>Ga0114974_10002139_pt1 | contig 15268 bp, 16 predicted proteins | sample S_130206_EF_Meta_FD_87318 | JGI IMG/M metagenome (GOLD analysis project Ga0114974, IMG submission 87318) | Freshwater microbial communities from Lake Simoncouche, Canada to study carbon cycling - S_130206_EF_MetaG | ecosystem: Environmental > Aquatic > Freshwater > Lake | place: Lake...
AGATGATCCGTTCGAGTGAGTCGGCGACCTTGTGATGGCACCTGATCGTCTTAACCGGCTTGCCATCGTAGCGCACGCCGTAGCTGCTGACATCTATGTTGACGAGTTGCTCCTCGTCCCCGGGCGATCCGTAGAAACCCTGAAGGGCGACTTGGCTTGTCGATGGCCAGATGGTTGTCGCGGGTCTGAGCTTTCTCAGATACTCCTGACAAGCAGCGATCGACCGAGCGCCCCAGAACCCGTCTGGAGTCGCGCCGATCTTCTCTTGCAGTGCTTTGATCTCTTGGAGATTCATCTGCCTGCGTCGCGTGCTTTGATTAGACCGATGCCTGCGGTGACTGCTGCGAAGGCGCCGACAAGGTCAGCAGATTCGCCGTTGATGAGCTGGATGGCTACATTCGCCAAGGTGGCGAGAACTGTGAGGATTCCGAGTGCTGTTGTTTTCATGATTCGATTTCTGGTTCTGGTTCTGGAGCGGGTTCTGGTTCTGGAGGTGCGACGAAGATGACTGTGCCGTCTGGTTGAGGCTGGAACATGATGAAGTCAGGCAAAGCGAGTCCATCGGCTTGACCTAGTGCTGAGATTGCCGAGTAGAACGTAGCATAGACCGTGAGAGCGTTGTCTGCGTTCGTGCCGAACACGTCCATGATTGCTTGCTGCTCGCCAGCGGTGTTCGCCTTGGCGAAAGCGTTCGACATCATGGATTTGATGAAACTGATCGCCTCGGTATTGATCGCGTCGATCTCGTTGGCTAGTTTCTCTGCTGGTGATTTTTGGATGAGTGACATGATGTTTTAAGCAATTTTGCGAATGATCAAATAAGACCCCTGCCCGACTGTTGTTGTTGTTGCTGAGGATGTATTTTGTGCCGCAGTGAGTTGATAGGTATTAGTTCCACTTGTGACAACTAAGATTCCACCGCGTTCGTGGTTATCAGCGTTGGCTGTCGCACCCCAAGGTCCACCACCAGCTGGTGCAGTATTAACACCTGCAATGCGCGATGGTGATGAGCCGTTGCCATATTGTCCTCGATACCCGCTTATTACAGGAGCGGCTCCTTCAAGGATTGATGGGGTGACTTTTGAATTTGCTGAGTTTGCCGTGAATCTAACAAACGCATCTATCGAATAAGTGCCTATCGGCAGAGCCACAGATAAAATAACGGTACCTGTTGCATCATTCGTGTAAGATACGCTGCTTGCAAGAATCCTGTAATAAAGCTGACCTCCATATCGAGTATCAGCAAGAGCGCGAGTCATCGCGCTTGTGTCGTTCGTAGCTGCCTGACCTGTGAGTTCAGTCTGACCGCTGAAGGTCTTATTCCCTGCGATGGTCTGTGCGCCTGTGAGCGCGACGTAGAGCGTATCGAAATACGTTTTGAGAAATGCCTTGAGATTAGTGAATGTGACCTTCTTCAGTCCGAAAGATGCTGCGCTGTCGGTGATCGGGATCTCGTCTGCGTCAACTGGTGTTGTCTTCGATGTGGCGGCTGTGATGAGTGAGGCGATCCGTGCGCCTGTCTCGTCGCCAGTGTTCGTGCCGCTATTCGTGCCAGTGATGTCAGAAGTTAATGCGACTGTGCCTGCATTGTTTGGAAATGCAATCGCTCGGTTTGCTGTCGGGGAGTGGGAGAGCGTGGTTGTATAAGTGCCGTTGAAAAGTTTAAATGTTGAGCGGGATCTGATGTAGGCGTTAGTTCCTTGGGTCTCAATAACAGCGTCACTTCCGCTTGTATAGATGTGTGCAAAGTTGCCAGATGTGGAGATGGTTGCACTACCTCCGTTTGTAGAAATGCTACCATCATAATTAATAGATCCGACAAAGCCTTCGTCAGCACTATCGAACTGCATAAAACTGCCTTCAAACGAATATAACTTACATGCTACTCCAGAACCTGTTTGGAAATTACCACCATTTCCTGTATCACTTGATCCATACACTCCGTCTCCAGAATCACTGTCTCCACGCACTCCAGTTCCCGAAGTGCTATTTCCTTGAATACCAGTGCCGCTAGGAGCGATTCCAGTAACAGCATTAAAAGCTCCAGATGGAGATGTAACGCTTAACTGTCCAGTAAATACAGGATCTTCAATCGGAGCTGCACCAATATCAGCAGGAGTAAGAGGGTCACTTCCACCGATTGCGTGAGTCTGTGCGTGCAGCGGAAGGGTCTGGCTCGTTCCGAATAGTAGCTGATGATTGTTTGCAAAACCAGTCGTTCCAATTCCTCCAGAATCGACAAGAGTTATTGGGAATGTAAAATATGCGTTAGCTGTCCCGCCTCCAGTCAATGTTGGTGTTCCAGATATCAACCATAATTGGAAATTTTCTGATATGTCACGATCTTGCAGGAACAGTTGCTGACCTTCTTGAATGAATCCTAAGAAGAATTCAATGTCGTCAGCATCTTGATTCTTGTGCGACACGTTAATGCTAGTTGCACTGATCTGAGTAGCATTGTTCCAAATAACATGACCATCGGTTGGATTGCCAGTAGTTATCGTGGTCTTGGCTCTATAATGCCAAGCGGTTGTCGAAGATCCAGATGCTCCAGTTGCTCCAGTTGCTCCAGTAGCACCCGTAGCACCCGTAGCACCCGTAGCTCCGGCTGGGCCGGTTGGTCCTTGGTTGAGATTAATGATTGAGATTCCGTCGCCAGTTGATCCGACCTCGACGACTGCGACCGGCTGACCGTTCGATTCGACTTGAACGGTTGAGACCGCTCCGCTACTCGATTGCACTTCGACGATTGCGATGCTCATGATTAGACGCGGGTGACAAGATCCCGGAACTTGATCGTTCCGCCGGTGATGAAGATCGTTCCTGCGCTGCTCGGCAGGTCAAGGACTAAGTCCCAGTAGTAAATCCCTGCCGTGATGCCTGTCGTTGCGACGTTGATCCGGATGATCCCGTTCGCTGGCGTCGGGATGGTCGGTGCTAAGTTCAGCAGGACGGTGCGTGATGTCGGCGTGGTGCGCACTTGTGCGCGTGCTGTGTAGCCGGTCAGATTGACTGCGGCTCCCGCAGAATTGAGGCATGTGAAGCTCGCAGTGAAAGTCTCGCCTGCGTGGGTGTCGAAGTTCGTTCCGGCCATTGATCTGCCCTTGCCATGATTTCTGAGGATGGCAAGACTATTTCCATAGAAACGCGCCTTCGCTAAATTGCGTGACGTTGCCTAGTCCGTCCGAGTAGGAGATCGGGATGATTTTGACGCCTGAGGTGTTAGCTGGAAGCGTCGGAGCTGAGAACGGACCAGTGACGCCAGTGATAGATCCGGAGGTCACTGCTGCCTTGAGATAGGTGTAAAGCGCAAGCGGTGGCGTGACGACCATGTTGATAGCTATTGAGAAGTCCACGCCGTTGTTGTAGGTGTTGCGCCCGTAAGCTGTTGAGTCATAAGATCCGGTCGGGTCGAGGTATTGCTCGGCCCCGGCGACCGTTGGGCGGATCGCGATGACTTGAGAATGGTCTGAGATCGTCGCGACTCCGGCACTGCTAATATCGCATCTGAATTGGTTTCCTGTTTCGACCCAATGAGTGACAGTACTCTGTGTAAATGGAAATGTCCCACCTAGTGCCACAGAAGTCATCTCGATCTCTGTTTCTACTTCTTTTCCTTCATACATGACCGAACGTGTGAAAGCTGTTCCGCCATTAAGTGAATTTCCGTAAGCTGTCGAGGTTGCCGTGAAAGTATTTCTTCCTGTTGCTGATGGAGTGTATGGAGGTGCTGCACCGCCCGGACATGAAAGGTTCAATGTCCATGCTGTTCCTGTGAATGGTGCCGTGACGCGAACGATGCAGAACGAAGGGGAGGCGGTTGACTTTGTGAAAGATGCTGTGCCTGCACCCGGACCAGCAACCACGACTGCCACGCCGTCGTAAGTTCCGCTGACTCCTCGATAGCCGGTATTGATGACCTCTGTGCCGTTATACTCGACTGTAAAGATGTCTGGCACTGTGTAAGCGTCAAAAGTCAATGTGACGAGACCGGTTGCACTGCCAAGATCAACGATATATTCGCTATTTCCCGGTCCTCCATCTGTGACTATTGCTGTGCAAATTATCCTCTCATCCAGAGGGATGGATCCAGCCGGAGCTGTCATGATGACATCGGTATCATCCGACCATTCCAAACTTCCGTTTGAGTTGACTAATACATTGAACCGAGGATCTTCGCATGCCCATTCATATTTTTTAATCTGCTTAAACCATCCGCTAGGGATGTCGTCGTTGGTTGCTGTCTCGATGAGCATGTTTCGACTTGATCCACCGGCGAAGCGAGGCTGCGCTCTGTTTGATGGAAAATTGCCAGTGATTAGAGGTTGCATCGGAACGGCTTGTCCTCCGTTTGTCCGTGCAGTGTTGAAGATGCTAGTTGTGGCAGCGGTCAGATCAATGACAACTCCTGCCTCGATGCTCATGTCTCCGATGTTTGAACGAGTGGTTGTAAATTGGCTCATATGTAGCTGATGTTATCTTGTGAGGTCTTGCGGATCTTATCGACGAGAGTGCGGTAATCGTTGCGCGGTGGCGCTCCTAGTTGGATCGTAGTCCTGCCGCTCTCGATCTCGATCGTCTCGCCTGAGACGAGTGCGCCCATGGTTGAGAAAGCTGCCAGAGAGTTTGTGATATTGACCTTGGTTCCGACGTAGCGCGTTGCACCGACATCCTCCTGTTCCAGAACGATCTCGCCTGCGTAGGGTAGCCAGTTCTGCGTCAGTCGTAGGAAGTCAGCGAGTCCTGCCGGTGGGTTGATGAATGAATAGTCGGCTGCTTTGTAAAGTGTGCTTGATCCCGCTGAATCTGGAGTTGCGAATCCTGAGAAGCTAAATGTTTTGAAATAGACTCCTCCATAGGTTCCATAGGTAGGACTGCTGTATCCGGTTGCATAAAGCGTTAAACCAGCCGGAGCGAGATATTTTGCCTCTCCGATATATTTATCGTTCAGGTCATAGTAAGAATCGAAAAGACTCATGGTGCCGCTGACTGTGCATTCGACATAAGGGATTTCTGTCCAGTCGGCAGGTTGTCCAGATGTGAGGATGCTGTAACCGATCAACTCTTTTCCGCTCTTGTCGGTTATTTTTGGAGCTGGCCATCTGATATTTGCAGTAGGCCATGAGTAATCATTGGTAGGCCAATCATCAGACGAACTCCACAAGACGTAAGAACTGGGACCAACACTAATTGGGATTCTAGTTATTCCTGCTGCAAGTGCCGCAGCCACGCAAGCGCTGTCTGAATCGTGAGCAAGGGTCAAGATGTTCGTGCTTTTCACGATCGTCTGCGTCTCGAAAAGGTCGTTGGGAAGGAAGGTGTCAAGCTCTGGTCCTGCTATCGTGATGACCTGACGCTTGGTGATGTCCTTACCTGTCGGAGCTGTTCCTGATGTCTGATTATTGAAGACCGTTCTTCCTGTTACGTTGCGAGTGACTGCCGGAAGCGTGACTTGGCTGACTTCAAGCTCGATGACTGGGTTGATGTCGATCGAGGTGATCGGTGCTGTGTCTTCGTTGAATGTAGTCGTGGTGCAGGTCGGACGGCGGACGACTCGCATCGCAGCTGGTTTTACCGAATAGTCAAAAAAGACCATCGCATCTGGAACGAGTCGGATGAGTTCGGCAAGTGCCTGCCCGCAGGTTGATTGATTGAGCGTGATGCGTGGGTATTCTTGCATCGCGGTGACTGTCGATCCTCCAGCGATGTTTGCGATCGGACATCCGAGAGCATTAGACCGATTGATGACTGACTCGATGCTCGTCTTGAGATCTTGACCAAGTGATGCGCTGCCGAAGACGAACGAGATTCGTTCGGCTGATATGCCGGTGCCATCTTCGATCTGTGAAGTGAATGGAACCTTCTCAAGAAACCACCACGGCCCTGAGACCGTGACCTGATGCTCCTGCGAGTCGCCTCGAATAAAGCTGCGGACGTTTGTGACGTTGCCGTGGAAGAAACGAACGCCATCTCGATAAAGTGCCATCTCCTGCCTGAGTGATGGAAGGCTTGAATCTGGAGAAGGGATGTTCGATGGATTCGGTGGCTGTGCAACTTCGTATTTGATAACCACTATCCCGGATGATCCGTTTGCACCGATACCAAGATCTTTTGATTTAAATAAACCCGCTCCTCCTCTGCCAGTATTAGGCACGACTGAGACGTCGGGTGTCAGTGAACCACCCCCACCGACCGCGTAGGTCGTTGCTGTCCCTGTGATCGAGTTGGAGAGACCAGCACCGCCATCGGCGATAGCTGATGAACGATTTGTTCCGGCGGCTCCAGCTCCTCCTCCTGTGCCGAAGTTTGTTGATGAGCTGGATCCACCGATGTTGCCTTGACCGACAACTCGCGTTCCTCCTGCACCTCCAGAAGTGCCACCGCCACCAGATCCACCATTGCGGCCTGCGACTGCGGTTGTGCCTGAGACGCTCGCCCCGGCTCCTCCTCCTGTGGTGACGACTGTCGATCCGATTGAGGAGGCTCCGCCATCAGATGCTGCTGTTTGCGTCAACTGTGCCATGCCACCGGCTCCGACTGTGATTGCGTAAGTTCCAGCCGAGAGCGTTGTCGAGCCGGTCAGATAGCCACCTGCACCGCCACCACCGCCTGATCGGTTCGAGGAGTTCGCACCGCCTGATCCACCGCCACCGACGACGAGATACTCGACCGTGCCGCCATTTGTGACGACAAACGATCCGCTTGTTCTGAAGATGTGCGTGCGGTAGTTGCCTGAGTCGGTTATATCTCCTCCTGTGGCGACGACTTTCTGCAAGACGTATTGTGCGACTTTCGTGTCGCTAGTCAGGATGCCCGGTGCGGTCGCTCTAACTTTGAGCGTCGATGGGTTGGCGATCGTGAGCGTGCCACCGTTGGCGACCGTCGGACTGGATCCGGTCGGGTTGCTGCCGTCGGTCGTGTATCTGATAGTCGCACCAGCAGTTGCGCATGCAACGACGACGTTGACCGTGGAGCCTGTTCTGATTGATGAGTCGGGTGTGACTGTCGGCGTGGCGGTAAAGACCTGAGAAGAGGCATCCTCGACGACGATTGAGATGTTCAACTCGTCGGCTTCGAGGCTGCGGAAGTTGACGTTCGCAGCAGTGATTTTGCGATACTCAAGAGAGCGAGCTGTCTCGTCCCATCCTTGACCAGTTTCTCCTTCGATTGTCCAGTTGGTCTGCATGATTATCTTGCCGAGGTAGCTCCGGGCGTTCTACCTTTTAACGCGTTTATCTGATTCTGCAAGGAAGCATTTTGAGCTTTGAACTCCTGCATGATCGTCGTGAGCTGAGTGACCTTCTGGCTGTTATCAGTAATCGCTGTGCGAATAAGTGGTCCGAGTTGCGCAAGCGCTCCAGAGTTTGAACTGATCTCGTTCATTGTCACTTTGCCATCTTCAAGATTCTTCTTGATGGTATTAAGTGCCTCCTGCTCCTTCGGTGTTGATGCAGCTAGATCATCTGTGATGCGTTTAGTCTCGCTTGCAATTAACTTGCTGCGCTCTTCGATCTGGGCTGCTGCTGCTCCGATTTCTTCAGTAGATGCTGCCTGAGTGATAGTTGTGACTGCCGCCTGAACATTCTCTCTGGTCATCCGCAGATTCTCTTCGACCGTGCTTAACTCACCCCATGATGCGTCAATAGCTGCGGTGCTTTTTGACATGTTGTCTTTGAGTTGACTGATTTTGCTGCGTAAAGATTCGAGTTCCGCATCAATTCTTCCTGAATCAAGAGTTGATTGAGCTGCCTCAGATCTTTGAATCGACTCGGGACTCTTGCGAGCAGTAAGCCCACCTTCTCCGATTTGATAGGGACTTATGAAATTTCCTATCCTGTTCAATAAATTAGTTTGTGAGGCCAGCTTCCTTGTCGCTTCAAGTCGAGCTTCGGTGGCTCTTAGGAGTTTTAAAGTGGCTCCTAGTTCATTAAATGAGTTTTGCTTTTGCTCCTGACTCTTATCTACTGTTTCAGATGCAATCAAAACAGCATCCTCAGCAAGTTTGATTTTGAGTTGCTCTGCTGCAATCGCCTGATTTACCTCCTCTTGCCTGCGCCTTGCATCTTCGGCAGCTTGCTCAGATTGGCTCTTGAATGCGTCGGTCGATTCTCCGCGCATTTCCATGAGTATCTTCTCCGCATCATAGAGAGCGTTGTATGAGTCACTGACTGACTTATTGAGTTTCAGTTGATTCTCCGCAGTATTGTTTAACTGCTGTGCAAATCTTTGAGCTTCTGTCGCTGCGTCTTCAATCTTCTTTTTCCCGAAGTCATATTTCCGATCAACTGCTTTGGCTGCTGCCTCTCCTGCTTCCTTTAATCCATCTGCAAGGAGTTTAGTCTTATCGGCTGCGCTCATTGCATCTCCCTGCATTCCCAAAAAAACCTTGGTGGCGATCGCACCGATCGCGACAACTGCTCCAGCGATGGCTCCTGCCGGTCCGAATACTCCGAGGAGCTGCGGCGCCTGTTGTGAGAACGCTGTGAGAGCAGAAGTACCTGCACCGACTTGGACTGCAAAGTCTTGAATCTGATAGCCAGCCTGACCGACAAGTTGACCCGCTTTAGATGCTCCCTTACCGACATTCGTCGTGGCGGTGTTCGCGCTATTGGTGGCATTCGTCAGGTTAGTCATCGCAGCAGTTGCCTGCTGTGCGCCCGTCGTGTTGGCGGTCGTATTGATGTTGATCGTGACTTTTCGATTGGCCATAAGTTAAGCTGTGATGCGTCCTGTGACGCCGACTGATAGGTTGACAGTGACGCCGATCTGCGTCGCGGAGATAGATGGAAATGCCTCGTATATCGTCTGGCTGCTGTAATAGGTCGGAGCTACGCCTGCGGTCGTGTTGTCGCTGGTAGCGTCGGCCGTGATCCCGGGGTTGGGTGATCCGTTCGAGATTGCGCTGTTCAGGGTTGAGTCGTTCGCCTCTGCCTTGCGTGCTGTGAGTGAGATCGACGTGCCAGATCCGCCGACGTTGTAGTGGCTTGAGATGTCACCGTTCTGGATAAGAGCGGTGCGAACCTTGCCAGCCCAGACTGCTGCGGTGTCGCCTAGCAAGACCGGCACCTGAATCGTGCGCGGTGATGAGTCGAGGATCGCTGAGGTCACGACGATCGTGACGTTGCCAGCCAGAGTCGTGGTGCCATCTGCGGTCGTCGTCTCGACCTGCTGCGTGCCGAGCGAGTTAATGGATCCAAGCAAGAGCGATCGTGCGCTCAGGTTGTTGAGGTAGCCCGGGAGCTGCTGCACGAAGTATTCCGCAGCCTGCAAGCTCTGGAACTCGGTGGATGACTCGAAGCTGACCGTTGTGGTCATGCCAGCCCGGGGGATCTGACGCGCCTCGACCGCTCCTACATAGGAGACGGTCTGCACGGTTGGCTGTGGACTCATCGAGAGTCGCGTGGCTTCTGACTGGCGACCATTGCCCCCAGCCAGCTCCAGACGACGAGTGCCGATTGTTAGGGTAGCGATCACGAGGTTTTATGCTACGGATGCGACAGTGAAAAGTGCGTTTGGGTTACCAGTTGTGAATGTGCGGCGTGCCGCCATGCTAAGTTGTCCGAGGCGGTTCTCAGTAGGTGAGAAGCGTTTCTGGAGGTCGATGATCTGCACGGCTGCGACGTCGAAGTTCAGTCCTCCACTTGTCGCGGTGCTGATGTCGAGCGTTGCTGAGGCGAGGTCTTCGCCTGCGTCGAGCGATCCGAAGTAGGTATCGAAGGAGTTCTCTGCGACTCCGACCGGGATGCAAGTGATGTTGCAGCCAAGATTCTGGAGTGACATATCGACCGTGCCGATGCCGTCGATGACGATCGGCGTAAGGCCGAGGTCGAAGCCGATCTCGAAGCCAGCTTCAGAGAAGAAGTTGAGAGATCCGCCGAGCGTCGCGGTGTATGGTGCTGCGACTAGTTTGGTCGGGTCGAAGGCTGCGCCGATTGATGCCCCGGCTGCGACTGCATAATAGTCACCGAGAGCGGATGGATCGCCTGCAAGTTCGAGGATGCCGGTGAACTGCACCGATCCGAAGGCCGTATTATTTGCCGTGCAGCGGATGCTAGGCATCTGGGTCACGGCTGCGTTGCGGATCGTGTAGGTCGCGTCGGCTGCGGTGATGACCAGCGGCTTGTCAGTGCCACCGTAGATGCTGGCTCCGATCGCTGTGCTGCCGTATGGGAAGAGAACTGCAAGAGCTTCGATCTCGCCGACTGGCTCGAACTCAACGACGACTTGGAAGTCGGTCTTCGACTTGCTGAGCATGCCGTAGGCGTCTGACTCCTTATCGAAGGTTGCGTTTGTCATGGTGATATTGATTCCGCCCTTCGAGTAGAAAGTGGCTGAGTCAAAGACGACCTTTGCTGGGCCGCGAACGATGGTTGTGCGTGTGAATGTTGGCATTGTTTTATCTAGTTGGCTCTTCGGTAGAAAGTCCTATGGGTATTGTTAAACTGACGACTTTCTGGAGCATCGACTCATTGGTCTGTGTCTCCAGTCCTGAGAAAATCATGACGCCACCGGATAGCGGTTGGTCGTTCTTGTCGAGTGGTTGGGTGTGATGCAAGATCCGAGCCACTGCCTCGGCGATCTCTGTTGATGATGGCGTGTTGCCGCTCTTCGATCTCCAGACCGCAGGGATCTCTGAGACCGTAACGCGGAACTGTGAGTTGGAGAGGTATGGTCCGGGCGTGTTCTCCGAGTCAGTCTCGGCAGATTCAAAGTGGACAAGGCAGAAGGCACCGGCGCTCTTCATCGCGGTCATGATGCTAGTCTCGATGTCCTTGCCATCCTCGACGAGAACTGGGATCTTCGGCACGGTGCGAAAGAACGCATGATCTGAGAGAGTTTCGGCGATGCTATCGACGATCTGACGGATGAGGCTCATGGTGAAGTTGCGAAGTCCATGTATGCGTTGCCTCCGTAACGAACGGAAGATCCAGAAGTTGAGGCGAATGCGTTGGCTCCGATGTCATCAGAGTCTGCGTCGTTCTTCGCGAGGTCGTCCATGAACGTCTCGGCAGCTTCGACTGCGATCTTGCGATCGTCGCCGTTGAATTCTGCGAGCGATGGAAATGCCTCGGACAAGAGCCGACGAGCGAGAGCGTAGCCGTGACGCTGTGAGCCGGGCGGAATGAATCGACCCGTGTTGGTGACTGGTGGAAGTCCGCGCTTGCGGCGACCTGAATTGACCCGGGAAACAATCTCTTGCGCGACCTGCTCTAAGATCTCGTCGATCTTAGCTTCTGGCGCGGGTGACTCAGCCAGCAATGCTTCGAACTCGTCGGAAGCAAGCCGATCTCTGAGACCGTCTGATGTGATTGAGATCCATGGCATAGAAAGAAAAGGGAGTGGAGGGACGAGGAAAACACTAAAAAAACCTCGCCCCTCCGGTTTGTTGTTAGAACAACAGTTTGGCGACCATCGCCTTAGCCAATGTTCCGGGAGTCGAGGTCGCTGTTTGAGCGATGCGAACGTAGCGGCGGGTATTAGCTGGGAGACGGAAACGAATTGTCTTGGCTGCTGCACCTGCTCCACCGGCACCAGTCTGAGTGGTTTGGATGAGAGGATCGACAGTTGCGAACGAAGATCCGTCTGCGGAGTCTTCGAGCTTGTAGGTGAGGATTTTTCCGTCTGTGAGTTCAGCAGTCAGCAATGCTGGTGCTGCTAGTTCAAATACGATGTTGGCAATGTCGCCACCTTCTACTTGTTCAAGGTCGAAGGTTCCGGTGTTTGCACCGGCGGCGAGAACAGTCACCGTCGAGACGAAGTTCTTATCTTGTAAGTTGCGATTGTAATTGATGGACATGATATTGATTAGCTGAGGGTTTCGGTGTCGATGATGGAGTCGGTGATGACGATCGGGATTCCGAACGATTCAGTTGGCACGCCCGGAAGGATGCCAGTGAATGCTTCCTGCTTCGTGTTCGGCGTAGTATTACGGCTGACTTGAAGCTGGAATGCGGAACGACGGGACATGAGGAGGTGCGTTGGACGCTCGCCGACTGGGAACTTGCTGAGAAGCTCTGCAAGTTTTGCATCGGTCACGCCTTTTCCACTGTCTGCGGTTGCGTCTTTCAGACGACCGACTGCGTATTTGTTCACGCACTGGAATCCGATCCAAGCTGTGAGGTCAGCGATGAATGCTGCGTAGCGTTTGCCGTCAGCATCAACAGCGTCTCCTTCGCGGAATGCGGAGAGATCGAAGGTGGTGCCGTTGCCATAGACGTATTGGACGCCGGTGTTGCCTGCCTTGATCGCATAGACCGAGGAGCCAGTGCCTGCTGTGGTGCCGCCTGCATCAACTACAAGCTCGGAGCCGAAGCCGTCAACCATGGATTGCAAGCCGGTGAATCCTTTCGAACTTGCGGCTGAACCGTAGATTGTCTGGGTTCCAACTGTGCTGAGAGCTGCACGCATCACGCCTGCTGCTTCGATGGCTTGAATCGCTTCTGGGCCGTCTTCGTATCCGCGAGCAACTGCTTTGTCCACCTCGACGCGAGCCGAGAGGATGAATGCTTCGACGAGACGCTCGGTGAAGTTTGACTTGCTGGCGTTGGTTCCTTCATTCGCAGCGCGGAACGCCACTGATGGCTGGCTGTTGCGGATGACTGTCTTGTAGCTTGTGCCGCGAATGGTACGAGCTGGGATCAGAGTCACCTCAGGCGAGCTGGTGGCGACTTCTTCGATTAGTCCGACGATTGGGTCGGCACCGTTGAGCTTGGCTAAGTCAAGCAATGTAAGATTGTTGGGCATTGGTTCTTATTGTTGGGATTGTGATTTGAAAGCGGCTTCGACTCGTGCGAGGCCAGTTAGTTCGATTTCTTGAGGTGCTGATTCGCTGCGACCGGCGAGAACAGTCTGACCAGAAAGAACTGGATTGACTGGGATCGCATTGAGCGCGTTGAGTGCTTCAGGATTCGCAATGATTGATGAACGCCAGAACTCTTTAGTCGCTTCGTCCTGTGGAGCGATGCGACCAGCTTTGACGGCTTCGTCGATTGCGATTGCTGCGGATGCCATAGCTTTTTCAGCCATGCCGTCCTTGAGCTTTTTATTCTCTTCCATGGCTGACGCAAGCTCGGCTTCGAGTTTTGCGTAGTTCTCGGAAGCTGCTGCGGAGGCGGCTTGTGCATCTTCCTGAGAAGAGACCATGGCTGCGGATTCGCGAAGATTGGCAAGCTGCTGCTTGGCGATCTCCATTGCGGATTCTGGATCTTGGGACTCGTCAACGAGTCCGAGTTCGATTAGTTGTTCAATCATATTTATGGGGTTGTAAGCTGCTGCAATTCTTGGGATCTCCTCGAAGGCCGGGTCATTTACTAAAGACCCGATCTCGCCACGTGTTGCGAGTCCAGTTGGGATGCCAGTCGTAGAGATGAGGAAAGTCGGTGAGAAATAGGAGTAGTCGCGCCCCTCGATTGCTTTGCGACCTGCTTCAGTCCATTCGACGTCGAGCATGAGTCCGACGCCTTCTTCGTAGCGGAACTCGCGAGGGATGAACGATGCCGGTCCGTTCTGATGGTCGAAGCCAGCGAACGGGCGGATGTTCTGCTCAAGTCGTTTGGTGAGATCCTCGGCGAACGATGCACCGATGCGCGAGTCGATCTCGACATCAACAGTCTTCGGCTTTCCGCCTACGGTCGCCGTGATCCGGTGCTTGCCTTCTGGGAGGTACACGATGCAGTTTTCTAGTGAGATGACCTCCGATTGAAAAGCTGCGGAAATTTTATCGGGAACGAACATTGATCTCCCCTTGCCATCGAAAACAAGATTGGCAAGAATATTTTTCAGAGTGTTGAAGATCATCTATTTGCTCAGTTGCAGCTCGATGTAGTCGAGCGCCGTATCCATGATTGCGTCAACGTAGGATGCCTCTGGTGGGAGAGCGTTCGGCCATGGCTTATGCGTGACTGACTTTTTCAGCGCATAGACTGGGCGGATGCCTGTCGCTGAGTTGTCATCCTTCTCGGCAAGAACTCCTTTGACCCGGAAGAGCGGAGAGAATCTCTGAGAATAGTCACGAGCCGAGACGCCGTGAGCCTCCGGCACGATCGGGATCGTTAGGAACTTGCGACGCTTGGCTCGGATCGTTCCGCCTGTGACCTTGTGCGCGAGACCGATCGCTGCGTTTGAGTAGGTGACGCTTGCTCCTGATGCTTTTGTGATCGACCAGCCGGATGCCGTAGCGAGCCACCATCCAGTCAACGATCGACCCGGTCCGTGGGTCGGCAGCGATGGGTTGATCCATGGTAGGCGACCTCGGCTCCTGTAATAGTTGCGAATAACATCGAGACCTCTGGTTGCTCCTTGCTTGAGTGCTTCGGTCCGGGTCGGAGCGTCCACAAGTCGAAGCATTGCCACCTTAGTCTCGTTTAGATTCGAGGCGGTGACTTTGATCCCGACGAATGACTTGCCTTCGATCATTCTGCGAGTCCTTTCAGCATGGCAGATCCGATCTGATCCTCCAGTGAGTCGATCAGCGCCTGCCGGTCGAGCATCCCGAACATCTGCGGGATCTTGCCGATGAGCTGCTCGACCTCATCGTTGAACGCTCCGATGGTCATCCGCTCGCTCTTGTCGAGGAGGTCGGCCATGGCAAGGTCGATCGGATTGAGCCACTTGGCTGAGATTTCTCTGAGTTGTTCGTTGGTCATCTTCTAGGGGTCTAGGGGTTATGTTTTGCAGTTGGGAGTTTTTATCGCGGGGAGGAGATAGGGTAATTCTCTATATTATGTACTCTTTTTAAACTTAGAACTAGAAAACAGACCCATAATACCCCTATTCTGCCTCTCTTTCAAGTTCTGCAACTTTGCGCTTTGCCCAAGCGAATCCTTCGTCGCCACCCCAGCCGTTCCACGCTTGCCAGCCTTTGCCCTTCTCGTCCCATGTCGATCCTTGCTTATCGACCTCGTGACGGGAGAAGAATGAGACCATGCGATTGACTGTGTCGGGTGAGAGTTCGACCCGGTTTGAGATGTCTCGCGCTCTTGCCAGTCCGACCGCGATCATGCCGCGCTCAGATTGCGGCTTCGATCGGCGCACTTCGAGCGCGTTGGATGCGTTCCTTGCCATCTCCTCGGTCGGGCGCAGATCAACGTCAGCTCTTGCCGACTCGATCTCCTGCGGGATGATCTCAGGAGGTAGGTCAGCGACCGGCACCTCGGCAAGATCGACCGGCATCTCCTCGCCGAAGACTTCCTCGCCTTCGATCGGCATAGGGATTCCTAGTTCCTCGTAGAGCCACTGCTTCGGCATGGCGATTCCGATCTCCTTGTAG
>Ga0114974_10002142_pt1 | contig 15256 bp, 8 predicted proteins | sample S_130206_EF_Meta_FD_87318 | JGI IMG/M metagenome (GOLD analysis project Ga0114974, IMG submission 87318) | Freshwater microbial communities from Lake Simoncouche, Canada to study carbon cycling - S_130206_EF_MetaG | ecosystem: Environmental > Aquatic > Freshwater > Lake | place: Lake...
ATCATGGCCACCATCTGCGGAATGCAGCGGGTTGGGCGCGGCATAAGTGTGTCGGGGTTGCCACCGGAAGCGCGGACTGCTTCAGCCTCGATGGCCACCTTGAGGCCGAGATGCCGCGCATCTTCCAAGAATCGCGCGGCGTAGAAATCAGCGATCGCGTAGGGGTTCGATGGATCAATCTCGCCGGACGACCCTGGTGGACGCTTGCCAGATTTTTTCGCTTCAGCGAGGCGCCGGCCAGCCGCTTCCATCTTGTCTTCTCCGCCACCATCGGCAGAGGAATCCTCGGTCATATGACCGACATCAGTGATGTTCATCACGTGCTTGACGCGGTGGCCAAGGAGTTCGAGTGTGCGACGAAGGATGTCGGCGTTCAGGAAGGACCGGAAGTTGCCGATATGCGCATCGTCGTAGACGGTAGGGCCGCAGGTGTAGAAAGTAAGCGGTGCGGAGGGGAGCGCAGAGATTGAATGCGGCGAGCGGGAGAGGGTGTTGTGGATGCGGAGCGCGGTCACGTCTGGAGCCCCCGCTCCTTGCGGTCCAGCTCACGCATTTTCATTACGATCATCGCCTCATACATCGCCTGAAGCCGACAGTAGTCGAACCCGGCGCGACCATCTAGGAAACCGCGCTTGACGAGGTACATCCATAGGAACTTGGCCGTCGGCCGCAGAGGCATCCGGAAACTCTGCTCCTTCAGCGCACGCCGACGCTCGAATGGATCACGGGACAGCAATGCCGAAAGACTGGGGGCAGAACCGGAAAGCAGTTTCCTGCCCTCAATCGCTTCAAACTGGCTGTATTTATTGTGCTTATCGAACCACTCCGAGAGTCCCTTCGAGAAGTTGTAGTGCTCGAATTGTGCCTGGAGATAGCCGTGCGGTCCATCAATGACGGGTACGGGATTGACTAAGCGCTCAAATCGGATACGGCTCGGCTGGAAGAAGCGCATGATCCACCCTGGTGGCATCGCATGGCGAATCCAGCGCCCCATGAAGTAGTTCCGGCGCCCGCAGAAATAGGCCACTTCGCGACGTGATGAATCCGCCGCGATGCCGGCCACCTCGCGCGCCAGTTCTGGAGGCATGCGTTCGTCGGCATCTAAATAGAAGACCCACGGGTGGCGAAATCCGATGTTCGCCATCGCCCAATTCTGGTGGGAGGCCCAATTGTCAAAGGGACGCTCAACAACGCGTGCGCCGCGGTCGCGAGCTGCGTCCTGGGTGCCGTCGATACTGCAACTGTCCAAGACAACCACATCCTCGAATCCTCGCACGCTCTCCAAGCATGCGTCGATGTTGGTCCGCTCGTTCAAGGTGAGCACCAGTACTGACACAGAGGGACGAAACTCGAGCATTTCCGAGACAATACATCGCATACTCAGCCGTCAACTGATGAAAATTGACCGATTATCAGGCTAACGGTAGATACTGATCAATTGTCATCAGCGGCAATTTGACAGAAAGGATGGCAGAATCGATGGTGGTAACAGCGTTTAGGCTGCACGGCGTCCGTGCTCTAGGCGTGGGAAAGGACTTGTTAACAATGCGGACGAACAAATTTGTCGCGTGCATGCTCTTGGTTATTGGCGTAGTGGGGTGCCCATGCGCTAAGGGCCAGTCTGCAGCGACCTTTGATTTTGATGCGACCACCGGCGCGCTTTCGTTGCCCGGGATTGTTGATGGCCTTCGGACAGACGCTGTAGACCGACTTGCGGTTAAAACTGGTCGAGTAACTAGATACCTACAGCCCCCATGGATGGTTGCCGGAGTCAACCGAACACGTTTACAAATGCAATTGCTGATTTCTGCTGCTGCGGCACAAGGCAAGTCCCCTTCGGTTGTGTTGCTGCCCACATCCGGACCAATCAAGTGGACGTGGACGTCCAAAAGTGACCTTGCACGAATTGGGGCTGACAGCCGGAGTGCAGCCCTTCGCGCAGTACTAGGAGTAAAGGATCTTCGGGTCATCACACGCTCGCCTTCCCTCCTATCCGCAGCGACTGTAGCGCTTCGATCAATGGTCACGCGTGCCGTAGAGCAAGCGACCATGACGACAGTGACCGTTTCCGGCAAACGCATACCTGTGCTCATCGTCGAACGCCCGACGGGCTACCCGAGCCAGAATGCCGCTCAGACGGTAGCGGGAATACTCGACGGAACGGTTACTGCCCTGGCCGTTAGCCCCGGTGCTGGCTCCGCGAGGAACATCGCCAATGTTGCCATCGCCGATTTCAAGGCAAGGTTGTTGGCAGCCACACCGCCCGTAAGTACGCCCCCGAGTGGGGCTCCGAACTCAGCGGGATCACAAGGAACAGCACCTCCCAGCGGATCTGTTCCACCTGTAAGAGCGATCACCACTCCACCAACGCCTGCGCAGTGGACGTCTAGCGATCAGGGGTGGTCCGCTGTGCTCGCTGACGGAACGCCGTTTGTCTCCTCGTGGGTGGCGGGAGTCCCAGCTCCGCAGGAGGATTCGATGACACGTATCCGCCCCACGGCGCAAGTCCAGTCTGTTCCTGGCGGCCTCCGCGTGGTACTTGCGTATGACAATTCCACCGGGCTGCGTCGTGAACTCGCATCGGTTGCATTGCCTGCGTTCCAACTTGGCACGGCTGTCCTCGTTCAAGACACGCGCGATCTCGGGTGCACCGTCGAACTCACGCCGACATCACCAGTCTGGCGCGGAACCTATCCAGGAATCCTGTATGCACCCGCCTGCATCCTCCGGAACGACACAATTGCTGTCGGAGTCTCGGTCGAGTATCCGGTCATGACCTACCGGCACGACATCCGGCTGAGATGCACTGCTTCGACCGATGGAAAGTGGGTCGTTGAGCTGGGCATGGAAAACAGTACTGCTCACTGCGGATTTAGTTATCTCCACAACCGCCCCAGCCTCGAGCCCGGCGAGCATCGGGAGTACGTTGTAAACATTCTGACGACGAACTCGGCAAACTGGGTCGAAACATTGGCGCCATACCGGACGTATTTCCGCAGCCAATATGGGGAAGTCCAGTATGTACGCGACCTGCGACCGGTGTTTGGCGTGGCGCTATCCCAACTCGAATCGATGTCCGATGCGAATCCCAACGGATGGGTTACAAGCCATGTTGGAAACCCTGAAATCGACGGATTCGTGGTTGCGGGAAACTACCTAGAGTCACGATTTGGTGACTGTTCAAACCGACTCATGGTGTGGGCTCCGACCGGATACAGTTCCAATCCCAAGGCAAACTACCCCTTCCAATTTGCCTCTAGGTGGACATCTAGCGCCACCACAACCCTTTCCGCTCAAAACAATGTGCCAGCGGCGCTACGGGCGATCGCCGCGACTACAGGGCGCACCCTCGGTCTATGGTGGGGACATGCCGCGAACCCGTCCTATGTTTGGGGAGAAGATCCTGTCCGGGCTCTGCGGTGGTCGGACCCAGTGATGCGCGACGTGTGGATGAGCGAGTTGGAGGCAGCTGTGGGATCAGGAGCAACCGAGATTGGGCTCGATGCATTCGTTCATGAGATTTCTCCCGTCTGGGAATTGGCTGCGTACCTCAAGGCCGCTAAATTACGCTTTCCCCAAGTTAAGTTTTGCACCGAGTATCGTTCCTCAGACTTGCTTCATGTCATGTCCGCGACGTGGACTGACTGTTATCGATCAGCGCCGCTCTTCAACCTGCCGAATATCGTGGCGAGGGAGCGGTTTCTCATCGCCGACTATCTCGTTCCCGGCCACGAGACGTGGGTGGGAATGCAGTTCAACCTCAGTAACGACCCCAAGCTTTGGGGAAACGGATCGTCGCGAGAAGCGCAGCGCGCAGCTGTGGCCAATATCTTTGCATTGGGTTACGTTCCAGTCACCTGGGTGCCGATGTGGTTGAAGCAGCCCAACGAGAGTTCGGCACTGGCAGGCGCCACGCCGTGAATGACCTCGCTCGTCTCGGAGAGAACCATTGATAGCTATCTCGATCCTCATACTCTTAATCACGGCTGTGGCGATCATCACCATCGTGGTCCGAGACACATTCGCTGCCGGGAAAGAAGCCGTCAGCATGAAGAGCATCTTCCTTCTGGGGTTCCTTTTCTTTCAGACGTCGAGCACAATCTTCACGCTGTTGACAGGCGAGACCGACATGCTATATGTCGAGAATCTTGGGACTCCGGCTCTCATTTTCGCGTCACTTTCGATAATCTTTCTGTCGATCTTTCTCTACGCATATGCAAGAGGATGGGGCGTCGTCAGTCTGGCCCACCGACCAACCCGGACGCCGAAGGCATCAATCGGCGGACTAGTCGGAGCATCAATCATCTGTGTGTCTGCTGGCTTCGTCTGCCGGGACCTGATCGGCACGACCGTCCCGGTACTCGGTGTACTCACGTTCCAACTAGCCTCTGGGATGTACGTCGCTTCTGTCGCTTTCGCCGCGTGGGCATGGTTTCTTGATGCAAGGCGAATCACCACGGCTTTATGGCTCGTCTGGATGGTCGTCCTAGTTACTGCGGCATTTCTAGCGGTCGAATGGAGTCGACGCGGAATCGTTTCGGTTTTCCTGGGGGTTGCCTGGGTTGGCTACTTCGTCAAGTGGCGGAACATCTCTCGCGGACGGTTCGTGAAATGGATTACGGTGCTGCTCATCGTCGGATTTGTGCCTGTAGTCCTCCAATCTGCCCTGCGCAGCGCCGCCCAAGGCGGCGGAGGCGGTCCAAAGGGAACTGGCGCGCTGGGCGGGTTGGCTGGCTATGTAGAAGCCTTTGGAAATCTGAATATCTCCGATCTATTCACACCAATCATGGAGATTGCGGCTGCACAATTCGCGGGATCGAACAGCCTCTGGCTAATCGAGGAGTGCCCGGCGTTGCAGCCGTACATGCCGCTTCACCAACTCTATTATCTTTCGGTGCACCCGGTGCCGCGAATTCTTTGGGAAAACAAGCCGACAGGACTTGGGCGTGAAATGGTCATTGTGGGTAATATCCAACGCGTTGGCGACGAGCACAACTTAGGACCAGGGATCATCGGCCACTGCTGGGTCGATCTCTGGTGGCTGTCGATCCCGATATACGCAATAATTCTTGGGCTAGCGATGCGTTACATCGACGAACGGGCATCCGCATTCGCGGAGATCCCATGGATTGTAATTCCACTAGGAGCCGCCACTGCTCATATCTTCGGTATACCGCGTGGCGAGACGGCTCTCTTTGCCTTCAACACCATTGCTGCCATCGTTGGCGCTTGGCTGGCTTCTGCGATCAGTGCATACATCTTCGGGAGACAGACCGATGGCGAGATGCTTACCGGCGCCGAAGAGTACAACGCGGACTAGCCGCTCACTATCGAGTCATTGACGAAGCAAACTGCTACATGCGTACACTTCTAGCATGAGAATCCTCCATGTAATTGATTCGTTGGATCCGCGTTGCGGCGGGCCGCCAGCGGTTGCGCTCAGGCTCTCGGCCGCGCAGGCCTCACAGGGAGCCCAGACGGCCATCCTCTCGTACCAGACCATTGGCGGGGAGGAGCGTATCGCTGCGAGCATGGCGGCTATCCCTGGTATGCACCGTGTGGCTAAGGTGCTTGTTGACCGGGAAAGCAGTCTGATTGGTCGAATTCTCGGATCCACCACACTTGACTGGTGCCGAGCTAGTCTTCGAAACTGGGACGTCCTGCACATACATGGCGTCTGGGATCCCGCCGTCCGCGCCAGTGCGTCAGAGGCACTGCGACAAAAGATCCCATACGTGATGGTGCCCCATGCATCGCTTGATCCATGGGGAATGCGGCAGACCCCCGCCAAGCGCGTGAAGAAGGCGGTGGCCATGGCCATGCAGGTTAGGCACCTCTACAACCATGCGACGTTTGTACATTCGCTGAACGAGACGGAAAGCGAAGGGATAAAAATCGCAGGCATCCGTGCGCCCCTAGAGATCATCCCTAACGGAATATTCCTCGATGAGATACCAGTGCTTCCCGAGTGCGGTCGCTTCCGCGCCAAATGCCCTGAGATCAAAAATGACCCCTTCATACTTTTCTTGAGCAGGATTCATGTCAAGAAAGGTCTCGATTTCCTAGTGGGGGCATTTGATATCGCCCGCAGGGATATTCCGCATCTCAGGCTCGTCATTGCCGGACCGGATGACGGGGAACTGGCCAAAGTTCAGGCGGACATCGCAGCTCGCGGGATAGGCGATCGGGTTCACGTAGTCGGGCCCGTGTTTGGTCTCGACAAGTACTCGGCGTTGGTGGACGCGGCTGCCTTCTGCCTGCCAAGCCGCATGGAGGGGTTTTCGGTGGCGATCCTCGAGGCGTTAGCGTGCAGTTGTCCAGTGATCATCTCGCCACAGTGCAACTTCCCCGAAGTCAGGCACTGCGATGCCGGGGTTGAGGTGCCACTCGATCCGCGTCGCATTGCGGACGCTATGCAGCAAATCGTTACTGATGCCACATTCGCTAAATTGACCGCCGAGCGGGGGCGCCGGCTAGTCGAGGAGAGTTACACATGGCCTGCGATCGTTTCTGGACTCGACAAGACCTATCGGCGGTACGGTGTTGCAGATTGAGCAGGGCTCTGTCTTTACACCAATTCGGTTGTGTGATTTGCCTGATGTGTTCCGTCATAGTTCGGCATTCCGATGCGTCCACAGGTACGGTAAGGCCCCACCCGCGAGGGTTGGTGATCGACAACGGGTTCGTCCATGCGGTCGTCGCCGACGGGGCGATCGTAGAGTTGACCAACGTTCGGACCGGGGAAATTCATGCGACCGGGACAACGGTGCCGGCTTGGGTTCCTGCGGGAATGGGAGTGCTGCTCGGTCACGCAGGCAATATGGAGCAATTGCACACACCCAATGCACGAATGAAGCCCGCCCCCCGGAACTTTCGCACATCCGTTCTATCTGTGTATCACGTGCCAGCACCTGGAGCAAAGGTCGAATTCCAACAACTACCCGATGGTGGCTCCGCGACATGGACGGGGCTCACCGATGGATCACGTGATTTCCCATTAGAAACGCTCAAGATTACCGCTCGGTCCGAAGAATCATCAGGGATCATCTCGTTGGTGGCGGAGTGTATGTCACCTGAACGAGGTGTTTTCGGTCTCCAGGTACCGATCGTTAATCTCCATGGAGATCACACTCTATTCGTACCGTCATTCGGCGGGGTCATGTACAAGCGCGGCTCCATCGACGGGCTGCTGTGTTTGGGCGGAGGAGCGCCCTACCTCGAGGCACCCGTTATAGCGGCCGAGGGTCGCGCGGGAAGCCTGTGTATGTGGTGGGAAGACCCGGAGTTTTCCCCGTGCTTCGGGTTCCTCTCCTGCACGGACGGAAGTATCGCCATAGGTTTGGAACGCATGAACCTAATGCCGTTCGAGGAAGTTGAACGGGCTTCGGTGCCCGCACTGAGAATCGCTGTGACCGCCGGGGGGTGGTCGCAAGCAATGCGTAACTATCGTGATTGGTATACGACTGCGTTCAGCGCCGAACTCAGACAGCGTGAGTCCGTAGATTGGGCGTCAAAGATACGTGTGATTATTGATCAATTTGATCCATCGGAGCGCTCACTCCGCGAGCTCGCAGCGATATTGGATCCATCCACCGTCATGCTTCATGACTGGGAGCCCCGAGCGGCTCCATTCGATACTCAGCTGCCAGAATGGTCGCCGCGCGATGGTTACCTAGAGCAGGTACTGCGTTGCAAGTCGATGGGTTTCCGAACGATGGGCTACGTGAACACCTACTGTGTCAACGCGGGCTCGCCCGTGTTCGACCGTGATCACCTCACAAGCTTCGCGCTGCCGCGGCAAATTGCTGGGTACCAGCAGTACCAAGCGCCGCGGACTTCATGGGAGACGTTGGGTAAGGGAGACTTGGCGTACCTAGACTCCATTCCTTCGCGTTGGCGCGAGTATCACTGCGACTCGATGGTCGAATGGAATCGACGTACTAGAACCGATGCAAACTATGAGGATGTAGGAAGTACGGCTGGGGACTACGGAAATGGGAAAGTAGAAGGCCTGTCTGGTCCGCAAGGTGGAGCCGAGATGTTCCGAAACCTCTTGCGAAAGAACCCAGGGGTTCCGATGGCAAGTGAGCATTGCGCAGAGCACATGGCATTCGCATCCAAGTGGCCGATGCGATATCCGCAAAAATGGGGTGACGCTGCAGTAAGACGTTCTTGGATATCCGACCTCCGTCCGGTCACCACGTTTATACACGGCGATGGATCGCGGCCCTGGGTACCGACGCTCAATGCTGAGACCGAGGAAAGCCGGATCTTGGTCGCTGCTTGCGCTGACGCTCTCGGCGGCGTGGCTCAGGTACCCGCCCGCACTGGAGACCTCCGCGCCAAAGTTGGCGTACTAGCGCATCTCCGAGACCGTGCCATCTTGTTCTCCGGTCTGCAATTGGAGCCTGATTTCTCAAGTTCCATTGTCGGCGATCCGGTGGCTTGCCGATACCGCGACAAATTGGGTGCCAAGTACGCCTATGAAACTAAAGGGCTCGTTCAGGAAATGCGTGGACCATCTGGGACCCCGGTATACCAACGTATCACCTCCGTAACCCAATTCGACAGTCCGCTCTGGTTGGGAGGATGGCCAGCCTGTAACTCTGATGGAGTGTTCGGGCTGAATCCCGATGCTTGGTACTGCCTGACATCGGTCCGTACGCCGGAAACTAAACTTATGGTCGAAGGTCTTAGCGAAGGAGCGATGATCACCCGCTACGTGGAGACTAGAGATGCCGTGCTACTGTGCATTGGCGCGACCAATGGTGCAACAAGTGCGACGGTTCGAATGACTACCCGAGCACCATTCGTATCGACGACACTAAACGACTATGTCGCGGAAAGTCCCGGGAGCCAAACGAAATCCTATGAAACGCCACTTCCTGCGAGGTTTGTGTTTGTGATCGTCCCACCGCCGGTCGTGAGTATTGGTTCGACCTTGAACGGGGACCCAGACGGGAAGTATGTCGGGGTACAGTCTGGGATTGAACGTGGTACACCCTACCTCGCGCAACGTAGAACTATGGGGCTAGTTCCGGGTCTAGTAGACCCACAAGTTTGGACACTCTGCGGCGGAAGCGGCGACTCGGAAATTACGATGGACTACCTGTTCCGTGTACCAGACAGTTCCTGTTCCGTGCTCTTGGGGATGAGCTGCCCTGAACCTGTTGCTGGCAATGGTGTGCGAGTGCGGGCGTGCATCAATGGCAAGGATGTACATCTAGCAGACTTCGTGCCAGCCCCCGGAGGGCATTCGGAAGCCTGGATGGTTCCACTCGGGCGATTCGCAGGTCAAACAATCCTGTTGACAATTGGAACCGATGGGCGGGGAAATGACAATTGCGATGCCGTATGGTGGACCCGGCCCACCTTGGTCGCCGATGGCAATCAGCGAATGACGATTGTCCCGGCACAAATCCCTCACTAGTAAGAAATCACCTTCCGTCAACCGAGGCATCCATTCACGTCAGCGACGGCAGAGTAGTTCGATTGTATTGCGATTGATATGCGGTCCAGTTCCTATAGCAGTGCGATTAATTGCTGCCTGGCTGACAGCCTCCCGGCCGCTGCATAGATGTACGAACGACACGACTGCGCGTGGATCACCGATAAGAGAACTGCCGCTTAGTCGGTGCCACTAGGCCACCCATTCTTGACGAATCCCATAGCCAGCCCGCTATGGTCTTGAGGCCTGAGAGCGAAATGCGCTCAAAGAATGCCACCCCTGGGTTCTTCGCCGAAAGGCAATCCTTGGAATCCAATGACCGGACACCTCGCTAATTACCTAAGATCTTTCAGTGCAGGGTGCTGAAACAGAAGCTGGCCGAAATACTTAGCACCGGGCTTAGTGAAATGCCGACCATCTTCCGAAATGAGTTGTCCCGTCGTGGTGAAAATCGGAACCGTATGGGCGTCATCCGCGACCATACCAATCACATCAACAAACGAATCAGGCGGGACATTGTGCCGATCCGCGTCATTCCACTGCCAGACTTCATCCTTTACGCGTGGGCGATAGTTGCGACGACCGCTTTCGCCCATGGACATAATTGCATTCGGATTCCACCCAACGTTCTTGGTCCCAACCAAGATGACTCGCTTAGCGCCGAGTGACTTTAGCAGCGACAATTCATGCTCCCAGCAGGCCGTGTTAAAGGTTGGGGTGTCGCCTTGAACCAAAACCACTAGGTCGGCTTCAACTAGGCGGGTACGGATCTGAGCGGTCATGGAATCCGCCCCTGCGAAGCAACCAAAGTCGCCGCGGTTGTTGACGGGTAGGTAGCACGTCTCCACGTGCGCCATATATCCATTCTCGATAGCGCAATTTATGAAATCTCGACCAAAGCTATTCCCGAGCACAAGCACGTTCGGACTTGTTGGATCGACGAACGGGCGATCTGCATACTGGAAAATCCGATCCACGTACATCTCGCGCCTGACTCGCCTTCCACCACCTCCATCCGAGGTCATACCCGGCACACGATCTGGGAATCCTCCCTCACGATCAATCACAAGCCCAACGCCACCGAGCGCTACGCCGAACAAAATCGCCGACGCGAAAACCGCTTTCGGAGAAACGTACCGCTGGTCGCGGAATGGCATCTCCACCTACCTCCAAGATGCCCACGCAAGCGGGATGGCGGTCAGGGACACTAGAGCCTGCGCGAACGGCGAAGGAGGATTCGGGCAGGACATGCGAAAGAAAACGATTAGTGGCTGATGCCAAAGATAGAGGCTGTAACTGATCGCGCCCAAACCGACCAACGGCTTACAGGCCAACAACCAACTGACCGGTGATTTGGTGTTGCCGCAGGCAATGAGAACCGCCGCACCGGCGACTGGAAGCAGTGCCGCATACCCAGGGACCGCACTGGCACCATCGAAAAATGCGACACTCGTACCAATGGCCAAGAATCCAACCGCGCAGAGCAACGAGGCACCGCGCGAAAATGCGCGACCCTCTGAGCCGGGTCGGCTAGTTTCCCACCAGGCCAATAGCGCGCCGGTTAGGAGTTCAAACATCCGGAATGGAAGCAGCAAAAAAACTGCCGATGGGGCTCGGTCCAGAAACACTTGCGCGTAAATGATGCTCGCGATCCAGGCGGTAGCCATAACCCAGGCCGTCGCGGACCGACGGAATCTGCTCAACAAAAGCAGCAGAAACGGATAGCCGAGGTAGAACTGCTCCTCTACACCGAGGCTCCAAGTATGAGGCAAGGGTTTAAAGTCAGAACCTATACCCCAGTAGCCTGAAGTAAGCCAAAGCAGGACATTGTTGGCAGAAGCCGTGGTGGCCAAAATACTCTGACCGAGATTTTCAAAATCGTCGGCCAACATAAGGAACCAAGCTGCTGGAAGACAAGCGATCATCACCAGATAGAGCGCTGGCAAGATTCGGGGCACACGACGCTCGATGAACGACAACATCGAGAACCGCTGGAGCGAAAGGTCACGAAGGATGATTCGCGTAATTAGATAACCACTTATCACGAAAAAATGTCTACGCCAACAAATCCTCCTGAGAAACCTGGCACCTCCGCGTGGAACAGAAGAACTGGAACAACCGCGAGTACCCGAAGGCCGTCGATGTCTGGTCGGTAAGAAGCATCCCGGTGAACCGCGGCGCGCATACCGCCACGTCAACAGACTAGACCATCCGAACGAATCTTTCACGGACGAATGGAGCATCAGGCGAGATCGAACTTCTCATGCGATGTTTCCTCTTTAGAGCACAGACGCGCGCAGCAGCACATCACCAAAACCCAACTGCTCAATGAAGTCAACAACAACAACGGTGTGTTTACGACCAAGCGCGGGAACTGTTTACACACTCTGAGAAACCCAAGGACGCTTTCAGTCAAAGCATCAACTAAATTATTTGTACGTTTAGGTGCTTTCCCTAGGTTAATTCATGAAGGTAATGATTAATGAAACATTGCATCTCATGAGCGCACTAAGCGTGGGCATGGCCATGCGTGCTCGCCACACGAGACCGACAACGTGTTGTCCACAGAACTCAACGCCATAAAATTTTCTCAGATGATTAGGCTGTTCAAGTGCCACGACGCATCTTGGGCAGGAATCGACTGTAAAGGGATCGAAGGTCATTCCGCGTAGATTCATACAAACGCGACGCTAAGAAGACCCCGAGTCCAAAAGTCGCAGCAGCCATGAAAATCACCAACGCCACTTGTTGCGGTCGACCCGTGATGTTCTGAAGAGCGACAGACGAGATCCACCCCCCACCCACAGCAATTGGCGCGGCGACGATCCATGGCCGGAGCATGACATCAAACATCTCAAGCCTGCTAACACGAGATCCTCGGCACGCGAGCCACATCGTGAGCGAACCAAATACAGCCCATCCAACAGCAGTTGCAATCGCAACTGCTAGCGGAACGATTGCGTCAGAGTCGAGCACTAATCCGAGCGCTATAGCCGCTGCGGAAACCACTCCCCCGCCCCACCAGATAGACGCTAACGTCACGGAGATTGAGTAGACGAGATGTATCAGCTCGAGTTTTAGATATGCACGAAACCGCCCCTGTGCTTTGAGGAGGTAAATCGATGGTGCTCCCACGAAGAACAGGGCCTGCCCGACACTGAGCACAATGAAGATTGGTAACGCAGCATCCCACTTATCCCCCCAAAACGCGTGGAAAACTGGAATGGCAAACGTCGCTTGTATAAGCGAAGCGGGCACCGTCACTATCGAAACTAGTCGCACTGTGCGGAGTAGACCATCCGCCTGCCGTTGAATATCCTGACCCATCGCAGCAAACACGGGCTGCATCGAACTAGCCACGTTTTGCGCGATCACCACGGTGGCTTGAATTGCAAGATTGAATGAGAAGGCGTACAAGCCCATAGACCGCTCAGAGATGGTGAAGCTAAGAAGCAGCGAGTCCACGAGATAGGTAACGCTTGTAAGGTAGGCAGCGGCCGCCGCGGTCATAAATCGAACACTTACATGGCGCACCTGGCGCCAGTCGATCGGTGATCCCATCGGGGGCTTTGCTATCACCCAATAAGCCACCGCACGAGCAGCCAGTGTTGCGATTGGAGGCAAAACAATCGCGACCGATCCGAAGCCAAAATAAGCGAGGAGCACAGAGCCCGCAGACCCCAGCCCGGCGGTCACGCCATCTATCCAGGCCTGCTCGCGGAACGACAGGCTGATTCGCAACTGCGCTAGCGGCGCAACGGAAAGGGCGTCGCTCAACGGGCGAAAGGCGATAATCGCAATCAGCAGTGCTAGGCCGCGCTTATCGGGAAGCGCGTGCTGGGCAAGGGCGGCTACAGCGAGGATCAACAGCGCCTGCATAACGCCAAACAACAACGCACCGACCTGGGTCGATTTGAGTAATCGATGACTCTGGCCGCGGTCGGCGATTGATACATCCACAAAAACCCAGGTCTGAAAGAGTATGCAGGTGGCACCGATGCTGACCGCGACTCCGGCGACACCGAAGTCGTTTGCGGTGAGCATGTCCCCAAGTAGTAGGGTCGCCACAGATGCAACAACCTTGTTCACTACAACCTGCGCCGCCATAAACGCTGATCCATGAAGCGCCGTCTGCCCGAGTGATCGATGCGGCGGCGCAGGCTCTGGGGGGACTTGGTGCTGTAAGGAGTTCATCCTGATATCCCCACGCTGCCGTGATTCCATTTGATTCTAGTAGCGTCGTAGGAAGAGCACCAATCAAACCATCCGAATCGCGAATCCAAACTCATACCAACCCAAATGAGTGTGGGTTGTAAGCGCTCCAGCGATAGAGACTATGAACTTTCACTGGTAAGTACCGGCCACATGGGTGACAATTTAGGCGTTTGATGGAACTTGAGCCTCCACACCAAACATGGACGCCCCTGATTGGTGTGCAGGCCCAAAGAATGACGGATAGGGCAAGGCTGACGTAATTTGAAACTCGACCAATCGCTGAATAGAGCGAATCCGCTACCCAGCGTACAACTTGTCACCCGGATAGTTCGGGACTTCAGTGAGTACTTCTACGTCAAAGCCCTGCTTCACCAACTCCCGAACGAACAAAAACTCTTGGAATCTGGGCTCGGTGTTAAATCACTGCGTGATGAGGAGACCGCGCGGCTTTCGCACTCAATACTTCCTCCACACCACACGGTTTACATAATCCGTATAACTAACGATGATCCGAAGTACCTTTTCGGACACGTTGGGCATTGAATAATCTGCGACCGGTTCAAGCAGTCGGCGCTCACCCGAAGACTGCTTCGCGAGAATTTCCACTCCTTGCATGACGCGGTCTACGCTGAGTCCAACCATCATGACCGACGCCTGTTCCATACTCTCAGGTCGCTCGTGCGCCTCGCGGATATTGAGCGCGGGGAAATTGAGAATTGACGACTCTTCGCTGATTGTTCCGCTATCTGAAAGGACAGCACGGGACTTCATCTGAAGGTGAACGTAGTCAGAAAGACCGAGTGGCTTGAGCAACCGCACATTCGGATGGAACTGACTTCCAGTCGCGTTGACTCGCTTCTGAGTGCGTGGGTGAGTCGAGACAACAACCGGTAGGGCATACGACTCGGCGACCGCGTTGAGAACTTTCACAAGCCGTGCAAAGCTCTCATCGCCGTCCACGTTTTCTTCGCGGTGCGCGCTGACCATAAAAAACTGCCGCTCCTGTAACCCCAATCGAGCGAGGACATCGGAAGCGTCAATCTTGGCGCGATAGTGGTTCAAAACCTCAAACATCGGACTGCCAGTCTTGATGACGAGATCAGCCGGCAAACCCTCCGCTAGCAAATACTCACGCGCGATCGAACTGTATGTCAGGTTTACGTCAGCTGAGTGGTCGACGATCCGTCGGTTAATTTCTTCTGGCACGCGCTGATCAAAACAGCGATTGCCTGCCTCCATATGAAACACCGGGATTTTCCGGCGCTTCGCCGGAATGACAGAGAGGCAACTGTTCGTGTCACCGAGCACCAGGAGTGCTTCTGGGCACAACTCCGCCAACACGCCGTCTACAGCGGCGATGATTCGTCCGATCGTCTCGGCTGCTGTCCCCCCGGCAGCGCCTAAGAAGTAGTCCGGCTTACGAATGCCAAGGTCTTCAAAAAATATCTGGTTCAATTCGTAGTCGTAATTCTGTCCAGTATGAATAATCGTGTGATCGCAGAACTCATCAAGCTTTGCCATTACCCTGGAGAGACGGATGATTTCTGGGCGTGTCCCAACGACGGTTGCTACTTTTAGTTTTTTCATGTCAAA
>Ga0114974_10002143_pt1 | contig 15240 bp, 6 predicted proteins | sample S_130206_EF_Meta_FD_87318 | JGI IMG/M metagenome (GOLD analysis project Ga0114974, IMG submission 87318) | Freshwater microbial communities from Lake Simoncouche, Canada to study carbon cycling - S_130206_EF_MetaG | ecosystem: Environmental > Aquatic > Freshwater > Lake | place: Lake...
CTGAGGTGATGTATCAGACTCGCGAGGTTCCGCTTACTGGGCAAGCCTCTGCCTTCTATAAAGCATTGCTCAAAGAGATGCAGATCAAAGCGGCTGGCGAGACTATCAGCACCGTCAACGCAGCGGCATCCTTGACCAAACTGCTTCAGCTATCGGGCGGGGCCGTATACACAGACGATGGCAACGTAGTCGAGTTCGATGTATCTCCGCGATTGCAGGTTCTTAAAGAGGTGATGGAAGAGGCGCTGCATAAGGTCATCGTGTTCATCCCATACAAGCACACAATCCGATTGGTACAAGACGCACTAACAAAGGATGGTGTATCAACTGAAGTTATATCAGGTGATGTGTCAGCTACCCAACGTACGATGATCTTCAATAAGTTTCAGACTACATCTGAGCCACAAGTTTTATTGATCCAGCCACAAGCAGCATCCCACGGCGTAACGCTGACCGCTGCAAGCATCGTGGTGTTTTGGTCTCCGGTCATGTCTGTAGAGACATACCTACAGTGCATTGCACGTATTGATCGTGTGGGGCAAAAGAACAAGATGACAGTAATCCACCTTCAAGGGTCTGAGGTGGAACGGCGTATGTATACCATGTTGCAAAACAAGGTGGACCTACACGAGAAGTTAGTAGACCTGTATCGTGATGAATTAGAAGGAGATAGCAATGGATGATGTAGAACCGTTAGTAGAAACCTATTTGACGCTTCGTAGAGAACGTGAGATGCTAAGCAGACAAGATAAGTTGCTTAAAGAAGATATGGAAAAACTTGAATCCGCAATGTTGGCGATCTGTAACGCAACAAATATGAACGGCTTCAAGACAAGACTTGGCACTGTTACCCGCAAGGTCAAGGAACGCTACGTTTGCTCTGATTGGGATAACTTCAAGAAGTTTATTGAGACTGAGGGATCAGTTGATTTACTCTCGAAGACTATCCATCAAAGCAACTTCAAAGAATTTATGTCTGAGCGTATGGGCGATGGCCTACCGCCCGGTATAAATGCCTTACGTGAGTACGATATTGTCGTGCTTAAGGCCTCTTCAACCAGTGAAACTTTAGTTTAGGAAAATTCAAAATGAGTAACGAACTCGCACATCCTCGGATCATCTGACCTTATCGACCTTGGTCTTGATGAAGATACCCTTGCCGTAGCCGGTGGCGCTACAAAAGGCAACAAGCGCATCTCTATTGAGGGGCGTGTCTTTCGCAAGATCGTTGGCGGTAAAGAACAGAGTGTCAACACAGACAACTCTATGAACGTAATCATCGTCAAGATGGCGCACGAGGCATCACGGACGTATTACAACCAAACGTACAAGAAGGGCATTAAGTTGTCCCCTGCTTGCTGGTCTAATGACTCAAAGGTTCCTGACCCTGAGGTTAAATCTCCTTGCGCCCCATCATGCGCAGAGTGCCCATTCTCGGTGAAGGGTTCCGGTCAAGGCGGTACAGGTTCAGCTTGCCGTCTGTCATGGCGTCTTGCAGTGGTGTTGCCTAGCGACCCATCAGGCGATGTGTATCAGTTGGTGCTCCCAGCTACCAGCGCGTTCGGTAAAGAAGACAATGGTCGCTGGCCTTTCCGCCCTTACGTGCAGATGCTGGCTAATAACAATGTCTCGGCAGGGCGTGTTATCACCAAGATGCAGTTCGACATTAACTCTCCAGTACCACGCTTGTTGTTCTCGCCAGTCAGTGCAGTGCCCTCTGATATCCGTGAAACCATTGCCCGCCAAGGCAAGACTCTTGCGGCAGAGAATGCAGTTAAGTTGACTGTGTACAAGACCGATGAGGAAGCTGCTCCTGAGGCAATGCCTGAGCCGGTTAAGCAAGCTTCTCGCAAGGCTACCGCTGAGACTGTGGATGACGTTAGCGATATCGTCAAGAAGTGGGCTAAGAAGTAATGTCCCGTCCGTATAGCCCCGCGCTTTTAGAGCGCATTAACCAAGACGATGGCAAGTACAGCCTCGGCATTGATCTAGCAAAGCACTGCGTAGCCGCAGGACTCAATGCTACTTACATTGCCGCGATTCTTGAGACTAGCCGTGTGAGTATCCATTCTTGGTTTAGAGGTGGGGCTATACGCCATAGAACCCGCCCCAAGGTGGAAGTTTTAATTGAAATACTAGAGGAGGATATGGAACGTGGCCTACTGCCTGTCAGTGGTCATGTACAAGCAAAAGCATATGCAGAGGGCATTCTTGGTCGCCCTTTGGATAGCAAGTCGCTTAAAGCGTCGGACTAAGTAGTCCGTGTTTTATGGGCGGGGCTGGCCCCCGCCTTTTTTGTCTCTGCGATCATGAACAACCAATTTTTTGAAAAGATTTTCCCTACGCAGGGGTATATGTGCGTCGCTGGTATAACACCTGAGGGCGTCATAAAACCAAGATTTGCTACTGACACAGATGAGGCACTGAAGATAGCGCAAGACTTCATCAATCAGAAAGTAAATGTTTACTTCACGCCCGGTACGTTTGAGGGTATGAGCCGTAAACAAATAAACAGTGTATTCGTCAAATCGTTTTTTCTCGATATTGACGTGATGCATGGTAAGGCCAAGTACGATACTAAGGAGCAAGCAGTAGAAGAACTGCAACGTTTCTGTGCTGAAATAAATTGGCCCCAGCCAGTAATGCTTGACTCCGGTGGTGGCATCCATGCCTACTGGATATTTGACGAAGAGTTACCCAGCGACATTTGGGTAGGCTATGCAAACAAGTTCAAGCAGCTATGCCTTGACCACAACCTCATCATTGATGAGGCAATACCAGCGGACTCGGCGCGATTGATGCGCATCCCCGGTACAAGTAATTACCGATACGATCCTCCTTCACCCTCGGTACTTCTTACCGATGTGTTCACTTACCCACTGGATCAGCTACTTGGCGCGTTGGGTGAAGTAGAAGAAGCCTTTGATTTACGTAAGGTGGAGAAGGGGCTTGATGAGGATACTCAGGCAATTTACGACAAACTAAACGGCAACTTTGAATATGACTTTCAAACCATTGCATACAAGAGTGCGATAGAAGGGACAGGCTGTGCGCAGATCAAATACTTACTCACCTCAGACGATTGTCCGGAGCCACTGTGGTACGCTGGAATATCTGTCGCCACTAGGTGTCGTGATGGCGCTACTGCCATACACGATATGTCCAGTCACGATAGCAGATACGACCACAAAAATACAGAGAGTAAAGCCGCCCAGTCCTTATCCAGCGCAAAGTGGGCACATAGCTGTGAAGCGTTCGAAAGAGAAAACCGAGAAGGATGCGCGGGATGCCCGCACAGAAACTCATTTGGCAAAAGGGGGCCTATTGAGCTTGGTCGAGTCCTCAAGTCCGCTGATATCGTTGCTGGAGACGGACAAGCCGAAGAGGAAGCGGAGTCAGTACGGCCCAGTGCGCCAGCCCAAAAGTACGTAGCGTTCCCTGACTTCCTATATCCCTATTCACGTGGAGCCAACGGAGGCATTTACTACACGCCACCGCCACGATCTACCAAGAAAGGGATGGTGCAAGACTCTGATGAATTACTTTTACATTTTACGGTTTACCCCGTCCAACGACTAAAGAGCCCACATGATGGTGAGTGCTTGCTTATACGAGTAGAACTCCCTCACGACGGTACACACGAGTTCATGATGCCCCTGCGTTATGTAGCTGCGATAGACAAATTAAAAGAGATACTTACCAACAATAGCGTGACCTTTGAGCCTTCAAGTGCGCCCCGAATCGCAAGCTACTTGATGAAGTGGTCTACATTTTTAACCAATACTAAGAGAGCAGATGTTATGAGAATTCAACAAGGATGGACTTCAGATTCCCACGAGTCATTTGTGCTGGGCACAGACGAGTACATGGCAAACGGAGATGTACGGCACTGCCCACCCTCCGCTATATCTAAGAACGTGGTCAGGCATATTAAGCAGGGCGGTACGCTGGATGGTTGGAAAGCGTCCATGAAAATGTTCAACGACCCCGGCTATGAGTGGCACGCCTTTACGGTGCTTTGCGGGTTTGCTTGCCCCCTCATTGAGTTTACCAATGTCAACGGCGTGATCTTCTCCCTGTACGGCAAGTCAGGTTTTGGTAAGACTGGCGCGTTGTATGGTGCGCTGAGTATTTGGGGACACCCTGAGAACCTGTCGGTGTTTGATGGTACGCAGAACGCACTGATTAACCGGATGATTACCTGCAAGAACATTACCTACGGATTGGATGAGCAGTCAAACTCAGATGGAAAGACAGTTTCCCACGTGGCCTACAACATATCGTCGGGTCAACCCAAGCTGCGGATGATGTCCTCTGCCAACCAAGAACGTGAGACAAGCTACATTACCCGCCTCATTGCCATCATCACCACCAATACCCGACTGCGCGAGTTGATGTCCACATACAAGGGCGACACCAATGCAGAAGAGATGCGTATCCTTGAGCCGACTATCAATAAGCCAATGGTTCCGGGCTACGAGTTGACCGATGAGCGTGGACTTATGATGTTTGAAACTCTTAAGACAAACTATGGTCATGCTGGTCCGCTCTATATCCCTGAATTGTTTAAGATTGGTATACCTGAACTCAAGCGCCGCCTAAAGACTGAGTACCTTGCCGTAGGTGAGGAGTACACAAAGAACGCAGAGTACCGCTTCCTGTCTAACCTGATCTCATCTACCAAGGCTGCTGGCAAGATTACCAACAATATGGGCCTGACTGAGTTTGACCTTGACCGTATCTTCTCCGTTGTAGGCGGCGGCTTCATGCGGCTGATCGAAGGTAAGACTGAGGACGATAACTCCAAGGCTGAAAGCGTACTGGGTGATTTCATCAACAAGAACATTCAGAATGCATTGGTGTTCCGTGATGGGCGTCATGTCATGGAGCCACGTAATGCCTTGAACATCACCGCTGATGTAGACGAGGGCGTGATATGGCTGTCTACCAGCGCAGTCAAGGAGTATCTCAAGCTGCATAAGCTGAGTCCCACGTGGTTTGAGAACGAGTTGGAGAAGCGAGGCATCCTCAAAGAGAAATCCCGCAAGCAGATGGCAGCGGGGTGGAAGGCAGCATTTGGGTCAACCAATGTGCAAGCTTACAAGGTGGTCATGGATGTAAGTCAAATCTTCAAAGATGAGCAAGCAGATACCGATACAGCCGCCGAATGAGCCTGAGTGGATATTCCCCTTCCACGTGCTTGGTGTGGGGGATAGCTTCTTTGTGCCTACAATGCGCCCTGCCTACATGATGTTTATCTTGGACACCACATCCAAGAAAGCAGGTGTTAGGGTAAAGACTTTTACGACAACCAAGGACGGGGTCCTTGGCGTCAGGGCGTGGCGTATGCGTTAGGGGTTTACATCGTAGAGCTTGAATGTCTCTATGATGCGCTGCTTGGTCATATTCTGCATAGCTACGATATTGTCAATCATCTCTTTACGCTCTTTAGGAGTCAAATTAGGCATCTTGCGATAGTCATTAGCTTCTTTACGCAGCTTCTGTAACTCGCCACCTACGAGGTGGTTAAACTCTTTTACGAGGTACTCATCCATCGGGTTAGCTGCTGTGTAGTCAGCATACTTTTCAGGATTAGACTTGAACATATTTAGCTTGCGTTCTTTCTCTTTTACCTGCGTCTCCACAGTAGAGAACTGACGAGCATCAAAGTTAGAAGGCGCACCAAAGAAGCTATCAAACAAGACCGTGTCAGTCTTAGGATTAAATGCCTTCTCCCCCGCACCAAGCAGCAGCATATTCTGACCTGTCTGTGCCACACGTGATAGTCCGTCAATATAACTATTGGCGAAGAAGTACATCGTATTCGGGCTTACATCCACAGCCCCATTGGTGACATCTGCCAATGTACGTGCCGCAGACTTGTACAACTCAGGGATGTTATCCCCACCAGTGTAAGCATCGCCTACACGAGACTGACGGTTGTTATAAATCTCACGGCCCAATGCATCCATATTCATTTGCCACTCTAAGAACGGACGAGCCGCAGATGGCAGCGCCGAGTCCATGAGGAACGCTGGGAAGTTATCCAGCATATTGATACGCGATATAGGTAGGGGCAAGAATGAATCTAGGCCAATCGACACGATGTTAGACATCCCATCTTTCAATGAGGCATTGCCTGTCGCCATACCCATGACTTGCCCGCCCGCTGCGGCAAATGCTCCCAAGCCGTAACCCCAAGGAATTTGTATCGGGTTTTCCATGCCGGGGATAAAGAACCGAGCGTAGCGTGACCAGCGGTTGATATCATCTGTAGCAGTGCGGTTGCGCCCGTAGTCATCGTCATCTGACAAAGCCATAGACATCAGGTACATAGCAGCACCAAACCCAGCCAATGCCATAGTCATTGCTTGAGCGTTCTTACCCTGCTTCTCATGGCTCTTACGGAACTCCTCTACAGCCTTCTTATCTTTACGAACTTCAGGCGGTAAATCAGCAATTGCCGCATCGGTGCTGCGTAGCATAGGTCCAAGGGTCTCAATGGCGCGAAGGGCTCCGGTTGCCGCTGGACGGAAGAACATAAAGAACGCTCCTGCGCCCCGACCCCACTCACCAGACTGTTCAAAGTTGGCAAGGTTTTTAACGTAGGCTGCTGCGCGTGTTTGAGCTGCTTCTGGAGATAGTTTCTCTTCAGCAATCATTTTGTTACGAGTAACTCGATAGGCCGCAGTACGACTGGACAATTCAAACATATCGGTATAAGCATCAAAGAATTTACTCATGCCATCAAGGGCCTTCTTTGGATTGCTTGAGTTGATATCGCGTTGAAGTGATTTGAACGTACCTTTGGTGGAGACGCCTTGGAGGTAAGACACCATGCCCCCTGCCTTTATGTACTCCATAGCGTCTTGGGCAAAGCCAGACTTATCCTTGGCAATGTAAGCTTTAAGCTCATCCATCTTGCCTTCGTTGTACAGCCTAGCAATATTCCATGTTTTCCACATACCGCCGTTGACTACTTGTGAAGCCACTGCACCAATATACTGGGCCGCAGTTGCCTTATCCATTTCAGTACCAATCGCAAATGCATTGGTTAGTGCGTCTCGGAAGTAGTTCATCGGCGCAAACGCAATGTTGTACCGAGTATGGAACTGTCCAATACCGCTTGTAACCTGATTGAGCATATCAATCAGCGGGTTTGACTGCTGGTAGGTACGACGGATAGCGTTACGCTGGTTCTCATCGCGTACTTGCAGGATGTCAATACTACCGTCTTCGTTGTAGTGGAAGATAGTGGTTTCACCCTTGAGCGAACTCAAATCAATCTTGTCCCGATCTGCAAACGGAATTGACTTGCCATCCAGTCCGGGTAGCTTATTGATATCACCGATCAGCAAGCCCTGCTTAATTGCATTCTTGATAGACAGCGTGAGGTCTTTACGTCCAGCGCGCATTGCAGCGCGTGTGGCATCGCTCATTACTTGAGTAAGCGAGTTGTCTGACCATGACTCACGACCCTCAAACGAGGCTTGGTAATCCTGCAATTTATCGGCAAATGTTTTTCTTGTTTTGAGAACATCAAAGTCAAGCATCCCGTCCTGTGCACCAGCAACTTCCTTACCTTTGAATGGGATGTAGTTTTGCCAGTTGTAAAAGTCCACGCGACTCTGAACAGGGGCCGACCAATAGTTAGCCATCTGGTTCAGGGTCTTCGTAGCATCGTTCAATTGCCGCATTGCAGCAATTACTTTTTCTGCCTGTGCTTTGGCAGGGTCACTATCAAACTTATCCTTGATAGCCTTAACTTCTGTAGGAGACAACTCTCCTATGACGTTGTACTCAGTAGAGTTTACGTCTGTGGATTTGTATCCAGCGGGGCTGACACCAGCGGGGTCAACATAACTTTTTACTACGCCATCTAACGCAGTGCGTAATGTCTTTAGTTGCTTAGGAGTCAATGTCCCTGAATCCACCGCCGAAATAGCTTGTTCACGGAAATCTGATGGGGCAATAGTCTGGTTACCGATCTTGACGGGCGTAGTGCTCAGTGGCACATTCAATAGATATTTAATTGCCCGACGTTCTGGCTCATGCAACGCCATGAAGTATGTATGTAACCTAGCAAGGGCTTTTTGCGAGTCAATAGCAGATGCTTTCATGTATTCGCCCAATGCATTTTGCATTTCAGAGGCTGGGCGTTCTACATGAGTTAGGTACAGATCACGTGCCTTACCGATAGACAATGTAATCTGTGTGTATATGTTATTTAGCGTTGGGCCAGCGTCAATCGTTTTCTTGGCGCGTTGCAATGCATCCTCCCATACCTTGATGGGGTAGCGGCTATTGGCAAATACGGTAGCCAGCCGACGCAGGCCGGGTGTGCTAGTAAGAGTCTTACGCACATTACCTACGGTGTTTTCTGTAGGTAGCTTCGCTTCTTGCTCTTGCTCAATCTGTTCTGGACTACGCGGACCAGCAGGACTCTTAGGCGCTTTGGTTGTCTTAGCCGTACCTTTGGATGGTAGCTGCGCACCAATGCCTTCTCTGCCAGCTAATCTCTGAATACCGCCCTCAGGGGCAGCAAGAATATCTTGGAGCATAGCCGCTGCTTCAAGAAGCAGATTGCCTTTATAGCCGGGCTCTTGTAGCGTACCACGTACTAAATTGGTAACGCCCTTCTCCGCGACAAGCTCTCCTTTTATTGGCGGAATAACAGCGTCTTTTTTCTCTTCTGCTGTGTCAAACAACGCCGCAGGGTTTAATGCTTCTTGTGAGGCCTCAGCTTTTTTCTCTTGTATAGCATCAGCTAGAGTTTTCTCACCTTCAGGCACTTCCTCTGGAATAAGCTTTTTACTCTTTATCTCAGCTTCTGCTCTTTGACTTACGTCTTCTTTTTTTGTTTTACCCCGCAGAACATTAGTTTTTTCTGTTGTAAGCAATATCTTTGACTGCCTTGCACTAGGCGTAAACAGGCGATACATATATGCTAATGTCCCTGTGAAGTAGTCCCACAGGTTATCAAACATTGAATCGTATTGAGTAGCACCTTTTTCAGTCTCACGCGCAATACGCAAATCCTCAGACTGCGTTTCTGTTTTAGCTGTTGCTATAGCAAGGCGAGGTACTTGTATCTTAGATAGCTCAAATTGGAAATCAAAATCAGTCATGGCGTATGCCACAAACTCATAGAGATTATCAAATGCATTAGGATGTTTACTGCCTAATACTTTTTTAGCTACTGCTGCAATATTTTGTAAATGTTCTACGGCTTTAGCAGCTCTAGGATCAAGTTTTGTTTTATCCGTAAAGTACTGATGAATAATTTTTACTGTAGCAGCATGGACTAATTCATGTAGTATGGTGGCTTCATCAAGCCCGTTTGGTCCTACATATAGTGTATTAGTATTTGCATTGTATTCAGCAATGTTATCCAAGGTCATGTTTTCATCAAACACAACATTAACTCTTAGACCTTCAATATTACCAATAATTTGTGCTAGTCCACGGAAAATAGACATAGCCACACTATCGCGTACGTTGACTAATTTTCTGCGCATTACCCCTTGGTTCATGCGGCTAGCATTCTTTGGCGGGTTTTTGAGCTTGACCCTTTGGTATTCGTAGCCTGTTTTTAATTTCAGACCATTGCCTTGTTCAGCGATATAGTCTAGGACAGCTTTAATATCCCCAGCAAATAGCTTCTTAAGAATATTATCTGGCAGTACATCACCCTTACCAGAAGGCTGACCCGCACGTGCTCTTTCCGCAGCCGCAAGCATCTCTTGCCTTGCGCGGCTTTCTGATTCTTGCAATTTTTCGCGTGACTGCTCTTCCAATTTCTCTTTTTGGATTTGTTCCTTTATCGCACGGAAAGCCATGTCTTGCTCTAAGACAGTGTCAGTTTTATTGATTGAAGTAAACAACGCACGGCTTGCATCAGATAGACTACTCCATCCGGGAAATAAGTAGTTGATACTGGTCTTGCTACCAAAACCCGCACGCTCACGTGCATAACTCTGTAGCACACGGACTTGGTCAGCGGCTTCTTTTTTCAGGGTCTCATCTTTGGGAGCAGCACGGCTTTCAAAACGCTTATTGCTTATATATTCAGCTAGCGCAGCAACAGCTTTATCATGCTCGTCCTGACTGTTTCTAGATATATGGTCTTGGAAGTAAGTGCGCCGCTCATCGTCTGACAGTTCTTTGTAGGCTGGCAGTTTGTCGTCTTCCGTAGCTTCGCCCGTAGCAATCTTCTCATCTACGCGATCATTGAAATCCTGACGTGTCTCGTCGTATAAGTCACGTTGTTCTTGCGCTGGGAAGTAACCTTTTGGCTCTTTGAGTTGTTGCGCCGCAATATCTTGCGAACTCATAGCAGATAGGGGTTTACCCTCACGGTCTTTCTCAAACGTAACTGCATTACGGATACGTTGACCGAATTCTCTTTGGGTCTCATCCTTACTACGGACCAGCCCATAACGCTTACCTAGAGTATTTAACTGTTTATCCAATTTTTCATCTTGCTCTATTTGAGCCTTGGTACGGCGTGCTGTTCCTTTAGACGCTAGGCCATCATCACCAAATATACTATTAAGTAAGTCCTCATACTGCTGGGCAGCAGTCTTTACTGGGGCAGCAGGCGTAGCGGCAGGCTTAGCTGTTTTTGGACTTACAACAGTATTTAATGCGTCTGCTACTTTAGCGCCAAGGACTTGTTTTTCTTTACCACTGGACGATAACCAAGTCTGCACAGCGGTAATAACAGGTGCTGGTATCCCGGGGTACATAGTTGGCAGCTCAGCAGCGGAAAATATGTTAGGTCGCCCATCAAACTTTTTACCCTCGGCATAAAAAATGTTTGCATTACCATTTGAGTCTCGCACAACAAATTGAGGTTTACCTCCACTATTACTAAGTAAAAATTGATTATTGCCTATGTTAAATTGGAAATGTGTATCACCTGATCCAGCATCCCTATATGTAAAAGGTACAGGCGTAGCGGCAGGCGGTGTTACTGGGGCTGCTGGTGCTTTTTGTTCTTGCGTTTCTGCTTTGACGGTTTCAGTGGTTTGAGTGCCAATTGGGGCTCCTGTTTGTTGATCTGTTATTGCAGCGGGTTTGCCTGCTTCTCCTGTAGCAAGCTGGTCAGCATTCTGCTCAGGAGGAACCACTCCATCTCGTTGAGGTGTTTCAAGTCCTGCGGTATCTGTAGTGGATGCGGCTGGTCCAGATACAGCAGCGCCCTCTCCACCTGCTCCTTGTTCAGTTCTTGTAGCATATGTTTCTCCTTTGGCTAAGCGGGCATCGCGGGCTTGCTCCATCGCAGCAATCTCTGCGGCAACCTGTTGATTTTTTACGATCTGATTCTTGGGGTTCTGATTGATTGCTTGCTTGCGCTCAATCTCAGTCTGCTGTTTATCGTAGTTGTCCTGTTTTTCCGCAATCCTTTGGTCAAGGAACTCTAATGAGTCAGGTGGGAATACAGCTTTCGGCGCAGCCGCAGCCTTTTTAGTCGTAGCTTCTGCTTTTGGTGTACCTTTAGCCAAGATGTCCTCAAGAGATGTCTCGCCTTCTTCAGCTTGTGGAACTAAGCCCGCAATTCCAGTTGGCGGTGTAACTTGAACGCCATCAATGTCTACGCTACCATCTTGTCTGGTAATTTTTGTGCTTTCTTTGCCATCAACATTAACTTTGGTAGTAGCAACAATTGGGCTATTAGACGGAGTGGTTGTACCAGCCAACTTTTCTTCAGTACTTGGCTCAGTCTTAACTTCAGGAGCCGCGCCGCGCCCACCAACTGCGCCTGTGATACCGCCAAGACCCACTGCACCAAGACCTGCTTGTGCCGCTGTCGCGCCAAGTCCTTCTGTAAGACTCTGCTGTGGGTTGACCTGACGCAAGGCAATGTTCTTGGCAAGCTGACCGCCTGTTTCCTCCAGCAGTTCGCTGGGGAGTTCCTTGACTGCGCCAGTAACAGCGCCACCAATAATGCCTTTGCCTGTAGTACCACCAGCCAGCACCCGCTCCAATGCTTGACCGCCGGGTAAGTAACGATTGGCAATAACAGAAAGTGCTGCTCCAGTAACGCCCGCTGCACGGGCTAGATTGATAGCCGCCTTGCTTGCTTGCTCAGGAGTAGCGCCAGTCTCTACAAGATGTTTAACCACATTGTCATAGGTATCAGTACCGACATCTGCGCCTTGTTGAACTGCGCCAGTACCGATTGCAGCACTTGTACCCACGCGGATAGCTTCACGCTGGGCTACTTTCTTAGCCGCTTCTTCTGAGATTTTTCTCGCCGCTGCTTTAGCCAATACATTACTAGATGTCAATGCAGCCGAGCCGCCACCCGTAACAAGTGCTGGCAAAAGCTGGGGTACTTGCTCAGCTAAGAACGTAGACAACAATGCTGGGTCGCTGATAGTCTGACCAAGGGAGGTCTTAAATGCCTCAAACTGCCCTTGCTTTTCTGCCTCTTGCGTAGCCTGTTGCGCACGTGCTTCACGGGTTTGCAGACCCTGCGATTTCAGACTTTGACCATAGTCTTCTAAGTCTTTGCCAGCCCCATACATACCGGTCTTGGAAAAGTCACCTGTAGTCAAACCATAAAGTTGTCCGGGGAGTTGTGCAAGCGAACCAATCCCTTTAAGCCCAGCGGCTCCGATATCAGTCGCAGCTTCACCCCATGTACGGTCTGCTGCACCGTACTGTGGCATTTCCTTAATAATCTTGGCTTTCGCCTGCTCAGGTGTTAGGCTGTCAGGGATGTTCTGTACAAGAGTACCGTCCGGTAGGCGAATTGAGTAAGGCATTACACACCCTTTATTTAGCTGCGCCTATTTTATTGAAGTCTAGTACCTTGTCTTTACCACCCGGTGGAGCAGTGGGGGGAGCAATACTACCCAAGCCGCCTTTCAGTATGCTATTAGTTATGGTAGCGATTCTTTCATTGGCGCTATCAACTTGGGCTTGGAACTGAGCTTTTCGTTTCTCATCCAATGAAGGGATGTTTAGCATACGCTCAGCAGCGTTCCTTGCTTCTACCGCGCTTTTATAGTCAGGGTTATTACCTAGGACGCCCTGCAATCTAGCCTCAAGTGCTTGATTCTGTACAGCAATTCTTTCTCTAGCAATCTCTGAGCGTGTCGCATTACCTTCTCTTGTAGCAGCAACTTGCGCCATGCCAACACGCTCATGCGCAGCCGTAGCGCGATCTTGAGCAGCAACGTTCTGAGCAGTACTCCATGCAGTACCTACACTGCGTATGTAAGCGTCATAGAGTTGGGTAGCTTGCTGTAGTGGGACAGATGCATTCGTAGCAATTGCTTTAATTGCCTCAAGTCGGTTTTTACTTTTCTCAGCAGCTTCTTTGACAACATCACCAAGTGCCCCCATTGTTCGGGCTTCTTTATTCTTGATGACTTCAAGCGTCATCTTGTCTTGCTCTTGGGCAAATATCTCATCGGCACTCATCTGCTGCGCACGGCGACCTTGCTCACCTTTAACTACGTTACTCCAGTTAGCGCCGGGAGTCGCATAGTCAGCAAGCTGATCTATGAAATTGTTCATATCCCGCGCTTTTTGAGTTTTCTCGTATCGTGCAGCGCGATCCTTGATTAGCTTTTCAGCAACTTCATCAGACTTACCAATGCCTAAAGACTTATATAGTTCTAGACGTTTAGCAATATCGTCTTCAACTCTAGTTTCAGGCTTAATCTCACCCAACAATTTATCTTGAGCAGTTTTATAGTCACTATATCCGGGTAACGTAGTAATGTCTTTTGGCCCAGCTAGGGCTTTTTGCATCGCAACATCAATCCCAGTGGGAGGAGCAGGCGGACCCATCAATGCGCCGGGCGCAGGGCCAGCGATACCACCGGGAACTCTAGGCGCAGCAGGCGCAGTGGCAACAGGCGCAGTAAGAGGAGCAGTAACGGGAGCAGTAGGCGCAGCGGCGGGGGCAGCAACAGCGGGGGCCGGTGGTTTCGGGGCACCTACTGGAGACATAGCAGGGGCTTCCGCAGAATCAAGCATCATCGACTGTGGTGGACGCCCACCTAAGAGTTTGCCAATGCCACTTAGCGCAGCACTAAGTGGGTTAACCCGTGCAGGGGGAGTACCCATGCCTACAGTTTCACCTGTGTCTACACCCGTATCAATATCATAATTAGCCGCAGTTCGTCGCGTTCTATCATCAACATTAGCCGCCGCCTCTTGCTCCGCAGCTTTTCGTTGTGCTGCTTCAATATACATTTGAGTTGCGTTACGAAGCTTCTCTTTTTCTTCGTCTGTGACTTTATCGCCTTTAGCAAACGCAACGATGCCACCCGGAGCAAAGTTAAACATATCTTCATCAACCGGTGAACTAGCAATACCGCGCTCGCGCTCAGGCTCACCCTGCATCTGAGGCTCAGGTATACCTGCTGGGATCGGAGCACCTTGTTGCGGAGGCATACCCGGTGGGGCTTGACGTTGTTGCGCCGCCTGTAGTGCAGCGATACCCGCAGACTGTTCGATTCTGTCTTTAATTGTGCCTTGGGGCGGTTCAGCTTGCTCACCTTGCTGATTACTCAGCGCCTTAGTGATCTGCTCCATGCGGCTCTCGACCAAGAATTTCACAAACGGCGAACTAGGATTGTTGGCAAGCTGCTGCAAATAGGAAATACCCTCCGCACTAGGAGGGACCATACTCAAGTCTTGTAGCTGCTTATGGTAATTAATTTGACCGGGTTGAATCATGATCTGCCCTTACTTAGGAATGATGCCTAGGTTCTGCAACATCTGATATACAGAACTCATACCACCCACTGCTTGTTGCGCGCCTGTTTGCGCCTGTGGCACATTGGCTACTGTAGAAATCGGCAGCCCTTGCAGCATAGATTGCAAGAACTGAACTTGTTTCATTGGGTAATCACGTTGAGTATTAAACTCATTGAGATCGGCAGTGATACCCTCTTGCTCAATGCCACGCTGGGTCTGACCTTGTTGCGACATCATATCGGCTAATGTCTTGGCCTGACCCTGTTCAGTATTAAACTGACCCATAGCTTTATCATACGCATTAGCATAGCCTTGGCCTACAGTTTTGTTCTGCTCTTGCATTAGATTACGTTGGTTTTCTGCGTCCATAATGGCATTACGGCTACCACCAAACGCGCCTTGTGATGTCATCTTTGCATTGTTGCCCATCTGCGTAATTTGAGATTGACGACGAAGCTCGTCTAGTTGCGGAGTCAGTACAGATTGCAAGTACGGATTCATGTACTGCCCAGCGAGACC
>Ga0114974_10002144_pt1 | contig 15238 bp, 9 predicted proteins | sample S_130206_EF_Meta_FD_87318 | JGI IMG/M metagenome (GOLD analysis project Ga0114974, IMG submission 87318) | Freshwater microbial communities from Lake Simoncouche, Canada to study carbon cycling - S_130206_EF_MetaG | ecosystem: Environmental > Aquatic > Freshwater > Lake | place: Lake...
GATGACTCCGGCACGATCGATGTTCGCCGTGCACTCGACCCGTGTATTCGCCTCCGAGTGATGCTTCGCGTGTTCCCAGCAGCACTCCAAGTGCAGGACAGCCGATGCGTACGACTGCCGCCCGTCGAGCGCCTCGGCGCTGACCGTCCATGCAATCTCTAGCCGCGCGGTTTGCGCTTCGCGGATGTGTTGGCGCGACGTTGCATGCGGAGGGGCAATGGTCATCGCCGCGGCTCCAACGCGCCAAACAGCGCGCCGATTCCTCCACCGTCGCCGGAGAGGAATTGAGTGGCGAGCGCATTTGCAGAGCACACGAATAACTCAATATCGTTGAGTTTGCGATCAAGTTCACAGGCGCGTGAGGTGGTTTCGTGATCCGCTCCACTGCGGGGAACCATGGCCGCCGCCTTGCGACACTCCCCAACCAGCGCCAGGAGTGGATCGATCTCGCGTTGCTTGCGCACGCGGATGACCGTGGAGAAGAGTGTCAGCACATCCTGCTCAGCCTGGTAGTAGTCCTTGCGATCAGCCTTGTTGTGGGTGCGCTGCACAATGCCCCAGTCCACCAAGGTGCGAAGTGTCATCGAGGCATTGCCGCGACTGATTCCCAGTCGCAGCACCAGTTCGTCAGCATTGACGCTGCGGCCCTCAACAAAGAGCAGGGCGTGTACTTCGGCCATGCTGCGCGGGACCCCCCATAATGATGCCATGCGACCCCAGTGCTCCACGAACTGCTGGTGTGCGTCGGCCAGCCGTTCTGCGGCGTGGTCGTTACCAACTGGTACTTCGGGGCGGGATGCGGGCACGGGAATAAATGTATGCGCGGTCGGCACTTCCGGCACGTAATCCTGAAAGGAAAGCCCCCGACCATTTTGGTCGGGGGCTGTAAATCCTTCAGTTCGCCCTTGGATTTTTACGGGGCAACGCCGCCGCCGGGGTTAAAGATGTCAACCGCAATGGCAAACCCGAGTAGGTCATGCAGGACGCTGTATCCCGAGCTGGTCAGTCCGCAGGTGTAGACGCGTGCGTACGCCGTCGAGCCGCCCGTGGAGTTGGCCAGAATATAGTCATCGATGTTGCCAGGAATGGTGAAGGCGCCGCCTCCACCCACTGGTGAGAGCGATGACGACCCAGCGGCCATCCATCGGTTCAATCGATGGTTATAGAAGTAGACCACCTCCAAGACGGGCAAGTTCCACGACACGCTGGAGCTGGTTGCCAGTCCAATGGACGTTACGTTTTCGGTCGATCCCAACGACGACACTTGCAACTGCAGATCCGTGGTTCCGCCACCGAGTGGGTAGAAGAGGTCGGGTCCAAAGCCGTTCCCGCGGCTGCCTGCTCGGCGCCGCAGTGCACCGATGCGCAATGCATTGCCGTCAAGTTGACGCAGGGAGAAATTGGATCCGCCCTCGTAGGTGCCGCAGATGATGTCGTACGACACCGGCGTTCCGCCGAAGGTGTTTGAGATAATCCATGAGACCGTGTTGGTTGCGCGCGGGAATCCACCGATCGGAGCAACGATCGCTCCGTTTATCTGGATATCAATATCGCCAACACTCGGGTCACCATCTTCTGGATAACCGGGCATCTGCGGCGAGTCGTAGTCAATGCCGCACTGCTGGAAGACATTCGTGTCCGTACTGATCGCTGCGCGGAGTACCTGTGGGGGCAGTGGAGCACCGAACCATGCGATGGAGAAACTCTGCAGGCGAGCGCACCAACCAGAGATGATTGGTGCTGCAGAACTGGTTCCGTTGAACACTGAGGTGTAACTGCGAAGACGGTTCACTTCCAGTGGGTCGTCCGAGGTGTTGGTTCCATTGAACAGGTCGCCGTAGCCGCAACTAGTGACTCCGGTGCCCCAACCAGAAAGGGTGACGTCTCCGGTGTTGTTGTCTTCGCTAGTAAAGTTTGAGAAGTTCAGTCGGCAATAGTTGTTGCCAGGGAATGGACCAGGAACCGAAACATCGGTCGACAATTGACCGACCTGGAATCCGGGCCAGCAAGCACCAACGATCACCGCTCCCGAGTCCCCGCCGGCTCCGCCCGGCGAGGTGATGACTGGGACGGCATCATTGCCGGCAGAAATCACCGTGGTGATTCCGGCGTTCGTTCCGGTGGTCACCAGGTCAAACATGATCGGGCTAGCAACGACGGTGTTGCCACCGCCAGAGCCGATCGACATGTTGATGACATCGCCTTCTTGCAGGGCAATCAGGGCGTTGGTGTAGGCATTCTCCAGACGAGCGCCTTCCTCACGGCTAACGATTGGGTAGAAACTGAGGTCAGCGCCATCGGCAATGCCGGTCACGCCGATGTTGTTTCGCTCAGCGCCAATGACTCCCAAGACGGCAGTACCGTGATTGGGGTCAAGCGGCGGAGAGACCACCAACACCTGCGTCTGGTTTGGCTCAGGAACAACAACGTTGATCAGGTCTTCGTGGTTGACGTACGCGGAGTGCTCAATGACAGCCACTTCAACGCCTTGACCGCGCCCTTCCTGCGCTGGATTGATATTGAGTTGCGCTAGGAGCACCTCGTATCCCTGCAGATCAAGACCGCCTCCGCGATAGCCAGAATTGATGGCCGCGAGCGTTCCGAGGTTGGAGGACGTGTCTCGTCGTTCCGCATCTCCGGGGAATGTTGCAGCGTTTTCCGTTGGAGCCTTGAGCGGGTAGGTCAGGGCAGGCGGCAGTGTGGTCGGAAGTCGGTCGAATGGTCCAAGAACGGCACGGCCAACGGTATACGTTTGATAGCCACGCGCGTTGCCCGGGGAACCATCCAAGTTCTCACGGTTGCCGCCGGTCAGGAGCGGCGTCTGTCCACCTGGAGGAAAGACGTCGGTGGGAAGTGACTGGCTGGTGCAAGGGCTCTGGAAGAGGATCCCATCCGGTGCATTCTGTGCAACGGCAACGCAATTCAGGTCCCACTCAATGACGCAGCAGGACGGATCGGAGCGGCACACGTAAACGCAGCAACTCACTTGGTTGCAGCCGCCGAACGTGTGCTCCACGAAGCAGCCAGTTGAGAATGCCAAGTAAGCACCTTCGAGGCTCGGGTCGGGGAGTGCCTGTTGCGGCACATCGGTGATGGGCTCCCCTTCATTGCTTGGTGAGTTGGTTGGATAGACCACCGGAACCAATGAGCCGGATACGAATGCGCCGGTGGTGGGGTCGGTTGTGTAGGTCAGCAGCTGGCTCGTCACGGTGAGCGCTCCGACTGGCGTCTCCACGATTCCGTACACCAACACGTCTGGGCCTGCTGCCGGATCCACCGGCCCGCGCATGGCGAAGCAGGGGTCGTACTTGTAAGTGCTTGGAATGGAGACTGCGGAGCCTCCGCCGCCCTGAATCGCCGGGCTGGCGTCATAGACCGTGCTGGTGCACAGGATGTTGGCGTAGGTAGCGCAGACGGCATCCCAGCCTTGGGTGCCTTCACCATCATTGCAGCCTGGGATCAGTGCCGCGACGGTTTCGCAGCAGTTGGTGTTGTTGCATCCGTAACGGCACGCTGGCAGAGAGCCATCGGGTGCGGTGCATGCGTTCACGTCGTTGCAACCCTGTCCGCCACCCAGCGTTGAGCAGCGGCTGTCCGGGGAAGTGGTGTAGCAGTTGGTGATACCAGTGCCGTCGCCGGGGCCGTTGGCTCCGCAACCGTCTTGTTCTGCCTGGTTTGTGCCACCACCATCGGGCATCATGATGCGTTCAATCTCAACCCATTCAACGATGTCGAGATCGTTGAGGGCCCGCGCCGCATCAACGAGTTTTTCGGGCTGTACATCCACGTACACGATGCCCGCCAAGTCAGCCTGGGCCATCTTGCTGATGCGCTCGGCGCGCATTTCAAGGGCGCGGAGTTCTTCCGGCGTGCGGCGCAGTGCTTGCCGCACGGTGCCGCCGAATCCTGCCAGAATTTCACTGACTTCCCGAATCGGCTTGCCGTCAGCGCCGCGAACAGTGGTGCTGGAAATTCTGTCAGCGCGAACCCTGAGTCCATCGCGGAACTTGACGCCAAGTTTGCCGTTCCATTGTGGGCGACCAGAGATCGGGTCCTCGGGAAGGACGATGTCGGCGGAGCGTTGCTTTGGGCGGACTGCGCGGGGCGCCAGTCCTCCGGTGGCTGGCTGCGTGATCGCGTCGTCAACTTTGGCGGACAGCGGTGCGGTAGCCACCTGCTTCTCCGGGATGATCGGAGCAGCGGCGAGGAGCACAGTCACGATGCCAGCGGCGCACGCCGTTGCGGCAAGACGGATCAGCATGGGTCAACTCTCCAGCCCGGCGATCCTTCGCGCGGGCGTTATGTAACAACAACAACTCCGGCCAAGGAGGCGCCTCCTAATGGCCATTTCTCAAAGTCCTTACGCAAGTTACTCGCGCGGTGATGCCGGATCAAGGCAATCCGGGGTGCGATTACCGCAGATTCGCATATCGGTCATTGCTGCGACAGCCCTAGCCACGCCCGGGAACGTTGGCCGCGGTGGCTGCCGCCTGGGTGAGCACGCGATGCCCAATGTCCCGGCGGAAGAACGCCCCTGGGAACCGAATTCGGCTCGCCGCGAGGTTGGCCAGCTCCTGCGCCCGGCGTAGGTCGGCTGCGAGGGCGGTGACCCCAAAGACTCGCCCGCCCGCGGTAACGATGTTTCCTTGTGGATCCGTGGTCGTTCCGGCATGAAAGATGATCACATCCTCGCCCGGACCGGCCACATTTGCGGCCGTCTCCAGGCCCTCGACCACCTGACCGGTACGAACCGTGCCGGGATAGCCTTCGCTGCACACCACCACGCAGCAGGCTGATCGGGGGTCAAAGGACAATTCGTTGCCGTCCAGTTCTCCGCCAGCGGTCCGCCAGAGGATTTCCACCAAGTCGCCTTGTAGGCGCGCCATCAGGGGTTGGGTCTCCGGGTCCCCAAATCGGGTGTTGAACTCCAGAACCCGCGGGCCACCGGCCGTGAGCATGATGCCTGCGTACAGGACGCCGCGGAATTCGATCCCCTCCCGCCGGAGTGCGTCCACGGTGGAGACGAGGACATCGCGGCTGACTTCCTCCATAACGGAGTCGGTCGAGAGCGGCGTCGGGCAATAAGAGCCCATGCCACCCGTGTTCGGGCCAACGTCTCCTTCGCCCACCTGCTTGTGGTCTTGGCATGGGTCCAGCACGGTGATGGTCTTGCCGTCAACCAGTGCCAGCACGCTGAGTTCTTGACCGGAGAGGCGCTCTTCAATCACGACTGTGGAGCCAGCATCGCCAAACTCGCGCTTACCCATGATGCGGGCAAGTGCTGCGAGTGCTTCTTCGCGATCATCACAGACCATCACACCCTTACCGGCGCAGAGTCCGGAGGCCTTTATGACCAGCGGCGTGTCGCGCGCTTCAACGTAGGTTCGTGCTTGTTCATAGTTAGAAAAGCTACGTCCATCGGCAGTGGGCACGCTTGCCAAGCGCATGACGGTCTTGGCATATGACTTGTCAAATTCAAGACGCGCACCATCACGCGTTGGGCCAAAGATGCGGCGCCCTGGAGCAGCAAGGTCATCAACGATTCCCTCTGCCAGCGGACCTTCCGGACCGACGATCACCAGGTGAATGTCGTTCTTGTCGAGCCAACTCTTCAGAAAGAAACGTTCGCGCGGTGAGAGCGGTGCATCACAACGGCGACCGAGCGCCGCCAACCCTGCGTTGGCGTCGGCCTGCACCCAGAGTGTTCCGAGTCGTGGCGACTGTCGTAACTTCCATGCGATCGCGTGTTCACGACCGCCGGTACCAAGAAGGAGAACATTGCAGGGAGCTGGTACTTCGGTCATGGCTGGAAGTGCATGGTGAGGGTGGGGTGCGGGGGAGAACCGAGCGAGTCTAGCGCAGTTTCTGCTACCCTTCGCCGCCCGTCCTGGATCGGAAATCCTAAGCCGGGAATGCCGCCCAATTTGGAGACCACCCATGCGTCTTGCACGCGCCACGACCCTCGCTACCGTTGCCACCATTGCCATGGCTTATTTGCCCGGAGCGATTGCCCGCGCTGATGACGCTAAGGCGGTCGATGCCTTGAATGCGCCCGCCAAGGTGATTCAGGAGAAGAGCAAGTGCTGGAAGGGGGTGCTTGACGCCTATGTAGCGATGAGCGCGCCGCCCATGAAGGTGGGTCCCACCTTCAACGTTCTGGCGGTCTGGCCGGGAATGGCCGACTGGTCCAAGGCGAAGGAGTGGGCCGCCGCCAACGGACCGATGGCCAAGGCGCTGCTGGATGCGCAGCCCGCGGTGGCATTTTGCCTGCCCTATGGTCGGTCGAGTGTCCCTCCGGTCTACGTGGAGAAGGGCGCATTCATCGGAATCGGCGACGGACTGGCGGTGTACGAGTCGGATGTGGCATATCTGAAGCCGTTGGCAGTCATCAATACCTTCGTCGCAGTGGAGATGTATCGGCTGGGCGAGGAGAAGAAATACCAAGAGGCCTTTGACCTCGGCATTGCAGCGTTGAAGTTTCTCCGTAAAGTTGCCGACCAGCACCTGCTTGCGGAGAAGATCTTTGCCATGGAAGCAATGTGCGACATGGCATCCGTGCAGCGTGATGTGCTGCAGACATTCCTTGCTGATGTCCCCGCTGCAGTGGTGAAGAAGTTTGCGTTGTCTGGATACGCGTTCATCCATCCAACCGACGGCGAGCGCTTGCGGCGCATTGAAATGCCCGAAGGGGATCGCGTGCTTGCCGAGGCGCTCATCATGCAGCTCTTTGATGCACAGGGGCAGCCGGATACCAGCAAATTTGCGGCAACCATGGGTAATTTGCAGGCGAGCAAGGAACCACTGGCACGCTTTGGAGCTGCCAAGCGCTGGGCTGAGATTGCAGATGTGCACGGCTCGCTTGATTCCACGCGCGCGCGATTGACCAGCATTTATGACGATTGGTGGCGCCGTTGGCGCGTTCGTTACTACGACGGGCTCCTCGACAACCCCACGGTGATCAGCCGCACCAACAAGATGCGCTACGCGATGGTGCTGGCGATGGCGAATGACATTCAGCGCCTCTTCGCATTGCGGCAGCGCCTCAACGCCGAGTTCAATGGAACCGTGTTGGCGTTTGGAGTGGTGGCGTCCTATCGCGACAGCGGTACGTGGCCGGGCGGTATCGATCGCACGTACACACAGTTCACCATGAAGCGCTTTGACTTTGATCCGTGGGATCCAGCCGCGGGTCGGTGGCAGTATGAAAACCTTTCGACGCCGCGCGCCATTGAGAGCGACTATGGTCGCTTAGAGATTTCCGGCGGCGTGTTGTACGCACGCGGCACGGATAAGGAAGATGGCGGCGCGCAGAAGTCAACCAACGATGGATTGACTGGCGACTTTGTAGCTTGGCCTGCGCTTCGCGCGTTGAGCCGTTCCGCTGGTGGTAAGTGACTGCGAGCGATGCTCGCGGACAGGAAGCACATGTCTGAACAATCGACTGAGAAGGTGTTGATCATTGGATCCGGTCCTGCGGGTTGGACCGCGGCTATCTACGCCGCCCGCGCCAACCTTGACCCAGTGGTGTATGTGGGCGTGCCGGCAACAAATCCGGCGCCGGTGCTTCCAGGTGGGCAGTTGATGCTGACTACGGAAGTCGAGAATTACCCGGGTTTCCCGCACGGTGTCACGGGGCCGGACATGATGGCCAAGTTCCGTGAGCAGGCGGAGCGATTTGGCACTCGAGTGGTCGATGCCAATATTGATCAATGTGACTTCTCCAAGCAACCATTTCGACTGGTTGATTCGGACGGCAAGACGGTGCTAGCGCGCAGTGTGATTATTTCCACCGGAGCAACCGCCAACTGGATGGGCTTGGACAACGAGATCCGCCTCGCTATGAATGGCGGCGGCGTCAGTGCATGTGCGGTGTGTGATGGTGCACTTCCCGTGTACCGCAACCAACCGCTCGCAGTGGTTGGTGGTGGTGACACCGCGATGGAAGAGGCGAGCTACCTGACCAAGTTTGCCAGCAAGGTCTATGTGATCCATCGTCGCGACACGTTGCGCGCGAGCAAGTCCATGCAGGACCGCGTGCTTTCCAATCCGAAGGTGGAGATGGTGTGGGACAGCGCAGTTGATGATGTCATTGGCGACGAGCGGCTTGAGTCGGTGCGCGTGAAAAATCTCAAGACTGGCGCATTGCGCAGTCTGGATGTCCGCGGACTGTTCATTGCCATTGGCCATTCGCCAGCCACCAAGTTCCTGCAGGGCTCGGGTGTTGAACTTGACGCCAAGGGTTACGTAGCGCTGCATTCGCGTTCCAGTAACACCAATATTCCCGGCGTTTTTGCCGCGGGGGATGTAGCGGACCAACAGTACCGACAAGCAGTCAGCGCCGCGGGCATGGGTTGCCAAGCGGCCCTTGATTGTGAACGTTGGCTCGCAGAGCAGGGCGTGCACTGATGGCCGGCACGCTGGGAGGCAAGGAACGCTGGGTTGCCACCGGATCGATCGGCGCGTTGATTGGCGGAATGATTGTTGGTGAGTTGCTGCACCGCGCTGGCGCCACCGCCACCGTGTCTGGGTTCTCAGTTGCTGGCGATCTGATCTTGGTGCGCCCGCTGATGATGTTGGTGCTGCCGTTGATTTTTACCAGCGTTGTCGCCGGAATCACCTCGCTTGGCGATCCTTCTCGACTCGGTAAGTTGGGACTGAGCACCAGTGCTTACTTCTTGGCAACCATGTTGGTGGCCGCCACGTTGGGTGCCACGCTGGTGACGTTGGTGGGTCCAGGGCTTGGCCTTGCGCCGGACGATGTGGCGGCGCTCACGACCAGTGGTATCGAGCGATTTGAGGCTGCTCCCAAATTGATGCAGGCGTCGGCGGCCGGTGAGCAGGGGCTCGGCGCTGCGTGGCTACAGATTGCGCGGCAGTTGATTCCCGCGAACCCCTTCGCGTCCATGGCTGAGGGGCAGCCGCTGGGGATGATCATCTTTGCGATCGTCCTGGGTGTAGCCCTGGCCCTGAGCGGCGATGCGGGCAATTCTGCCGCTCGGGTATTGAATGGATTAAACGAAGCGTTGCTGCGCGCGGTGGGGTGGGTGCTGTGGATCATTCCAATCGGCGCATTCCTCTTGGTAAGCGCTAGTGTCGGCAAGGTTGGTCTTGCAGAATTGCTCGGTCCGTTGGGCTTGTACATGTCGGTGGTGATCGGTGGATTGATCATTCACATGTTCATCATTCTGCCGATCTTCCAGGTGCTACTCGGCGGCGGCAATCCCTTCAAATTCATGTGGGCGATGCGCGAAGCGCTGGCAACGGCGTTCGCGACGGCCAGTTCAAGCGCCACGCTGCCGGTGACTATTCGAGTGTGCGAGACTGACGGCGGCTGTTCGCAGCGAGCCACGCGTTTCTGCGCGCCGCTTGGTGCCACACTCAATATGGACGGCACTGCACTTTATGAGGCGGTGGCCGTGGTGTTCTTGTTCCAGTTGTACGGCGTGCAGCTTTCCTTTGGCGAACTCGCCGTTGTGGTGGCGACCGCAACACTGGCGGCAGTGGGTGCTGCGGGCATCCCCAGCGCTGGTTTGGTGACGATGGTCATTGTGATCACTGCAGTCAATGCCTCGCTTGGTAGCGAGAAATTGCCGGTGGGCGCCATGGGCATCGTGATTGGCGTTGATCGGTTGCTTGACATGTGTCGCACCACCGTCAACGTGTGGGGTGACATGGGTGCAGCGCGGATCATGACCCGCATCGCGCCTGACGAAATCCGGTCTTGATGTGAGTCCGGGGTTTACGTAGTGAAGCGCGACACTTCGTTGTCGAGGCCATCCACTGCATCGCGAAGGTGCTTGGTGGCGCTATTGAAATCACCCAAGGCGGAGGCGGTTCGAGCGGTGCCCTCGGCAAGTCTGCCCATGGCGTCACGGATCTGATCCGCGCCCTGTGACTGGGCTCGCATACCAACCGTGACCTGCTCAAATCGCCCCGTGATTCCTTGTACCGCAGAGATGATTTCGCCGAGCTTGCGTGAGATGTCGCGGATCTCTTCAACGCCGCCCTGTACTTGCGTGGAGAAGGTGCCCATCTCTTTGACGCCAGCCTTGACGCTGCCTTCCATCTCTCGCACCATGCGTTCGATGTCGAGCGATGCCACGGCAGTCTGCGTGGCGAGGTAGGCGATTTCGCGCGCTACGACCATGAATCCGAGCCCGTGTTCGCCAGCCTTCTCGGCTTCAATAGCAGCGTTGATCGACAAGAGATTGGTCTGGTTGGCAACCTTGGCCATGGTGACGATGACCAGGTTGATTCGGTCCGCACTCTCGCGGATCTTGGTCAACTTGTCACCGAACAAAGCGGTGCTCTTCGCCAATTGCTGCATGGTGGAATCCATGCCTGCCAAGTTGGCGCGACCCTCTTCGGCACGATGACCCGTGTTCGAGGCCATTTCGTTGACCTCGTTCATGGTGCGCAACAATTCCTGGCTGGTGGTGGAGATCTGATGGACCGCAGCGCATGCTTCGGCGGTCGCGGCTCCGTGATCCTCGATCACCTGCTTCTGTTCTGCACCGGTGGATTGCATCACCGTGGCGGTGGCATCAAGCGTGGCAGTCGACATCTGAATGCGACCAATGAGCGCACGCAGATCGGTGGTCATGGTGTGAATGGCGTCGAGCAGCGCTCCGGTTTCGTCCGCAGAGGTCGTACCCATCTCTGCACGGAGGTCACCGCTGGCTACTTGGCGCGCAACGGCTACCGCCGCGCGGATGGGCGTGGAAATGGATCGTGCTACAAGAAGTGCAGTAAGCACGACACCGATGACCACTGCAATAGTCAAGGAGAAGATCACATTGCGCTGGAAATTCAGCAAGGCGAACGCTTCGCTGGCATCCTGCTTCACCAGCATGCCCCATCGATAGCTTGGAAGGTAACACCACGCGGCCACTACTTCCGTGCCGCGGTAGTCGGTCGTTGTCCCGTATCCACGGCTGCCACTCGCGGCATCGTTGGCAACCGCAGAACTGGGGCTGCCTGGTGCGAGGCGAAGTTTGAATGCGGCATCGTTGTCACTGCGCGTTGGGGCGGTGACAATGACGCCTGCGGTGTCGCCCTGCACTGTGATGATCTCGCCGGAATCTCCAAGACCAGTGACATCTGCAAGCATTCGCCAAACCTGTTTGGGTCCTAGGGCACCAGCAGAAACTCCGATCACGCGCCCATCGCTGCTGATGATGGGATTGGTGATGAACATCATCGGCTCGCGTGATGTTCCATAGGGTTGGAATGCGGTGATCTCCGACTGGAGCAGCGTGCGCGCACGATCAAATCCGGCAGTCAATTCAGATGTTGCAAGATCACCAGTGAGGATGGATGTCCCGACGATGAAGGTGGGATCGACAGATAATCTGATGATGCCAGCAGTGTCAATGAGGAGAAGGCTCTTGTAGCCAAGTGCAGTGGCAGTGCGATCAATATTGATGTTGGGATTCTGCGTTGATCCAGAAGCGGCTAACTCGTTGAGTCGCTGCATGGCTTGACGCATGCTCACATTACCCGCCATCGTACTTGCATCCGCAAGGCGTTCGAGCGCATAGGTTTCAAGTTCGTTGGACTTTGCAGCAGCAATCTGCACGAGTTTCTCACGCACCGAGTCTTCGAGCGCCTGTGTTGCAATGCGCGCAGTGATGACAGCGAGTGCTACGCATGGCACCAAGGAGATCGCCAAGAACCAAGCGAGTAATCGTCCGGCGATCGAGCGGTGAATCGCCAATCGGTTGGTGGGACTGACCGGGGTGGATGGTTGGTTCATGGTGTTCGATACTCCCGCGCAGACTCCGTGACGGGCGCAATCCACTTCCCACCCCAGCCACGATAGAGATCCATGACGAATTTCTCCCAGACCTCACGGGGGCGAGAGGAAGGGAATGGCACCGGACGCACAGCAGTACGACTGCGCCAGACGATGTCAAATTGGCCATCGGATCGAATCCGCCCGATGGAAACGGGACGCCATGTGTGCTGAGTCTGCGGATCGACAGCAATGGTGCCCTCGGGCGCGTTCAGACTTTGTCGACGGAACGCGTAACGAACTGGACGAACATCAGTGGTGCCAGCCTCGCGTACTGCTTGTGCCCACAGCTTTACGCTCATATATGCGGTTTCCATCACATCTTGGACGGTCCGATCACGCCCGTAGCGTGCTTTGAAATCGCCGACAAATCGAGCATTTTCCGGACGATCAATGCTCTGAAAGTAGCTCCAAGAGGCGTAGTTTCCCACCATGCATCCACGAGGCATCGTCTGTAGTTCATTTTCGCCGAGGGCGAATGTCAATACTGGAGTCTTTTCGGGATCAACACCAGCGGCACGAAGTGCTTGGGCAAATGCAATTGCCGAATCACCAACAACAGAACTGAGTACGACATCGGGCTTTGTTTCCAAGATTGCGCGAACCGCTGCTGAGACATCCGTGCCGCCAAATGGCACATAGGTCTCGCTGACCTTCTCGGCGCCGAGGGCTGTCAGTTGATCAGAGATAATCGCATTAACGCAGTGTGGCCAGATATAGTCGGAGCCAATGAGAAAGAAGCGACGCGCCTTGAGTCTCTCATAGCACCATTGAACAGCAGGCGTGATTTGTTGATTTGGTGCAGCGCCCGTATAGATGATGTTGGGCGATTGCTCTAGACCTTCGTAAGCCATCGGGTAGACCAACAGATGATCAGCAGCCTCAACAACGGGAAGGACTCCCTTGCGGCTAGCACTGGTCCAACAACCAAAGATCACGCACGCCCCATCCTTGCTAATGAGTCGATCAGCTTGCTTGGCAAAGGTGGGTGGATCGGATACGCCATCAGCGACCACCCACTTCACCGGGCGGCCGAGCAAGCCTCCTTCGGAGTTGATTTCCTCAAGTGCAAGGATTTCAGCATCAATCATGGGCGATTCGCTGACAGCCATCGGGCCAGTCTGCGAGTGCAAAATTCCAACGATGATCGGGCTTCGATCATTGAGTAGGCGATCAAACCCGAGCCAGGCCAACGTGATGATGACGCACGCGACCAGTAGCAGTCCGATGCGCAGCGTCCAGCGACGTGGGCTTGACGGCATAGGTGCGACCGTCTTTGCAACTGCAGCGCTTGCGACCACAGCAGTGTCTACTTTGCGTGAGTTACCTGCTTCAGTGGGATGCTTGGCCATCGTTGCTTTACGACTTTTTCTCTAAGAGGGTCACCTTCATGCCGCAGTCCAGAATCTGTTGTTCATCAATCGGACCAGGAGCATCGATCATGAGATCGCCGCCGGACTGAGTCTTCGGGAACGCGATGACGTCGCGGATGTTGTCGGTTCCGACCAAGTGCATGAGCAGGCGATCAAGTCCAAACGCGATACCGCCGTGCGGCGGAGCGCCGTGCCGAAGTGCACTGAGTAGGAAGCCGAATTTGGCGTCGGCGTCTTCCTTGGTGAGACCGATGAGTTTGAATACCTTCTCTTGCACGTCCATTCGGTGAATTCGAATGGAACCACCGGCGATTTCGCTGCCATTGACAACGAGGTCATAGCCCGCGCTCAGGCACTTACCTGGTTCGCTCTCAAGAAGGTAGAATTGGTCAGGATTTGGGCTAGTAAATGGATGATGCATAGCCACCCATCGTTGACCATCCTCGTCCCAATCAAACATTGGGAAGTCAATCACCCAGAGGAATCGCCATTCGGATTCGTTGACGAGTCCCAGGTCACGACCAACCTTCAGGCGAAGTTCGCCGAGTGCCTTGGTGGCCGAATCCCAGTGGTCGGCCACGATGAGGACGCTGTCGCCGGGCTGCAGTGCCAGCCGTGCGACGAGTGCGTCCTTGAAGGGCTCCAAGTGTTTGGCGACGCCAGTATCAAAGCCAGTCGCGGTGAACTTGGCAACTGCCACGCCGCCGGTCTTGAACTGCTTGACGAATTCGGTGTACCCGTCCGTCATCTTGCGGGTGAGTTTCTCAGCACCGCCTGGAACCCGGATGGCCTTTACGCACCCACGGCGACCGGCGCGGGTCTTCTCAATGGCTTGTTGGAAGACCTGGAATTCACTGCCGGCAACGATATCGGTGATCTCGCGAATCTCTAACGGATTACGCAGGTCAGGGCGATCGATACCAAATCGATCCATTGCCTCTTGCCAAGTCATTTGCTCAATGCGACCAATGTCATAGCCAAGGATGTCATGCCACACCGCGTGCGCAAAGCCACCCATCATGGCCATGACATCTTCGCGCTCAACAAAGCTCATTTCCAAGTCAATTTGGCTGAATTCCGCTTGCCGGTCAGCGCGCGGATCTTCGTCGCGCAGGCACTTGCAGATCTGGATGTAGCGATCGAAACCAGCCACCATCAGGATCTGCTTGAAGAGCTGCGGACTCTGCGGCAGGGCGTACCACATGCCTTGGTGCAGTCGTGCGGGAACGATAAAGTCGCGCGCGCCTTCCGGGGTGCTCTTGATGAGGAGTGGTGTCTCGACTTCCGCAAATCCGTTGGCTGCAAAGTAGTCGCGCGCCAACTTGGTGACCTTGCTGCGTGTGCGCAAAATGTGCTGCATACGCGGGCGGCGCAGGTCGATGTAGCGGTACTTGAGTCGAGTTTCTTCGCCGATCTTTTCAGCGTCGTGATCATCAGGCAGGATCGGTGGGTTTTCCGCCTTGTTGAAGATCTCAAGTTCTTCGGCCGCAAGTTCCACCTCGCCGGTCGCGAGCTTGTGGTTTGGCTCACCCGAACGCAGTCGAAGAGTGCCGCGCACGCCGATCACGTCTTCGCGGCGGAGCGCCTTGGCTTGCTGCACGAGTTCGGGGCTGCCATGTTCGAGATTGAAGACCACTTGGCAGAGGCCGTCTCGATCCCGAATGTCCACGAACAAGAGTCCGCGACCTTGGTCGCGATAGGTGTTCACCCATCCGTTAAGGGCGATTGTCTTACCGGCATCGGCAAGGCGTGGCTGTCCGCAGGTGTGCGTGCGTTTGAGCATGGTGGGGGGTCAGGGTGAAGGGTCAAGGATAGCTTTGCGCGGCATCACCCGTTCGTCATAAATAGGTGCCGTTCACCCCTGTCCCCAATTTCGCCGCTGCGCGCGGTTGAAGTGAGTTGAGTCGTTCAACCGCCCCCTCCGTTGCGCGCGGGAAGTGAGTGCAGTCGTCCACCGCCCCCTCCGCTGCGCGCGGGACCCTCGGACGCGGACGGCTGCGCTCCACAAGGTTCCGCTTAGCCTCGGGCGAAACTGTTCGTCCGGTTGGCACCCACGGGGCGTACGTCCAAC
>Ga0114974_10002146_pt1 | contig 15230 bp, 8 predicted proteins | sample S_130206_EF_Meta_FD_87318 | JGI IMG/M metagenome (GOLD analysis project Ga0114974, IMG submission 87318) | Freshwater microbial communities from Lake Simoncouche, Canada to study carbon cycling - S_130206_EF_MetaG | ecosystem: Environmental > Aquatic > Freshwater > Lake | place: Lake...
ATTCCTTGGCCGCGCCCAGGGCCTGGGCACCGCGCTCTATGACGTGGAGCGCATTGAAGTGCTGAAGGGCCCGCAGGGCACGCTGTTCGGTCGCAACACCGAAGGTGGCGCGATCAGCGTCGTGACCAAGGCTCCCAGTGGCCAGTTCCGGCTAGATACACGCGTCGGCCTGGGTAATTTCGGTGGCTACAACGGCGTAGTGCATCTCGATTTGCCCAAGACAGGCGATTTCAGCTTCAAGATCGATGCTCTCGTCAACCGCCGCAAAGGCACGACAGATAACCCTGCCGTGGGCGAGTCCGACTTCAATAGCTGGAACAAGCAAGGTGTTCGTGCAACGGCGCTATGGCAGCCTATCGACAGCCTCGACGTTACCTATGCCTACGACAACGCCTCCGACGCGACGACGCCTTACCATGCACAGTCGCTGATCGCTGGCCCGTTTGCCAGCGTGTTGCAAGTCGCTGGTGCCTCTACTTCCCGCCGTGACTCCTCCATCCTCGGTGGCGAGCAGGAAGAGAGCGTTGGCAAGACCAGTGGTCACTTGCTGGTGGCCGATTGGCAGGTCAGCGACAGCCTGAAGATCAAATCCATCAGCTCTTACCGCGATCTGGAGCAGGGCCAGTTCGATCAGGGCTTCATTGACGCTATCTCTACCTTTGCTGCAAACAAGCCGTTCGCGCGCTACAGCTTGGCTCAAGTCAAGCAGCACCAGTACAGCGAAGAAGTGCAGCTCATCGGCAACACCGACGAGCTTCAGTACGTCGGCGGTGTGTTCTATTACCATGAGTCCGCAGGCGACAACGCACAGACACCGCTGACCAACCTGTGGGGCGCCACGGGTAATGTGTATTCCACCAACCCGGCATATACGCCGCTCGACCTGACAAAGGTCACTGTCGATCGTGCCAGCCATGCTTGGACCGACAGCATCGGTGTGTTCGGCCAGGCCACGTGGACGCCTGCGTCCATCAAGCGACTGCACATCACTGCCGGCGGTCGCTACACCAAGGATGACAAGAACGGCAGTCTCTTTACGCTCAATGGCGTGGCTTCGACCTTGGCGTTTGACGATTCTTGGAGTCGTTTCGATCCGATGGTCACTGTCGCTTGGGATCTTCGTGATGCGATGCTTGCCTATGCCAAGTGGAGCACTGGCTTCAAGGCCGGCGGCGCCAATTCACGCTCGCTGAGCTATCGCGCTTTTGGCCCCGAAGAGGTCAAGGCTTTTGAATTGGGTCTGAAGAGCCAGTTCTGGGACAACCGCGCCCGATTCAACGTCGCGCTGTTTGATGCAGAGATTGCCAATAAGCAGATGGACTTTTTCTATCCGCTCACGGTTGGTGGCTCGCCGCGCACGGTGTCTGACACGACCAACGCAAGCACCAGCGGCAAGTCTCGCGGTGCCGAAATTGAAGTGGCGCTGGCGCCTGTTACGAATCTGACACTGAGCCTCAATTACACGCTGACTGACATTGATGCCCTTAGTGCACCCAATCCGTATATCACCGGTAACGCCTTGACCAAGGTATTGCCGCTGTTTGCACCGAAGAACGCTGGCAGTCTGTCGGTCGACTATGTGGTGCCCATGGGCGTGGCTGCCATCAAGCTCCATGTGGATGGCAACTGGTCTGATGGCTACTACACCAGCGAAGTGGAGCAAACGCCGGTCGACAAATCCAAGGTGGTCAACGCCCGTTTGTCGCTGGCCGATATCCCGCTGGCATCGATGGGTGCCTCGGCCGAGGTGTCGTTGTGGGCGCGCAATGTGCTCGACGAGCAGCATATCTTCTACAAGAGTGTTAACTCGTCGCTGGGCACCTACGGCATCTTCAACGACCCGCGCACTTACGGCATCGAGGCTCGCGTCCGCTTCGGCGTGTCGCCGTGAGCCTGCGTACGATTGCCGCGGTTCAAGCCGCTGCACTGACGGCACTGCTGTTGACTGGATGCCAGTCGATGGCTCTGTCGCCGATGCAGGCGAGCAGCGCAACTGCTGCGCCGCGGGCTGCTGACAACCTTGCTGGCGCTGACGCCGCACGCTTGATTCCTTTGCAGGGAGCCTCAAACGTGCGCTCGTTCAGCGGGCTGATGGGACGCAACGGTGCAATCCCTGCCAATGCGTTTGTACGCGCAGCAGATCTCAATCGTCTGACAGCAGCAGATACGGATCTGCTGGCTGGCCGTGGTGTAGTGCTGGATGTGGATCTGCGCACCGCAGAGGAAGTGGCTACTGCCGCCGATCCATTGGCCGCAGATTCACGCTTTCGCTATGTGCGCGTTTCTTTGCTGGGCAGTGAAAAGCTGGGTCTCGACAAGCTGCCTGACTCACTGGGCGAGTTGTATGTGCAGTCTCTGGCTGCCAATACGACGCAGTATCGTCAGGTGTTTGAAGCCATGGCGGCGGCGCAGCAGGGGCCGGTGCTGTTCCACTGCACAGCTGGTAAGGATCGCACCGGCATGATCTCCGCTTTGCTGCTGTCTCTGGCCGGCGTGTCGCGCAGCGACATCGTGCACAACTACAGCCTGTCTGCAGGCTATCTCGCGACGCCTGAGCAGCAGAGCCCGCAGATCGCCGAGATGATCCGCCAGAACCCCAAGATCGTTGCGCTGATGGGTTCTCCTCCCGAGGCGATCGAAGCGTTTCTGGACGCGCTCGAGCGCCAACACGGCGGCGCCCGAGCCTATTTTCGATCGATAGGCGTAAGTGATGTTGACGTGGCGAAGCTGCAGCGCCGCCTTGGACAAGCGCGCTGACGCAGTCCTAAGCGCCTATTTAAACAGAGCGGCGAAATAGGCTGCTGTTTCCATACAGCAGCCTTTGCGATCATTGGCCCAAATAGAACAGCCAAAGTTTGCCGCTTACCGTTATGCGGTATAGAATCGCGCAACTTGATGCAGCACAGACACTGGCCTTTCTGCGCGCGCCGCCGGGTAACCGGCTGGAGCCCTTGGCAGGCTCACGCCGAGGTCAGTACAGCATCCGGATCAACGACCAATTCCGACTATGTTTTCGCTGGACAGAAGCAGGGCCGATAGCGGTTGAGATTGTGGATTACCACTCATGAAAAGCAGCAAGCACTTTAAGAACGGCATGCGTCCGGTACATCCGGGTGAGGTGCTCAAGCAGGATTTCCTTGTGCCGTTGGGCATGAGTGTCAATGCACTTGCTAAAGCGTTGAAGGTGACCACCCCGCGTATAAACGATATTGTCCTTGGGCGTCGCGGTGTATCCGCAGACACCGCGCTGCGCCTTGCACGATATTTTGGCGGCGACGCGCGTTCCTGGCTGAACCTGCAGCTCTCCTATGACTTGCGCGTTGCGCAGATAGAGAGCGGCAAGCAGGTTGAGCGCGAAGTCACGCCAGCTGCCGCCTGAGGTTTTTACACAGATCCCTCAATAGTCGTACCTCAACTCTAAGTTGAACGTCCGACCCGGGTAAGGATGGAACTGGTAGTAGAGCCGGTTGGTGACGTTGTCGACGCCGGCGGCAACGGTCACTGACTTGATGGGCTGCCACGTAGCACGCGCATCAAACACCAGATAGGGCGCAAAGCCCAAATAGGTGTTGGGGCGGACGTCGGCATTGGGATAGCCATTGCGCTGCAAGCCGCTGTACCTGCCGCCCGCCGAGACACTCCAGTCCGCTGTCGGGCGATAAGCCACCACCATGCGCGCGCGCCACTTGGGCACCCGGTTCTGCCAACTGCCCTCGACAGATGGCTGTGCGCTGTTCTGAGTGATGAGCGAGTGTGCAAAGGTCACGCTGCCGTCCACATCCAAGCCGCGCGTTAGGGCGTTGTTGATATGCCAGGCCAGTTCTGCACCTTTGGACTTCACCTCGTCGATGTTGCTCCAGTAGGTGGTCGTGGCACCGGTAGCGGTGGTGTAAAGCGGATCGGTCGGCGGGATGGGCTGCTTGAGCAGCGCATTGCGATTGCGCTCATAAAAGGCCGTGGCACGTAGCCAACCACTGCCATAGTCGGTATGGAACTGCCGTTCCGCATCAAAGTTTGCTGACTCCACGTGCTCTGGCTTGAGGTTCGGGTTGTTGTAAGTGACGGTGTTCTGCGAGTTGGGGATAGTGCCTTGGAACAGTTCCGCCACAGTAGGCAGGCGATAGGCCACGCCAGTGGCCAGCGACAGCTTCCAGTTCGACGGCGTATTCCATTGCAGAGCCAGCTTGGGCGAGGTGTAGCTGCCGCTGCGGCGGGTAAACAGCTGTGTGGCGCTTGCACCAGAGACGCGCCCCTGATCTGCTACCCAGTGTTCGGCGCGTACGCCTACGGTTGCGATCCAACCCGGCGCGAAGCCCCAGGCGTCCTGTACAAACAGCGCCGAGGTGCGCGTGCGCCCACCAAAGGCGCTAGCCCTGGTACCTGTGGCAGAGGTTGCCCAGTCATCAATGTTGAGTACCGTGGTGTCGAGCACATAAGCATCGTTATGAGTGCCGATACTTATGTGATGACCTAACGGTTGATCTGCATTACCCCAAGTGCCGATCGTGTCGAGCGTCTGCCAACCAGTGCCATCAAACGCAGTCAGCGTACCGCCCGAACCGGTTGATGCGTTTTGTTTGCGGCGTGCATCGTTGCGATAGGCATAGTCACTGCCGGTAATGCGCCAGGTGAATAGACCATGGTCACCGGCCAGCTCCAACCCGTGCAGTATGTGATCCAAAGACTGCGCCTGCAGGCCAAAGCTGCTGGCAGCCACCGCGATGCGCTTACCGCCGCCTACATCCACATTGCCATTGAGCACCGTCGCGCCGGCGGCATCACGCAGATAGCTGCTGTAGCCGATCTCTGAATGGTTATGCCAATAGCCAAACGTATACAGTGCGCGCACTTGATCGCTGATGTCATACGACAGCTTGAGCTTGGCAGTGTCCTGGCGTGTGTCGTCGATACTGGTGGCGCCAGTGATATATCGCTGTACGCCGTACTGGTCGGTCTCACCCAGCGCGCCAGTGTTGGTGGCGGCGCCGGCTGTAGCGGCTGACGTCACAGTGGCAAAGGCAATCGGCTGACTGATGCTCGACACATGATTCAAGGCAACCCACGCAGCCACCGGCCCAACGCGATCTCCCAGTGACACGCTGTACTGCTGCCCGTCAAAAGTGTCGTCGGTCGAATAGGCCGAGAATTGCTGCGAGAAGTATTGGGCCTTGGCATGGCCCTCTGCACCGGTGGGCATGCGCGTGATCATCTTGACCACAGCACCCATAGAGTTGCCCGCATACAGCGCCGAGTACGGCCCATACAGCACGTCAATGCGCTCGACCTCTTCGGGGCCCACCATGCCCCAGCGCGGCGTGTAGTCGTTGTTATCGTTGCCCAGCAAGTTTGCCAGCAGCAGTCCATCTGCATACACCAGCCCGCGCGCACTGAGGCCAATGCCACCAGACGTGCGCGAGCCAAGAGGGCTGGAGCGATCGCCAACGTAACGTTTACGCACCTCTATGCCCGGTAGGTACTTGAGCGCGTCCTCAACATCAAACAGGTTGACGGTGGCGGTCAGGTCTTCGCGCGTGACGGTGGCTTGTGTCGAAGGCACTCCGGCTTTGGCGTCGCGGTCGCGCGCTGCCTCGACGATTACTTCGTCGGTGGCAGCAGCGGGAGGTGCAGCAGCGTCGTCAGGAATGGCCTGTGCGCCGAGTGAGACAAGAGCAAGGCCAATGCCCCAAATAGCTTTGTCGCGTTGGCGCAAAGCACGAGATACAACAGTCATGTATGACTCCCACGTTGATCGACGTCACGGCAAGCACTTGACGTGCAAGCCGATCCTCACGTGGCGCCGTCAGGCGCCGTCGGTCAGGCGTGGGAAGCGGGAGGTCCGCGCGGCAGCCGTGAAGGGCTGGGCGGTATCGAGGAAAGTGCGGGCTCTGTAACAACCGGCAGCGCTGCGCTAACTGCTGTGATCTCGGTGCTGAGCACCAGTACCTGTGCCAATGCCAACAGCGGCACACCAGCCGGGCAGGCGCCGTGCGTGCCAGTCGGGCCGTCGCCAGTTGGCGAGGTGCTGTCGGGATCACTGCCGCCCTCAGCGGGTGCGGACAGGGTAATGCCCGAGCACATCTTGAGGCTCAGGGTACCGCTGACATCGGTGTCGAGCATGTAACCAGCCGGCACAAACGCACGCAGCACCAAACAGCCGAGCAGCAGCGCGGACAGCAAGTAGTGACGGTGGATCTGTTGGAACAAGCTATTCATTTAAGCACCAAACCTACCAGCTTGCTGATTGCAAGTCACTCATTGTTGGCCCGTTAGAAACAAATGACCGAAACGGAATCATTCGTCACGAAGTTGTCTTGGGCACTAAATGGTTGCGTCACACAGAAGTCCTAAGGTGGAAAAGTTGGTGTTCGCTAAAAATATGTGCGGACTCCACGAAAAATTTTACTTCAGGAGACCGTCATGATTCGCCCCGCTTCACGCAACACCACGCTCGGCAACCTCTCAGTAAGGGCAGTTGTTGCGTCACTGCTCGCGATAAGTGCTGCTCATGCAGCTGACCCGGCAAGCGAAGGGCAGCTTGAGGAAGTGGTTGTTTTCGGTCGGGGTGAGACTCGTCAGGTGAGCACTGTGGGTGCACTGGAGATCAGCAAGCTGGCGCCGGGTTCCAGCGCGTTGCAAGCAATCAACTCATTGCCAGGCGTCAGTGTTCACTCTGCCGATCCCTTCGGCACTTATGAGTGGTCTTCACGCATCACGGTTCGTGGTTTCAACCAAACTCAGATGGGATTTACGCTGGATGGCGTGCCGCTGGGTGACATGAGCTATGGCAACCATAACGGCTTGCACATCAGCCGCGCCATTGCCACGCAGGACATTGGTCGGGCCGTGCTTTCGCAAGGTGCTGGCACTCTCGAGACTGCTTCAAGCAGCAACCTCGGCGGTACGCTGCAGTTCTTCTCCAGAGATCCTGCCAAGCAATTCGGTGTCGATGCGGATGTAACTGGCGGCAGTGACTCTATGCGTCACGTTTTTCTGCGCGCTGATTCAGGGGAGATCGGCAGCGCCGGCACCCGTGGCTATCTGTCCTTCACAGATCACAAGGCCGACAAGTGGAAGGGCGTAGGTCAGCAGAATCAGCGTCAGATCGATTTTAAAATTGCTCAGCCGCTGGGCCAAGCCATGCTGTCTGGCTTCTACAATGATTCAGATCGTGCAGAGAACGATTATCAGGATCTGTCTTTCGACATGATCAAGCGATTGGGCTACGACTGGGACAACATCTCGGACAACTGGCCCTTAATGGTCAATGTGGCCAAGATCTACCAGTCAGGCGGCAGCGTATTTCCTGCACCGATCGGTACCGTCGATGATGCCTATCCGGATGCTTCTGGCCTGCGCAAAGACAAACTTGCGGGTGTGTCACTGTCCGTACCGTTTGGCGAAGGCAGTAGCTGGGACACCACTGTGTATCAGCACAAGAATGAAGGTCAGGGCACCTGGTACACGCCGTATCTGCCGACCCCCGTGGGAGCACCCGATGGTAAGGGTGGTTCTATTACGGCTCCGGCACCTATATCGGTTCGCACCACCGAATACGCAATCAATCGCAAGGGCTACACCAGCACAATTAAATGGCAGCTCGGAAATAACCTTTTAAGCGCAGGTATTTGGTACGAGAACAACAACTTTGATCAGGCTCGCCGTTTTTACGGATTGAACTTGGCTGCTTCGCAGCGCTCCTCGCTGAGCTTCATGAAGGACCCCTTCTTCACGCAGTGGCAGTACGCGTTTACTAGCCGTACCACGCAGTTCTTTGTGCAAGACAGCATCGCTATCACTGATGCATTCAAAATTAATGCTGGGTTTAAATCTTTGAATGTTCGCAATATCGGCAATAAGACGATTGAGAACAATGCAGCCGTGACCTGTAACGGAAGCGTGCTGTGCGGCACCATCGAAGCCAACAATTCCTTCCTGCCACAGATCGGATTCAACTATAGCCTCTCGCCAGGCAATGAGTTCTTCGGTGACGTGACCCGCAACATGCGCGCCTTCGTGGCCGCCGCTACGGGCGCTTCGCCGTTTGCCACCACGCTGGCTGGCTTCAATGGCATCAAGGACTCGCTCAAGCCCGAGACTTCAACAACATTCGAAGCAGGCTACCGTTTCGCAGCTGCCAGAGTGCAGGGCGTCGCAACGGTTTACATGGTTGACTTCAAGGATCGGTTGCTGGGCTACGCACCGGGATCGGGTATTCAAGGCAACCCGACCATTCTGCAGAACGTTGGTGCGGTACGTACCAAGGGTGCCGAGCTGGGCCTGCGCTGGATTCCTGCGAACAACTGGAACTGGTACAACTCGCTGAGCATCAACGACTCAACTTATCAAGATGACGTCAAAAATGCGGCCGGTACAGTAGTCGCTGCGACAAGTGGTAAGCAGGTTGCTGACTCTCCCAAGCTGTTACTGAAGTCCGAGTTCGGGTACGACAACGGCGGACTGTCGGCGAAGTTGAGCCTCGATCACACGGGTAAGCGCTATTTCACCTACACCAACGACTTGACTGCGGTGGGTGATGGGAAGGGCTTTGTGGATGCCTACACCACGCTTAATCTGAGCGCCGGCTACCGCATGACCGACGTCGGATTCGCCAAGGAACTGGGCGTCCAGTTGAACGTGACGAACCTGACTGACCAACGCTACATCTCGACGATTGGTTCAAACGGCTTCGGTAACAGCGGCGACAACCAGACCTTCTTGTCATCGCCACCGCGCCAGTATTTCCTGTCGGTGAACGGTAAGTTCTGAACCGATAACTGACAAGGTTGAAGGCAAGCGCACCAGATCGGCCGCGAGTGCCGCTCTGGTCTTGACAACGCTGATGGGCGTGGCGGCTTCGCGGCCGCCACGCACGCCAATCAAACATGTAATCGTCTTTGTAGAGCATGTAACCGGCTGACTGCAGAATGCCCAGCACTAATCCGCCGACGAGGAGCGAGGCTCACCTACCAGCCTGCTACGTGCAAGTCATAGCTTGCTGGTTTGATGGCGACCCCTGACAAACCGCTCAAGCCAAAATAGTCACAAATTTGTTTTGGTCCGAAAACCATCGCGTCATACATCAGCTCTAACCTCTCACCTAGGGTTGTCGTCTACGGATCGGTGCGGACTACGCCACCTCACCAAGGCTGCCAGGAGCTACGCATGTTTCTTTTTTCCGCTCGCACTACCACTCTCGCGAGCCTCACTGTCCGTGCGACCGTCGCCTCTTTGCTTGCACTGAGCGCCGCACAGGCCGCCGCGCCGGCAACCGAAGCCACCCCTGAGGCAGTCGACGAACTCAACACACTGGTGGTAACCGGCTCGCATATCCGCCGCACTGATATGGAAAAGATCGCGCCGATCTCGGTCATAGACCAGAGTGCGATGGAAATCCGTAATGCTTCGCTTCCAGTGGAGTTGCTCACCTCACTGCCGTCTGTTGTGAACCTGCCCGAGAACGAAACACGCCTTGGATCCTCTGGCGCTCGCGGTGATAACGCCAATCTCAACCTTCGCAATATGGGCGCTACGGCAACCCTCATTCTGGTCAACGGACGCAGGATGGCGGTCAATCCGATGACTGCCGGACTTTCTCAGGCGGTAAACGTCAACCAACTTCCTACGTTTGGCATCGAGCGCATCGAGGTGCTGCGTGACGGCGCCTCTGCCGTTTACGGTTCTGATGCTGTTGGCGGTGTGATCAATTACGTCATGAAGCGTCGGTTCGACGGCGCTGAGGCAACCTTGCGCTATGGTCAGCCTGAAGCTGGCGGTGGACGCAGTCTGCAAGCCGGACTCACGTTTGGCACTGACTTTGCCGCCGGTAAGGGCCAGTTGTTTGGAACGATCGAGGGCTTCCAGCGTGACAGCACGTTGCTGACGGACCGCGAGTTCAGCAAGACCGGCTACAACAGTGACCGGGCCCCTGCGCCGTTTAACGTGGCAGGAGGGCCGTTTGATACGCGTTCAGCGCGCGGCTATTGGCCGACGTTTCGCGTTGGAACCTCGACTGCGACTAACTATTTTCGGCCAGTCAGTGGCGTGCCGACACTCACCACTGCGGCACCCAGCCGCTCTACAAATCCCGAATTCTTCCTGGATCTGAACCAGTTCGGCTTTGCAGCACCTGAAGTCAAGCGCGGCACGGGCCTTCTGTCCGCTGAATATGAGTTCAGCGATGCACTGACAGCCTTTGCGGATCTGAGCTATTACCGGGCCGACTCGGTTATGCGCCGTCAGCCCCTGGCACTCAATGCACCAACCTCTGACAAGCTCATGGTGATGCCGGTAGACAGCCCCTATAACCCGTATGGCTCGCGCTTCTATAACGCGACAGGGCTCGCCAACACTGATGGCAGCGCGCGCCTCGTGGGCACGCCGCGCACGGTCAGCTTCACTGCCATGACTCTGGCCGGCCTTGCACCAGAGACTGTGGACACATCGGCTGATGTGGTGCGCTTTGACGCGGGCTTACGCGGCCGATTCTTGAAGACATGGGAATGGGAAAGCTCTGTTTTTATCAACCAGGTTGAGGGCAGTGACAGCGCTTACCCCGATGTCCGTGAGAGTAAGTTGCAGGCAGCAATCTCGCGTACCGATGCGACAGCCTACAACCCGTTTGGATACACCTTTAAGGTTCTCAATGGAGCAGTCGTTGCCGACAAGGAATATGCCAATCCCCAGTCTGTAGTCGACAGCTTCTCTGAAGCCTATCTGCGCAACGCACGCAGTCGAATCATGAGTGGTGATCTGCGTGCCAATGGCACGTTGTTGTCAGTAAAGGGCCTAGATGTTCTGGCCGCGGTAGGCGTGGAACATCGCCGCGAGGAACTGCGTGACTTGCGCCCGCCCTTCAGCGGCGAAAACCCCGCTGACTCAGGTCTCGAGGCAACCAACAACGACTTCCTCCTGCACCCGCCGCGTCCTGACGTGACAGGCGAGCGCAGCGTCACCAGCGCCTATGTTGAATTGGTGATGCCGCTTGTAACGCCCGAGCGCGCAATACCCATGGTTCGCAGCTTCGAGCTCTCTGCTTCTGCACGCTATGAAAACTACAGCGATTTCGGCCAAACAACGAATCCCAAGTTTGGTGCGAACTGGCGACCGGTGTCGTGGTTGATGTTGCGCGGCTCGTATAACCAAGGCTTCATGGCGCCCAGCCTTGCAGCGCTGTACACCAGTCCGCGATGGTCGATCAGCGCCGGTGCCGGTGACGTTGACGCGTATCGCAACCCCTACTTGAATGAGGGGCCCTATGTGATGCGGTCCTACTTTGGTGGCAACCCCGATCTGAAGCCGCAAGAGTCAGAGGGTTTCACTTATGGTTTTGTGTTCGATGTTCCCGGAGTGCGGGGTCTGAGTCTTACGGCCGACCTGTGGAAAATCAGTCGCACGGGTTTGCTTGGCAGTCGCAGTGCCACGCAGATCAACACCAGTGATACAGCACTGCTGCAGGCCTACACCAAGGCACAGATCGCCGCTGGTGTTCCGGTCAATCAAATTGACGTTGGTAGCGGGACTGCCAGCTACAAGGGTGATCCGGATGTACAGCGCTATGCGCTTACGGCTGAAGACCGCGCTGCGTTTGCGGCCTACAACCTGGCTAATCCAGGCAATGTGGCTGCGCCAGCGGGCCGAATCTTCTCGCGAAATTCGCCGTTCCTGAACCTGTCAGCCAGCAATCACGAGGGTATCGATTTCTCGGTTCGCTATGCCCTGCAGCGTCAAAGCTGGGGTGATCTGGTTATCAACTCGGAATGGAGTTACCTCGCACGCGCCACCACAGTGCTGTCCGCAGCCAACGTTGCTTCAGTGGTCAATGAAAGCCTTTATGCCGGTGGTGCAGCGCCTTGGCGTGGCACGACCAATGTGTCTTGGCAAAACGGCCCTTGGTCCGCTGGTCTTGGTATCTTCTACGTAGGTAAGACGCATGATGCTGGTGCAACCACCACCTCTGCAATTTACGAGAGCCTGGGGCGTCCGTCGTACATAGAACCTTACTACACGGCCGGCCAGACTGTTTATCGCTTAGTCATCGATCCTGTGGTCAGCTACAACGCATCGCTTGGCTATCGTTTCGCCGACGACTCCGGCGCGCTATTGCAAGGCACGCGAGTGCGATTGAGTGTGGTCAACTTCACCGACAAGCAGCCGCCGCTGTCTGCTGCCGGCTCGGACAACTTCGGTTATGACCCGTCGGTTGCTCAAGGGCTGATGCCCGGTCGCACCTGGTCGATTGAACTGACGCGGAAGTTCTGATGAGCAGTACCCTGACCCGTCGGGAAATGATGGTTGGCTTGACAGGCATGGCCGCCTTGGGCGGTGGCTTGCCGCTAGACGCAGTGGCAGCCGGTTCGGCAGAAGAACCTGCGCCTGTCCTTACCCGCCATGGTCTGGCAGCCACGGAGATTGCGCGCTGGGATATCCCGGAGGCCAATCAAGGCGTCGCTGTCGACGCCGAACACTTCTACGGCATCGGTAATCGGGTGTTGGTCAAGCATCGCAAGGCCGATGGAGTGCGAGTCAGCCAATGGTCCGGCCCGCGTAACGGGCCCATCTTTCACTACAACGCTGGCTACGTTGATGGAACTAAACTGATTCTTGCGCACTCGAACTTCCCTCAACTGCCCATGGCCAGCTCGCTTGAAATCCATGACACGCGAAGCCTGCAGCCCATTGCGACCCACTCGATGGGTATTAGACTGGGTTCGCTGACTTGGGCAGTGCGCCACAAAGGCAGCTGGTGGGCATGCTTTGCCAACTACAACGATTCAGGCACAACGCCGGGCTTTGATCAGCGCTGGACCTATGTCGGCCAGTTCAATGATCAGTGGCAGATGTTGCAGTCTTGGATCTTCCCGCCCGAAGTTGTAGCCACCTGGGGCGTCAGCTCTTGCTCCGGTGGTGACTGGGGCAATGATGGCCTGCTGTACGTCACCGGACACGATGCCGCCGAGCTGCATGTGCTGAGGCTGCCAAAGCAGGGCGTTGCTTTGCAGCACGTGACGACTATCGATGTCCCCTTTGAAGGTCAAGGCTGGGCTTGGGATCGAAGCGCCGGGAACAAACGCGTTATCTATGGCATTAGCCGGGCAAAGCGCCAGATCATCGCAGCCAGTATTCCGGCACTGCCGGCGGGACTCTGACGCGCATGCCGCGCGTCAGGATTTTTTAACAAACTCCGACTTCAGACCCATCGCACCGATGCCTTCGATGCGGCAGTCAATGTCGTGATCACCCTCGACCAAGCGGATGTTTTTGACCTTAGTGCCGACCTTGACGGTGGATGACGAGCCTTTGACCTTCAGATCTTTGATGACGGTGACGGTGTCGCCGTCCTTGAGCTCGTTGCCGACCGAATCGCGCACGACGCGAGCAGCGACCGCTGCCTCTGGCGTAGCCTCACGCGACCACTCGTGCGCACATTCGGGGCAGACAAAGTTTGTGCCATCCTCGTAAACGAGGCTGGACGCGCATTGGGGGCAGGCGGGCAGTGTTTCCATGGGCCAGTGTAGGCATGTGCAGCACCGGCTGCATCGACATTGCCGCAGCCGCGTCTAGGGGCTGTTGCTGTAGCGGATCACGCCAAAGCGTGCCGCCGCTTTTTCGTAGACCACACGCCCGCCGGCGGTTTCTCGTATCACCAGACGCAGCACCAGTCGTTCATCGACGTTTTGCATGTTGAGCTTGAACGAACTGTTTAGCGCAATGACCAAGCCCTCACCGGCGGCCTCATTGCCTAGCTTGTGCAGCTCCCAAGGCTGATACAGCGCGTAGGCCGGGCCGTTGGTGATTTCGATGTGTGAATTAAGGCCGTCGCTCATAAAGCAGGGGACCAGTGCTTGATGGCGCTGTTCTATGCCGCAAGAGATGACTGCCTCGTAGGGGTACTGCTTCTCGTAGGCGGCACGCGCCTCGCGTCGTGACTTGTCCAGCTGTTCGCGTTCGCGACGCGCTTGCAGCAATCGTGCGTCGCGTTGCGCCATGACACCAAGACCGCGCTGCTGGCCGTCCTTTAGGTCTTGTAGATAGGTCAGCACTGCCGTGACACTAATCTCTGCGGTATGGCCGCTGGCCTGCATCGCTGCTGCTTCGCGCTGATAGTCGGGCAGCGCTTGCACGCCGTAGGTGCGCAGCTGCGCCAGTGCCGCACCGCCACCACCGATGGCACGCGCAAAGCCTAGCTGTGCAAAGTTCTCGTAACCTTGGTTCAGTCCACGTGCATAGCGGTCACGCGACTCGTCCAAAGGCAGCAGGGCACCAAACTGCGCGCCCTGCGCGCTGTCGCGTTGGCCAGTCAGTGCAGTACGCAGCTCAACCACTTGCTTAGCGGTGCCTACCACCACTGAGCACGATTGCTTACCGGTAGTGATGGCCACAAAGATGTCGTTGAGCGATTCGAAGGTGGTGTTGCGCCCAAAGCTGATACGGCTGCGTGAGCGGTTGATTTGCTCGACCAAGGTGGGCGCCAGCATGTCGAGACCCAATGAGCGGTAGCCCAGCAACAGCGCAGTTTCGGTGTCGCGCGTGGCGCAGTAACTGATCTCGCCACCAAATTGCGATAGTGCACGTGCAGAGCGCACTAATGCCGCGACCTGAGTTCGATCATCACTGGCTGCCAGTTGTGCGTAGCGCGTCTCTAGGTCAGCTGCGGCCTGCGTTGCGGCAACGTTGGCTTGTGCCTGCGCTGGCAGGCTATCGAAGCTGATCAGCAGCGACTTTGAATAGCTGCCAGCAGCGGCTTTGGCATAGCGCGGCAGATCCTGCACATAGGGCAGCAGCACACGCGGTATGGCGACCAGCTCTTCGTAAAGATCATCCACTTCCCAATTCTTATAGCCCAGCGTGTTGTCCACAGTGCGGCCGCGAGGGCCTCCGCCACAGTTAGCAAGGTTCACGCGCAGATCTGGGGACTGCTTGCGTAGCGCCGCCTCGATAACCTGTTGCAGCGCCTTCTCGGCCCCAGGAGCACCAGCCGTGGCGTAGGTCTTCTCGATGTCCAGCAAGTCAGCGCGCTTCTGTAGCGTCAGTCGTTTGGCCAGATTGGCAAAACCCCAAGATTGCTCATTCACGCTCTTGAGGTCATCTGGCACGGTGACGTTGCGCAATAAACACGCGTTGAGTTGGGCGGGGAACGCGCCACGGTTGACACGTGCTGTGCCGTCCATGTTGGTGCTAAAGCAGCGATCGCCCGCGCTGCGGTGCGGTTGCATGTCGAGCAACACTATGAC
>Ga0114974_10002147_pt1 | contig 15230 bp, 18 predicted proteins | sample S_130206_EF_Meta_FD_87318 | JGI IMG/M metagenome (GOLD analysis project Ga0114974, IMG submission 87318) | Freshwater microbial communities from Lake Simoncouche, Canada to study carbon cycling - S_130206_EF_MetaG | ecosystem: Environmental > Aquatic > Freshwater > Lake | place: Lake...
ATAACGGGTCTTTGTCGTTATTTGGGACATTTGTTGTTGCATTACAACCACAATCACAAGTTGTATTGTGCTGAGCAGTATAAACTAAAGGTTCATAAACTTCGACACATCTTGAATTGGTAACTCCCGTATTTGAACATGCACAAGTTTTTAAACAACCTTCTAAAACACTAGTAACTCTTGTGTATCCACTATCAGAGACAGGTGAACCTGAGGCATGGTGATAAAATTTATTTTCAGCTCTTGCTCCAAAATAGAAAAAAGTATTTGTATTTTCAGGATATGTTAAGTTTAATGTTGTTTGAGCAGATGTTGGTATGTATTGTTCTTCCTGTCTTGCTCTTAATAACATTTCAACAGTCCATCCTTCGTTTGTTCTATTTGGGAATGTTTCATAATCGTAACCAAATAATTTAAAAAACCCCTGGTAAAACCCACCATATAGTTGATTATATACGCCAATAGTATTACCTGTTTTGGAAACAATATTATAAACCGTTTCTTTTGTATTTCCTGAAAATCTTTGATTAGGTGGATTGGTATATCCTGTAATATTAATTAATTTTTGTCTCCTATCGTAATAATACCTATTCCATTTACTACTGCCCGTAAACAAACCCATAGTATAATTGATTGTCTCTCCGGTCATTTGTGATACTAAACCATTATCAATACCTGTTAAACCAATATCACATAAAGTTGACGCAGTTAAACAATTCAAATCTACATTTTCAGGATTATAATAATTTAACGAAACCAAAGTGTTGGCAGATAAAAACTGACCATACTGAATTTCAAATTGTTGTGATGAACCACTATTATTTAAATCAAAATAAATTGGTAATCTATTACCATCATTTTGAGCAATAAGGTCGGTTGAAAAAATCACCTCCTCGTTATAATCCCTTTCGTCAGACGCAAGAGAAATATCAAAAATCTTACGAACAGGTTTAACATACCACTTATTAAAATTATATTGATTTATATTCTGTTGTGCCATTCTATTGATAAATAGTTAAATCAAAGTATTTATATGTAAAATACCAAATGGAATTTAATAAAGAATACTTTAGTTCACCATATTACTTCTATATCAAAGAGGGTAAAGATAGTATTTCCGTTTATTTTAGTGTTTCAAATACTTTAACTGAAGCTAGAAAAAAAGACGAAATTGTAAAATTTAATAAAAAAGATAAAGAAGAAGTTAAAAAAACAATTTCAAAAATTCAAAAAGAAAAAAAGTTAAAAAATAATTCCGACGTTAAAAAAACTTTAAATAAGAAAAAAGACGAGTTAGAAGAACTAGTTGACTACGATGGTTCTTTTTTAAGTTCCAAAATTCCAATTTATAATCCATATCTTTCACCAAAGAGTACTATGGACCAAGAAGTTGTTGCAACAAGACAAACAAACAATCCTATAACTCGTGGATATCGTGTATATTGGGGTGAGGGTGAAGAAGAAACTGATGAGGTTATCAATGAAACAGATTTTTCAGATGCATTTGGTTACGAAGAAACAAAAGACAAAAATGGGCCTGAAACATTTAAAACATTTGTAAAAGAATTAGGTTTAGATAAAGAGGAAGCCGCCGATAGAACAAGACAACAAGGTAAAGAACCTGACCCTAAAAAACATAAAATAAAATTACAAAATGTCCCTAAAAAAATAAGAAAGCAAAAAGGTTTTATTGATAAAATGACAATCTCTGAGAAATCAGAACTTGAAAATATTAAAAAACAACAGGTTGTCGACATGGTTGAAGATATTGTTTTAGGTAAAAAAAGTTCGGACAAAGAAGTAGGTAAAAAGAAAAATACTCTTAGTAAGTTACTAATGAAAAATTTGGAAAATATAAAGAAAATTGCAGATAAAGAAGGTATTGAAATAAATGACTTGGTTAAAATATTGAAGAAATGAATAGTGATATGTACGGGAAACAATACCAAGTCCCACACAACGTATTAACGTCTTTAGAAAATTTTAAAGATGAAAGAACTATTCATAATATTTTTACAAATGGTTATTTGACATATCAAAATATGAAAAAAATACTTCACGATATTAATAACAATAAGTTTGAGGGTAAAGATTTAAGTTCTTTAAAATCATTTATCACACAAAATTTAAGTTCAGATAGAGGAAGTGTTCATAGACAAAAAAGAGACGCAAGTGATTCAGGTATGCAAAACCAATATTTATCAGCACATCAAAAGAGTGACCCAAGAAATATTACAAATAAACCACATTCAAAGTTATATGAAAATAATAAAGAGGTGGTTGAGAATTTAAAAAGAATAAACGAAATAATGAGACAAATACTTTAAAATTATGGCAGCAGAAAAAGAACCAGTTGACACACAACAACCATCTAATAAGTTATCTGAGATTTCAGACAGAATTAGAAAAGATTTAATCACCAGAAATAACTACGGTGGTGACAAAAACATCTACGGAGCAACAAACAAAGATGCTATCGGTGATGGTGACCTACAAGGTAAAGGTACAGGTAGTTTCTTAGACATCTATAACGGTGGTAACATCACCGATAATGTTGAGAGAAAAAGCGAAATTAAAATAAATTCATACCAACCAGAAAAACCTTACACGATTCCAACTGCGTAATGAAACTTTACAATATTTTAAAAAAAGTTATTGTTGAAGCAAGTACTGATGATATTACCTCCTCGATAAGAAATAAAAATTTGGTAACAATTTATTATGACGGGGATGATGATGGAAATTATACAGGAAAAGGTTTAAGAGTTATTGAACCATTCTGTTACGGAACATCAAAAAAAGGTAATATGGTAATCAGAGCTTGGGACCGTGAAGGTGCCTCGTATACTGGCTCAAAAGGTGAACAACCTTTACCAGGATGGAGGTTATTTAGAGTTGATAGAATGGGAAGTTATTCTGTTAACCCTTTAGAAAATTTCACAGAACCAAGGCCACTCTACAATCCTGATGATAAGGGTATGGTAGGACTAAAAATATGTGCAAAATTTGAATTAGAAAACAATGGATAGTTTAATAGAAAAATTAATGGTGTCTAAAAAAATCATGGATAGACACAACGAAATGGATAAAGGAATTGCTCCAAAACCAAGTAGGTCTAATATGTCCGAGTCGTATTCTCCTACGGAATATAACGAAGCTCCAATACCTGCAACTTACAACATACCTGAAGAATTTTTATCCTCAGCACCACAGACACCTAAAGCTCCACCTGCAGTAATGACTGAAGATAGAATTAGAAATTCAAAATTACCCGACGCAATTAAACAATTAATGATGGAGCATCCAATACAACAACCACAATCATACGCACCGACATTGTCTGATGATATTATCGAAAAAGCATCAAGGTTAATGGGTAATAAGAAAGAAATTGTTGTTGAGAATAAAAAACAACAATCAAATTCAACATCTTATGGTATAAGTGCCTCTGACATCAAAAAAATTGTTAGAGAAACAGTTGAAGAAGTATTGAGTGAAAATGGGTTAATGGTTGAATCAACTCAAAAATCTAATGAGGTTATGACTATTAAAGTTGGTAAACACATTTTTGAAGGTAAAATTTTAAAAATTAAAAAAGTTCAGTAACACATTTTAAATATTGAATTATTGTCCCCTTTATGGGGACTTTTTTTTTATTATAGTTGAATTATAGATGTGTTATTATTATCTTTTAGATTATGAAAGAAAAAATTAAAGTTTTAGTCATACCCTCTGACGGTACTGGCGTTGGTAGGTTTCGTTCAATAACCCCTCATACTCATTTACAATCAAAATATGGTGATGATTTCCATGTAGATATTGAGTTTAATCCAAATTTAAGTGATTTAAATTTTTTTAAAAATTATCAAATCGTACATTTTCACCGTTCATTAGGACAAGATATGGATTTATCCATTCAGGTAATTCCTATTTTAAATGCTATGGGTATTATAACAATTGCAGATATTGATGATTATTGGTTACCAGGAAAAGAACATCCACTACATCAGTTGATTGTTCAAGAAAAAATACATGAAAAAATTGTTAATAATTTAAAACTTGCAAAATATGTTACAACAACAACTGAAATATTTGCAGATGAAATTCGTAAGTTTAACAAGAATGTTGTGATTTTTCCTAACGCAATTGACCCAAAAGAAGGACAATTTAATGAACCAACAGAAGAATCTGATTTAGTTAGAGTTGGTTGGTTAGGTGGTTCATCACACTTACACGATTTGATGTTACTTGATGGTATGGTTTCAAAACTATCCGATATCAAAGATAAATTACAATATGTAGTTTGTGGGTTTGATACTCGTGGTATGATGACTGAAATTAATCAACAAACAGGTGAGAAGAAACAAAGGCCAATCAAACCACACGAAACGGTATGGTATGACTATGAAAAGATTTTCACAAATAATTATTCAATTATTTCACCTGAATATAAAAATCATTTGGAATTATTTGTTGAAACTCCATTTGAAGATGAAAAGAATTTACCATATCGTAGAGTATGGACAAAACCTGTTACATCTTATGCACGTAACTATTCAAAATTTGACATATCTTTGGCACCGATTAAACAACATATGTTTAACAAGGTAAAATCACAACTTAAAGTTATTGAGGCAGGTTTTTATAAAAAAGCATTAATTGCAACTAACTATGGACCTTATACCATTGACTTAAAACACGCAATGAAAAATGGTGAGTTTACTGACGGAAACGCATTACTAGTTGAAGACGCAAGAAACCATAGTGATTGGGCAAAATATGTTAAGAAATTAGTTCAAAACCCAAACATGAGAATTGATATGGGAGAAAGATTATATGAACACGTTTCACAAAGATACAGTTTAGAAGTAGTAACAAAAACAAGAGCAGAATTTTATAAATCAATCGTATGATAAAGCACCCATTACACAAAATCTTATTTATTGACATTGAAACTGTTGGAGTTTCAAGTAATTATGAAAATTTCAAAAAAGATTATCCTGAACTTCATTTCCAATTTATTAATTATTTAGATTGGTTTAAAAAAAGGTTTCCTGAAGATAGTGAATTAAGTTTAGACCAAATTTTTGTTAACCGTGCTGCGTTAGTTCCCGAATTTTCAAAGATTGTTTGTGTTTCAGTAGGTTTTGTTGACCCAAAAGGTGATGTTAAGAAACAAAGTTTTTTTAACTCAGATGAAAAAGCGTTACTTAAAGACGCTAACACATTATTAAATCGTGTTGATAAGTTAGGTTTTATTCTTTGTGGACATAATCTTAAAAACTTTGATATTCCTGTATTGGCAAAAAGAATGTTAGTTAATGGTATTTTACCATCATCAATACTTCCATCTTATGATACCAAACCGTGGGAAATTAAAGCAATTGATACCAAAGAAATTTGGCAGTACGGACAATTTGGAGCTATCAGTTCATTAGAATTAATGTGTGTGTCATTAGGCATTGAAAGTCCTAAAAACATGGAAGTAACAGGTAATAAAGTTCATAACGCATTTTGGAATGAAAACAAATACCAAGAAATCCAAGAGTATTGTGAAAAGGACGTTGAGGTATTGATAAAAGTTTTAATTAAATTAACTAACTTATGATTAAAGAATTAAATTTTAAAGATGAATTAGAAACATTACAAAATTTTCTAAAACAAATGTCTGAAACCAGTACAGACGAAAACGAGTTATTAGTCTCAAATGAGGTTTTAGAACAATTAGGTGATGAAATGGAAAATATGGTATATAAAGTAGACCTTAACTACTCTTCAAAAGAAGGAAGATTATTAAGTTACAATTATGAATCTGATAGTGGGTTTGACTTATATTCTATTGAACAAATCACTATACCAGCCTTTGGTAGAGCATTAGTGTCTACAGGTATTGTTTTAGATATACCTGAAGGATTTGAGGTACAGATAAGGTCTAAAAGTGGTTTAGCCCTTAATCAGGGATTGATGGTGTTAAATAGTCCTGGTACAATTGACCAAGGATATATTGGTGAGATTAAAGTAATAATCTTTAACACTAATAACCATCAAGTTATTGTTGAACGAGGTATGAAAGTAGCTCAAGCAGTGTTAGCAAATGTTGTTAGTGGTAAATTTGTAACATTAAATAAAATTGAAAACGTAGAACAAAAAGAAAGAGGTTCTAATGGTTTTGGAAGTACAGGAATATGATAACAATAGGATATAGTACAAAAAAAGAAAATTTAAATTTTACTGAGTATCTAAAAAAAACTTGTGGTCTTAAAGATGTTCAAATAATTGAAATAGTTAACCCTGGTTTATTTTCATTAACTGAGGCATATAATAAAATTTTAGATTTATCTGTTAATGAAATTGTTATTTTTACACATGATGATATTCTTTTTGAAAAAGAATATTGGGGTAAAAGAATAATTGAACATTTTGATAAAAAACCTGAGTATGGTATTTTAGGTGTTGCGGGAACAACATATTATCCATCATCAGGTAGATGGTGGGAAATACAAGGAGAAATGATTGGCCAAGTTTATCATCAACACCAGGGTAAAAAATGGTTATCTGAGTATAATAAACCTTTTGGTAGTAAGATTATTGATAGTGTAATTGTTGACGGTTTATTTTTTTCAATTAAAAAATCTAACATTAAAGAAAGATTTGATGAATCAGTTAAAGGTTTTCATTTTTATGATACTACTTTTTGTATACAAAACTTTTTGTCAGGTGTCAAAATTGGTACTATTTCTAATGTTCCTTTAACTCATTTATCAATTGGTGAGACAAATAAACAATGGGAAGTAAATAGACAAATCTTTGTAGATAAATTTCAAGATAGGTTACCAATTAAAGTAAAAAATGTATATTCAATACTCACTATAAATCCTAAAATACCTTTAGTTTCAGTTGTAATTCCAATTTATAATTACGGTATTCAATTTGAAAAAACTTTATGTTCAATTTTTGATTCAACATATAAAAATTTGGAGATTATAATTGTTGATGATGGGTCAAATGATGAATATGTAAAATTAAAATTAGAAAGTTTAGAAGGTCACCCAAATATTAAAGTCATACAACAGCCTAATTCAGGTCCATCATCCGCTAGAAATAATGGAATAAAAAATTCAAATGGTGAGTTTGTACTTCCATTAGATGCTGATGATATGATTTATCCTGATTACATACAAAGTTGTGTTAACATCTTAAAAAATAATAAAAATATTAGTCCTGTTTATTGTGATACACACCATATTGGTCAAACACAAGGTGTTGAACAACGACCAGAGTGGTCAATGGACCGTTTAATTCAAGGACCATTTATTGTTAATTGTTCAATGTTTCATAAAAAAGCATTTGATGATTGTGAAGGTTATGACGATAGTTTAAAAGGTTGGGAAGATTACGATTTATGGATTAGAATGGGTCAAAAAGGATATATTGGGAAAAGAATACCAAAACCTTTGTTTATCTATTATCATCACGAAAATGATGGTACAGTCTCTACAGAGGCTAATAAAAACCAACAACTTTTATACAATAAAATTATTAATAAAAATTTTAAAAATGAAATTATTTGAAAATTACAATAATGTATATTTAATTAATCTTAAAAAAAGAAAAGACAGATTAGATAATTTTAAAGAACAAGTATCTAAATACAATTTAGGTAAGTTTGAAGTATTTGAAGCTATTGACGGTAACAAATTAAACATAAATAGTATCTTACTATCAGGTGAAAAAGGAATTATTAAATCAGTTATTACTATCCTTGAGGATGCTATTTCTAAAAATTATTCCAAAATTTTAATAATTGAGGATGATTGTGAATTTAATGAAAATATAAATAATATTAATGAATATTATAATCATTTACCACCAGATTGGGATATGGTTTATTTTGGAGGTAATCATAATATTCACGTTTCTTCACCACCCCCTGAAAAAATTAATGATTATGTTGCAAGATTAAAAAATACATATTCTGCACATTGTATAGCAATTAAAAATAATATGTTTAATGTTATTTTAGAATCAATTAAACATTTTAATTTTCCGCTAGATGTTAGTTATCAACATTTACAAAATTATTTTAATATATACGCATTTTATCCCGGAATTGCTTATCAAAAACCTGATTTTAGTGATATACAAAAAGAATTTGTTGATTATACATGGTTAATAAAATGAGTGAGATTTTTTATACGGCCCATTTAATGGGTGGATTAGGTAATCAAATGTTTCAAATTGCACATACAATCTGTCAAGGATGGGAAAACAACGTTGAGACAAAATTTAGACCATTGTCATTTACCCCAATGCAAGCCAATCAACCAACAAAATATTTAGATAATGTTTTTAAACATGTTAAATTTACTAACAACATTTCTAATGTAAAACAAATTAGTTCAGGATGGAGTTATTCACCAATTAACCCACCAAAAAATATTTCAGTTGAATTTTTTGGTTATTTCCAGAGTAATAAAAATTTTTTAGGTTATGATGAAAAAATTATTGAGTTATTTCGACCTTCAATAGAATTTATAAATAAAATAAAAATTAAATACCCTGAAATTACTAATAAAAAAACTGTTTCATTACACATAAGACGAGGTGATTATCTAACAGTTAGTAATGTTTTACCTGTAATTGATAAATCATATATTGATGAGTGTATAAAACAAAATGGGGATTATGATATCTTATTTATTTTTTCAGATGATAAAGAATGGGTTAAAGAAAACTTATCATACCCAAATCAAATAATTGTTTCAGGAATTGAAGATTATGAAGAATTATGGTTAATTTCTTTATGTGAAAATAATATAATGTCTAACTCATCATTTTCATGGTGGGGTTCATTTTTAAATGAAAATAAAAATAAAAAAGTATTTGTACCAAGTATTTGGTTCGGTCCTTCAGGTGAATCGTCTTATCAAGACATATATTTAAAAGAATGGATAAAAATAAATGTTAATTTTTTAGATGGTAAATTAATATTTTTAAAATAAAAAATTATTCATTTACAAAAAAATATAGAAAATTATTTTTTAAAAAAAAATAATATGAATTATTTACAAGGACAAAAATTTAGAGAAATATATGACAATAATAAAATTTACTATTGTGACACACACGATGTAAATTCATTTTTTGACAATATTAACTTTACACACGATTTTGTGTTAGTATCACATAATAGCGATGGTAACATAACCGATAACCCCACTAGACATTTTGATGCTAATATTAAAAAAATCCCTAAAAATTTAAAAAAATGGTTTGGACAAAATCTTAATTACGAATCAGAGATTATTGAGTCATTACCTATTGGTTTGGAAAATTCACAATGGTTTCCGGAAACAAAAAAAATTGAGAAGTTATTTAACATTAATTCAACACCAAAAAATATTAAAAATTTGGTTTATTTAAATTTAAACATATTAAATAATCCATACGTTAGACAACCAATTTATGATATGTTAAACGATAAACCATATGTCACAACACAATATGGTAGGAATGGTTTGGGTTATAATGAATATCTTGATAACTTATATAATCACAAGTTTATGATTTGTCCTGAAGGTAATGGGATTGATGTCCATCAGCCTTGGGAATCTTTATACGTTAACACAATACCAATTCAAAAGAAAAATATTAATAACAGTAATTGGAGGGAATTACCAATTTGTTGGTTGGATGATTGGGAACAATTAACTGATGAAAATTTTTTAATATCTGAATATAAAAGAATATCTGAAACAAAATTTAATTTATCTAAATTAGATTTTGATTATTGGAAGAATAAAATACAAAATTCCATATGAAAATAATAGTAATTGGTGCCGGTATTTTTGGTATTACAACGGCACTAACATTATCCAAAAATGGATATAATGTAACATTAGTAGAGTGTGAAAATGATATAATGACTAAAGCCAGTAAATGTAACCACAATAGGTTACATTTTGGTTTTCATTATCCAAGAAGTATTAAAACCGCAAAACAAAGTTTAGACGGGTATGATTTATTTTATAATAATTTTTCAAATTCAGTATTAACTAATTTTCCAAATTATTATTTAATTGAGAAAAATGGTAAAATATCCGGTGATGAGTTTAAACTATTTTGTAATGAATTAGACATATATTACCAAGAATCATCTCCAAATAATATAGAAGTTGATATGAGTAATATTATTTTATCCACAATAACTAATGAACCAATATTTGATTTTGAATCTATTAAAACCGATTTAACTGAAAGATTAAAAAATTCAAAAGTTAATTTAATTTTAAATAAAACAATAACGTCTGTTTCAGACTTATCCAAGTTTGATATAATTATTAATACAACGTATCGTAATATTAATAAAATTAATGGGTTGTTTAATATTGAACCCATAAAATTAAAATTACAAGATGTTATCGTCCCAATATTTAAAATGAATTTCGATAAGGTTGGTTTAACAATTATGGATGGTGAGTATTGCACTATTATGCCAAAAGGGTTTGAAAAAAATACTTTTTTATTATACCACGTAAAACATTCGGTTCTTAAACAAATTGAGGATTATGTAATTCCCAATGATTGGGTTAATAACGACCCTGATTATATTAATGATAAAATAAATAAAATATACGAATCTTCAAAAACTTATTACCCATTCTTAAAAGATTGTGAGAAAATATCTTACTGGAGAACAGTTAGAGTATTACCAATTAACGATGATGACGAACGTTTAAGTACATTAACAGTCAACAATGTTGGTAATAAAAAAATAATCTCATTATTATCAGGTAAAATAACCACCTGTTGGCTAATGTCTGAAAAAATACTTAAAATGTTAAATGAAAACACTACTAATAGGTAACGGATATTGGGGGTCAATTGTACAATCTAAATTAATCATTCAAACTGATTTACTCTACGTCGCAAACTCTAAAGATAATATTGACGATATTTTGAATAAATTCGATGTTGATTATGTTTTTGTTTGTACTCCAACGGACACACATTACGAGATTGTTAAAAAATGTCTTAATCATAATAAAAATGTTTTTTGTGAAAAACCTTTTACCGGTGATTTTAATAAAGCACAAGAATTATATGAAATATCAGAAAAGAATAATGTAAACATTTTTGTTGATAATATTTTTTTATATCGTAATGAGTATCAAAATATTTTAAACAAAGAATTTACTAAAATTAAATTTATTTGGAATAAATATGAAGATACTTTTAATGAAAACTTATTAAATAGATTACTTTACCACGACTTATATTTATTATTAGATTTGTCAAATAATAATTGGGAAGTTAATTATTGTAACGTATCTGAAGACAAGTTATTCCTATCACTTTTTAGTGGAGATTTAAAGTCAGAATTTAATTATGATAGAACTTATTTAAATGGTAAAGAAAAAAAAATAATAATAGATGATGTACTAATAAATTTTTCAAACCCATTAAATGACCCTTTATCTGAGATAATTGATGATTTAAAAAATAACAATATCGAGTTTAACAATAATAAAAAAATAACACTAAACACAATTAAACTTTTAAATAAAATACAAAAAAATATATGAAAAAAGTATTTGTTATAGTTTCCGATTATAACTATTTAGAACACGCAAAATATTTGTTTTATTCGGTAGTAAATCAAGGTAAATGGACCGGTGACCTTTGTTTGGTTGCAAACAATGTTGAAGATAATTTATTAAATGATTTTAGAAAATTTGGGGTACATATATTATCAATAAAGGAAGATAATTTTTATTATGCAAAATTTTATATTTTTGATGAATTTTTTAAAAAATGGGATTTTATAACATATATGGATTGTGACTTCACTATTTTTGGGGATTTAAATACTATTGTAGAACAAAGTGACTATGAGAAACCGGTATTACACGTCGAAATAGAACCATTCAGATTACACCAATATTTTTGTCAATTCTTTCCGGAATCAGAAAAAATTAAATTATTGGAAAACCTTCGTCAAAACTATGATTTAGATAAAATTGGATTCAATTCAGGATATATATCATTTAACACCTCAATAGTTGAAAAAAACACCTTGAGTGATTTATATGAAATGTGTAGTAACTTATCTAACATAAATAACCATTGTGGGATAGGTAGTGACCAACCTATTTTAAATTTATATTTCTCTAATAATCATAAAATAATAGAAAATAAAAAAGTTTCTTTTTGGAGAGGGGCGGATGAAAATACTTTAGCTCAACACCATTTACACTCGGAGGCTCCTTGGAATAGTAATGATTTTTCTTCTCGGTTAAATAAAACATATTTAGAAAATTATTTAGAAAATTTAAATAATTTTTATGATTTAATAAAAAATAAATAATTTTTTCAATAAAAATGATTTCAGTTTATTTAAATGGACGATTAGGTAATAACTTATTTCAATACACTTTTTGTAGAATATCATCAATAAAACAAAATTGTAATTTTTACATACCAAACAATCGAGAAGAATCAATTTCTTTTTATAGTTATTGTTCACAAAAAATATCTAAATATTTAGAAATGTCTTGTGAATCAAACCCACACTATTGGACTGGTGAAAAATTGTTTAGTGTTGATTGTGGAATCAACGATGGATATATCTATAAATCAATTGGTGATACAAATGTTGAAAACGTTACAGATGGAACACTTTTAACAGATTTCTATCAATCAGATTCATATCTGTTAGAATATAGAGATATTATAATAAATGATTGGTATAAGTTTAATGAAAGTATTATTGACGAATCCAAAGAATTACTCGATAGATATAATGTTGACGACTATTGTTATATACATTTAAGAGGTACTGATTACAAAACTATCCCACAATATTTTCTACCTATTAATTATTATTTAAAAGCTATTGACCATATAAAAGAAATCAACTCAAACATTAAATTTTTAGTTATCACTGACGATATTGAAGAAGGTAAAAAAATGTTTCCTGAATTTGACGTTATTAGTAACTCAACAGATATTGATTTTTACTTAATTTCACAATCTAAATATACAATAATTCCAAACTCATCTTTTTCTTGGTGGGCTTCTTGGTTGTCACAAAATAATAAAATAACAATTGCACCAAATAATTGGTTTAATTATAATAGTGGTGACACATTCTCACCACCCGGAATAAAAACATCTTTTTTTACTTATATTTAATATGTTAATACTTACACACATCGGACTTCAACTACCCGATTATTTGAATACGTTTTTAACACAGGTTAGAAAATTTAACAATAACTATGATATCGTTTTTTTGGTTAATCAAGTTAATTGTGATAATGAAATATTCAAAACACATAATATTAAAACTTACCCAATTGAGGAATTAATAACCGATAGGATTAATAATTTTATTAATAATTTTGGTTATGGTAACATTAGTACCGTACACCAAAATATTATTTATGGAGCACCTGGATATTGGTGTGTTACTGCTGTAAGATTATTTTTCATTTATGAGTATTGTTTAAGACACGGTATTACAAAGTTTTTTCATTTTGAAAATGATATTATGTTATATGAAAGTTTATCAACTATTGAAAATTTATTTGTTAAACATAACTTATACTCAAATCAAATATCTATAACTAGAGGTACTAATAATAAAATTATGACAGGTTTTATGTATGTGGATAATTTAGACATATTAGACCATTTGTTATCTGAGATAAGTTATTATTTAGAGTCTAAATTAGATTTATTCTCTTTTGGAATTGACCATTTAAATGAAATGGGTTTACTTCACATATATCAACATCACAATCCCGATAAACTAATTAATTTACCAATTTTCCCAAATAACAACGTAACACAAGATTTTGAAAAATTTAATTCAGTATTTGACCCAGCAACATATGGACAATATTTAGATGGTACCCCCGGTACTCCTGGAGTAAGTATTTTACCAGATAGTTTAATTGGTGAGGAATTTAAAATCAATCCAAGTATTCAAATAATTTTTAATACTATTGATGATTGTAAGATTCCATTTATTGTTTATAACGGTATTAGCTTTAAGATAAATTCTTTACATATCCATTCAAAACGATTACATTTATTTTTAAGTTAAAAATAAAATCAAATGAAAAATTACGACATTGTAATTGTGTCTCACGAAAAAGACTTTAATAATATTAAATTTATTGTTGAGTATTCACAAAAAAATTTAAAATTCAACTCAATTCACTTAATATTAAGTGAACGAAAAGAATTTACCGATTTAGAATTGGTAAAAACTTTGACAGATAAACCAATATTCTTACACATGGAAAGTGATGTTTTAAAAATAGATAAAACAAGAGTTAATTACAGGCCAAATTGGATTTATCAAATGATGCTCAAAATGTTTCAGAACGTCACAGAAAACGATAATTTTCTAATTATAGAATCGGATTGTCTTATACTTAAAAAAATTAACTTTTTTGAGAATGAGAAGACTTACTTATACTTATGTCGAGACCAAAACCACACACCATATTTTAATTTTAATAACCTACTTGGGTTTGGTAGAGAATACAATCATTCTTTTATTTCTGAATTTATGATGTACAATAAACAAATTGTTAAAGATATGTTGTCAAAATCAAATTGTAATGATGTTAATGATTTTTTAGAAATAGTATATAACAACACTAATAATGATTGTTATCCTGCCGATTATGAATTATATGGTAATTTTTGTTTTAAATACCATAGAGATAAAATCGAGGTAAAACATTTAAACTATAATTTTTTTGGTCGAGAATCAAGGATTAGTCCTTTTTGGGGCGATGGTGAAATAATTAATTTAATTAACACTAATTTGGATAAAGAAGTCATTAGTTTCCATACTTGGGGTGAAAATTAATTATTATGTCAAACAAACCATCTTTAGTAATTGGTGACACCTCACAATTGAGTTATTACTTCCCACATAATTTTGAAAAGATATCATCAAGAAATATTGATTTTAAAAAACTTTGTTCTAAAAAGTTTGATAAAGTTTTTTTGTTATTTGCCGAACAACGAACTTTTTTAAATGAATCTGATGAGTTTTTTATAAAAATTAATTTTGATTATACGTTAGAAGTTATTAATAAGTTTAAAGACATTTCAAATAAAATTATTATTTATTCAACATCAGAACTGTGGAATAAATACAACAGGTGTATATCTCTAAATGATGAGTATAACTATACTTACTCCCCATA
>Ga0114974_10002148_pt1 | contig 15227 bp, 19 predicted proteins | sample S_130206_EF_Meta_FD_87318 | JGI IMG/M metagenome (GOLD analysis project Ga0114974, IMG submission 87318) | Freshwater microbial communities from Lake Simoncouche, Canada to study carbon cycling - S_130206_EF_MetaG | ecosystem: Environmental > Aquatic > Freshwater > Lake | place: Lake...
CAAGGTTCAAGACAAGGTGACTGATTTGAAGGTATTTATGGGCAGAATCACAAGCCAAAGCCCCACAATTCGAGCAGACAAAAGGGCTTGGCAGAGGGGGCTAGCCCTGTCTTTTATAGTAACCCCAGATGCTAATGCCGACGGCTTGAGGGAGTACGACTTCTCGGACGCCCTGAACAGCTTCTACCTCGCCACGATTTAACAAGGAGATTTAGATATGGCACTTTCTATTTTAGACGGAAACCAATCAGCAACCACGCTCTCGACCATAGTTTCAAGTGGGCAACACATACCATCACACACGGTTGTCTCTTTGGGCAGTCAAGCGATCTCTAATATCACAAGTGCAATCAGCGGGACAAGCGTATGCGTTGGCAATCTGGGATTATTGCAATCTACTGTTGGAACAGAGGGAATTACAGCTAATACAAATTTCATTAAAATTGGTGGACATACCGGAACATCTACCACAGGCAATATAGCTCACGTTTCTGCGGTTGGTGCAATTCGTGTCGATGGCTCTAACTATACCCAACCAGTCTCCCTCGCCTCTGTCCCCACCCACGGCGTTACGCTTGCGAGCACTACAGTCACCATCGGAGCAGGGACGGCACAGATCGGAAGCGTAACGGCCAGCCTTCAGGCAAGCTCTGTTACTGGAAGTTTGAAAAGCCTCACATATCAAGATATATCCACAGTCGCTTTTTTGAATGTTGCCGTTGGCTCGCTACCAGCATTAACAAGTGGAACAAATCAGATCGGCTCTGTCACCGCATCCATCAGCGGGACTGTTCCCATCAGCATCTCCTCCGTCACAGTAGGCAACAGCGTCACCATCGGCTCGCTCCCTGCAATTAGTGGGACGGTTACGGCTAACCTATCAATCTCATCTACTGCCATCACCTCTGGCAGTTTCACTTCACTTACATCAGCCACCCTCGTACCTGCCAATACCGCTCGCAAAATGGCCACAGTCTACAACCTAGGAGCAGGGCAATTATTTATTAACGCAGGAGCAAGTGCGACCACACTCGGAGGTGGATTTATGGTTGCTCTATCTAGCGGTGATTTCTACGAGTGCGATTACACCACCACCACGCTTTCCGCTATCTTTGCTACCGCTGGCACGGCGAGTTGGATGAGTCACTAAAGGAAGTTGGCAATGGCGATTTTTCGATCTACTCGGCAAATCTTTACGCTTTATGACACGACCCTTACTCAAGCCGCATCGACATCATTCGTTTCATCAGCAACTCAAATCACTCTTCCAGCTGGTACTTACCAATATGAGGGGTGGTTTGGCGGTAGTACCGCTTCAAGCACAGGAGGTGTAGCTTTTGAAATTTCCTCAATGAGCGGGTCTGGTTGTTTTGTAAATAGGTCAAGTCGTGGTGCTAGTTATTTTGCGATAAACACAGATCAAGGGACAACTCGCAGGGCCGACACAAATGCAATTTATCATTTTAGCTCAAATATGGACGGAGGAGCTTCCGCCCTATTCTTGTCTGCATGGACTAATGGAACTTTAGTTTTATCCGCCGCCCAGACATTTGGTTTTCGTATTGCTCAAAGATCGGCAACAGATGCAAGTAATCCCGCTATTATGTCTACTGGCTGTTACATCAAGTACACAAAAATAGCCTAATGCCCCTCCTCCTCCTCGCCCTCTTGCTCTGCTCCTGCTCTCCAAGGCCAGTAGATAACACGGGTCTGCCGAACTACGATATGATGCAAGCCGCCGAGGACGCAGGGCAAGCGCCAAGCAAGTAGAGTCGGTATGATGCACCAATATACTTACGAGGATTTTATGTCCTCCCTCAAATGGCTTGAGGCCGAGGGCTACATAGAGAAGTTCTACGACTCCAATAACGAGTTATGCGTCCGAATCTGCGAAGGGGCAGAGGATTGTGAAGTATGAGTGCAGACCAAGTAGCGGACTTGAGGGAGAGGCTCGCAAGAATCGAGGAGAGGCAGGTGGGATTGATTTCGATTTTAGAGCGTCATACCAGCGAAATAGCTCAATGGACAGCCAAGATTAACGGCAAGGTGGACACCCTAGAGAGGGAGTCGCACACCATAAAAACTAAGCTCTGGTTGGTTGCGCTAGTGTCGGGGGCGGTCTTTTCTACAATCTGGGAACTGATTAAAGTGCGGGTGTTCCCACGATAATTTGACATAAGGAAATAGCAAATGGCCGCCACAAGTATTGGACTTACCGGACTTGCCTTTGGATTAACCGCTGAAACTGGCGTTGTTATCCAGAGCTTTTCACTTACACAAACTGCCGAAACAACGGAAGTCTCGAAGCACGATGGCACACATTCAGCGGTAGCGTTCTCTGCCTTCAAGCGAAATGTGAGCCTTTCTGGTAATTGTAGCGCTTCGGTTGCTAGCTCTGGAATCGGACAAGCGCTTGCCCTCACTGGCAATACAACGGCAGTTTCAAGTGGCAGTTATTTCGTTACCGATGCTTCATTTACGGAAGCCTCTGATGGATTCAAAAGTTTTGACCTCTCCGCAACAGCCTACACAGGGTTAAGCACCTAAACTTTATGCCAGCAACAATCATCGGAAATAGCACAGACCTAGCCTTTGGTATTGGCTCGGCACAAACTGGGATGGTGATTCAATCCATCTCATCCTCGGCCTCGGCTGATGCGGTTGAGCTAAAGAACAAGGGCGGGGATGTGACTGCGGTTGTGTTCCGCAACAAGAAAGTCACCCACTCGGTTGAGGGTGCTTTCACAACCTTTAGCGGGAGCGTTGGGGCAACAATCACAGTATCTAACGGAAGCAACTACGATCTTTCTGGTGCGGCTTATGTTACAGAAATCTCAAGGAATCGTAGTGCAGACAACTTTGAGACGGTATCTTTCACGGCAGTTCGATACGATGGTATAAGTTAGTTTTAACCTAGAAATCCCTATGCAAGAAAAAATCCTTTACACCCGCAACATAAAACTAGCCTCGGTTCTAGCCACCTTTGGCATCCCCTTTCGAGAAAGCGAACCGATGGCGGTCGTTGAGGATGCAGACAACGGCAACAAGAGGAGCGTCACCTTCTTCTTTACCGATCTTCCCAATGGCCTCGGAGGGCGGCTTGTTGAGTTGTGGGAGAAGGGCTGGTCAGCTATCACCAACTATGATGACCCCCTAGCCTACTGCCGAGCCGTGCTAGAGAATCGTGAGCGTCTCCTAGACGCAATCAACAACGCCACCCCGCTAGTCAAAAAGCAGTTTGGGAAAGCCACCCTGCTAGTCAGCAAGAACGCCTCCCCAGAACTGCGAAAGAAATTGAGCAAATACCTATGAACCTCGACCTCCAAAAAGACGAAGAAATCCTAAACAAATCCCTCGATAAATCCTTTGTGATAACCGAGAGGGCGTTCAAGGGGAGCAAGCTGAATAAGTTTAGCTTAGGGACAAGAATCATCATCAACCAGATTCGAGAGGACAGCGACACCACAGAGTTTTTCATTTGGTCTACCCTTTACTGCCTAACCCGCCAACGAGCCGACCTTGTAAAATTAGCGTGGGACAAGGCTAAGTTCCGAGAGGCGGTCTTGGATTGGTCTGATGAGTTTGTGGAGGCAGACTTTATGGAGGGGGTTAAGATTGTGGATGAGATTTTCAATGAGCTTGCTGATGCAAGGGTGCAAGCCAGCGGAGGAAACGAACCCCCAAAATAGTTCAGCCAGCCGGGATTGCTTCGCTCGTCTGGCTATTCGCAAAGGAGTTCGGTTGGACGGCAGAGCAAATAGTTTGGGAGATGGCAGAAGTGCAACTCGTTCAGCTTGAACACGCTATAATGATAAACAGGGGAATCAGCGTTCGCAGGCACAACAAGAACGCCACAAACATTATCGATAGTCTCCTTGACGAAGGACAATAGATTTATGCTTACGAAGTTCAAGCTAGACACAACCGACTTCAACAAGACGATTGATCGATATGTGCAGGAGAGAAATGTGGACTTTGTAAAAGAAGCAAATAAAAGAGCCGCCAACATTATAATGAAGGCGATGAAATATACCAAGAGAACAAACCCCGCTAGGGTAGTTGCAGAGCTAGGAGCGATTGAAAAAGTTCGGCTCTTAAAAAGCGGAAAGGAAACCAAGGCAAAAAAGAATCGTGAGTTCTACAAGGGAACTCCGGCGGGGTATAAGATATTTAATTGGAGGCGAAAGTTTAGGCCAGAAAGTTTGCCCCCCAAACTGCGAGGAGGCGGTCTGGGCGGGAAAAAGATGGGCGTTCTTTACAATAGTTTTGTTAAATCAGCCAAGAGGTCTTGCGCCTATGTAGTGGCTGGGTGGTTGCCAGCATTAAATATATATAGGGAGATCGGGGTAAAGCTAGGAAAACAAGAAGCGGGACAAAAGAGATCGCCATCCCCCAGAACATCAGCAGGCAAGGGGTACGCAAGACCAGCCTTTGCAACCAAGGATTTTATTAAGACAACATTCGCTAACGCAGTCAATGGGATTGACAAAATTGGGCGTGCCCCGCTTCGCCTCGCCATAAGGCTAGAAGAACTTGATATGAAACAGTATATAGAGAAGAAGGAGCAGGAAAGGCTTAACAAGCTCCGAAGGTAATATGTCGTTCATTCTCCAAGGCGAAGTAGTTATTGACGGACGCAAGGGGACGACCGCCCTCAAGGATATTCAGAGAGAGGCGAATCGTACTTCTGACACATTCCGAAGGGCTGGCGGAAATACAGAGCGATTGGGCAAAAGCCTTTTAACCCTTGGCCTAAACGCTGGGCGTGCAGGGACAGCCTTGGGGGCGTTGACTAGGCTTGGGGCTGGGGGTCTGTTTGGTGCGGCGGTTATTGGTTCAATCAATAAGTTTGGAGAAACAGTCAAACAAGCCTCGACAGACTATTATGATTCACAAAAGGCACTTGCGGGGGCATTTGAAACATCCTTTAGAAGCACATCGGTTGAACAGGCACAAGCGGGGCTAGAAAAGACAGAGGACACGATTGAATCCTTACGAGGCAAGATCACTCAGCTTGGAGCATTGGGTGGATTCTTAGAGGGTTTAGAAAAATTTACAGGAATCAACATTGGAGTTGGCGACACAAAAAGAGCATTAGACGACGCAAAGAGTCAGCTAGTCGTCCAAGAGGGCATTGTAGAGGCAAGGATTAAAGAAAGGGACGCACTCAAAGGGACAGAGGACTCCCTAAAAACACTAGAGAAAGTTTCTGCCCTTAATAAAATAGACATCAAACTAGCCGCCCTTCGAGGTGAGGCACAAGATGAGAATGTTGCGCTCGCCTTAGAAGAATTAAGAACGCTAGACTCTACCATTTTAGCGGAAAAGGAATTGCTTAAAACACTCGAGTCGATTACGGGTGCAAAAAAGAATCAAGAGGCAATAGACAGAACCGTCAACACGCTTCAAGATTTGAGGGTTAAGAAAGCACAGTCAGAATTTAATCTTGCTAAAGCAACAAAAGACCAAGGCACAAAGTCATTTGGTCAAGCCCAACAAGCGGGGGGTGGCCTCCTCGGAGCAAGCAGATCGGGGCAACAAGCCCTCGACACGGCAAGGAAGGTAAGGGCTAGGGAAAACAAGACAGCAGACTTTAAGACGCAAGAGGCGGTTTTCGGTGGGATGCAAGAAGAAGAAAACAAGAAACGAGCGAAGCAAGGGTTGCCCCCGATTAGTCGTATGGGGATTATGGAAAGAGAGGCCGCCAAACAAGCCGCCGGTGAAGCCCCCAGCCTATCAGAGAAATTGCTTGGGGGACAGACAGGACAGAACCCAGCACAGATAGCCGCAGAACAAGCAAAGGGCGGTGGAGGAGCAGACTCACAAAAGCAACTCCTCGATGCCATCAATGAATTAAACAAGAAACTGCCAGCCGCCGTAGCACAATAAGGACTTACAATGGCAACCACAATTATATCAAACATATCTTCTTTTGACTTTGAGCCAGACATCCTAACGGACAACGGCAGAGATGGAATCACCTCATTTCAGTTTTCTATTGTTGGAGGGTTCTCTGCCCTCAACTCCAACTTCTCGCTAGGGCAACAGATAAGCGGCGTACCAGACCAACCGCCCGGCAACTTCAAGGTTGTCCGAAGAAATCTAAGCCATATCGCAGGGGATGTTGGCGATGGTCTATATCGGGTGCAGATAACTGGGGAGGGCGGGACTGGAGACAACAGCTTGTTTGTGCTAGAAACTAGCTACCAATACCAGAAAGAGATAGTGACTGGGTTTATTCAACTTCCCACGGCAGATGCCCCTGTTACCTATATTTGCGAATGGCTTTCCCCAACAGTAACCATAACAACCAACAACCAAACCGAAGATGTAACAGATGTTCAAAACAGGGCTAAGGCTTTAGTGGCAAGCCAGCCGGTGCAGATAATTAGGAACAAGCCCGACAAAATTGCCCCAGTTGGCACAGTTCAATATCCAGTATTTGGGCCGGGCATTGATATAAAATCAATCAACATTGTAGGCTCATCAGTTGAAAACGCCGGAGGCTTGTTTAGGGTTAGGGCATCGGCAACTAAAGGCCAAATGCAAATCGTCCTATGAGATCGGGAACAGGAAGTTCTTTTTCTAAAGTTCCGGTTCTGGCTGATAATGGCATTATCACCAAGACCTACCTCCACGACCTAGAGGCCGCAGTAAAACAAAGAACCCCAGTAGCAGGGGCAAACATCGATATCAAGGTGACTGATGGGAGCTTTGTAATATCAGCAACGGCAGGAATAAGCATTACAGGAGGAGGGGGAGTGCCGGAGGGCTTTACAGCCGTCACGCTCACAGTCTGTTCCAATGGAACTCCTGCCCAACTAATCGTTCTTGGCAGGGTAGATTGACAAGGGACTAGACTAAAGTGAACGCTCAAGAGCTATTTCTGGATGTATCAAGCGGGAGATTCTTGGATGGTGAAAGCACAATCCCAAGCAACAAGCCAACATTTTATTCTGATGAAGTAAGGGCAACAAAAATCAGCCTCCGCAAGATAAATAATAACAAATTATCTTCCGTAACTGGCTCGCTTGGTTCTTCATTGAAAGTTCGTCTTGGAACTTCAACGGCAAAACTAGCCGACGGAACAATACCCGGAGCCGCAACGCTTCCCTTAATCAAGGCCACCGCCACCATCGTAACTCTTGGTTCTAGCCAAGCATTAGCCACGGCTAGCGTTGTTACTTTTACAACAGTAACCGCAACAATAACGGCGGGCATTTCTTCTATTAGCGTTGTATCTAAGACCCCTGAATTTGGGACATTCTTAACCTCGGCAACAACCAGACAGGCTCAATTCTCTGCAAACATTCAAATCGTTACGCCTATAACCGCAACCGCAAAGACGCTCGTAAATTTGCCAGCACTTGTAACGCCGACGATTACCGCTTCTATCGCCAGCGCAGTTGTTCCTACGGCAACTTTTACCGTACAAAATTTAAACTTCTCTAATATACTAGGTACACCATTAGAATTAACCATTCTCCCAATAAATCCAGCCACATTTTCTGCGGTTATGAACACGCCATTAGCCGCCACATTTGCCTCGACGATGACCGGTGGAAGTGTTACAACAATATCAATTTCTTCAATAGGCAACGGATACCCAAGCGGAACATACCCGCTTACATTTGTTGGTGCATCAACAACATCAGCCATCGGAAGTGCCGTGGCTCAAGGGGGCAGAATTGTTTCAGTTTCCCTAAGCAGCGGAGGAAGCGGATATTCTTCCAATCCATCAATAACTTTATTCACACCAGATAAAGCCATGCTTTCTGTATTGCCATCTAATTATATTGGCAAAATAGATGGGAAAGATTCATTCACTTGGATCGCCCCAACAAGCACAACCGCAAGAGCTGACTTATTATTTTCCGTACCGACATCTTCTTCTATTGTAACTGGCCTATCTGTTCCATCTGCCTTTATATCTTTTTATGCTCCATCTATTAGCGGGAATCCAACTTGGCAAATTACAATAGTTTGCGGCGGCTATGGGTACATCACAGCTCCCACAGTTTCTAGGGATTCTTTTTTAGTCGATGCGCAAAGTGTAGTCAGAAGAGTTAATACTGCATCGGCTGGCCTATTATATACTGGATTTCAAGAAGAAACTGTAACGGACAACAAGCACACAATACAAGGGCGCACAGAAGGATTGGGATTAAAAACAATACCATTAAATGAATCATTTTCCACAAAACCAGTGACCCTAGAGGATGGCGGAGTTTATTTTACGCTAAACAAAGAAACTAGGGTAAATTATTTATTTAATGAAAGAGCCGCGAAATTCCCAGTTATTGAAAAAACTTCTATTACACAGCCCATTCTATTGTACGGCACAGTCGGAAGCTCAAATCCTCGAAATGAACTTAATCCTCGTCACAGTCAATATGCTGGAAGAAACAATATCTATGTTGCCGTTGTGCCAAAAGACACAAAAGCTCCGTCTCGTTACGCAATTCTTAAAATAAGCACTAGCCCAATCGACGAATCATACAATGTCATTGGTAAATTTGATGTTGTGCTTCCTACCTCAGTCAGAAAATATGGCTCTAGTCCTATTGCAGCTATGCCCTCCGGAAGCCCGTTTCCACTTCGCCTTAATTTAAACTCAATAATTGTAAGCGACCCTAACGCTTTAACGCAAAAAGTTTCTGGCGGGGGAGTATTTGAGCCAACTATTGAGATTATAGATTTTGGTGCTGGGTATGCAACAAGCTCTTTTGAGTCTGGATTTTCTCTTATTGAGCTTAATTCTGCTGCCTCAGATACTCCTTTTTTATCTGATTCAAGAACTAGAGAAATTTCTGTAAGCACGAGGAATTTTCTTCCGACACTTGTATCAAAGCAACTCGGAGTTGCTACAAGACCCTCAAGCGGGACAATCCAATACTATATTGCAGATGGCGGCTTTGGATATGCGGGGAATGTATTTATTTCTGCCGGGCAAACATCGGGTGTAACTAGCGTGGTAAGCGTTTCCCTGTTGACTAAGCCGCAAGGATATTCTCCGGGTGAATATATTCTAACAACCCAAGAACCGCCAAGCGGAACAACCGCAATCGTGGCGATGGTTATTCCTTCAAATAAGAGTAATCCTTATGTATATGTTAAAAACGCTGGGTCTGGTTATACATCAATCCCAACAATCACGGCCCCCTTGCCAAACATTTTAAGTGGTAATGTACAATCTGCGTTTGTAACAAACAGCCCTGTTGGGTATTCATTAGATAATAAACACTACTTCTCTGTTCAATCTAGCCCAAGTCAAGGCGGGGATGCAGTTATTTATATGCAAAATTCCCAAGCCTATATTGAGTCTCAAGGCTTTGGCTATACCACAGCACCAATAGTAACCGCACCAGCACCAGATATTTCTATTACTTGCTCCGGATATATCACATCTATTAAGGTTGTTACGAGGGGCTTAGGCTATTCTTCTGCTACTTTCCCATTAGATATTGCCCCAAGCCCAGTTAGCGGTGGAACTGCTCAAGCCGCATTTTATTTTCAAGGCGATAATTGTTTAATTGATTTATATAATCCGGGCTTTGGCTACACAACTTCGCCAGTAATTACAGCCCCAGCACCCAATCCTAGTGCCTCTTGTCTAGGGGTTGTTAATGTTTATATAAAATCACCGGGGAGTGGCTATTATGATGGCATACCCTATTTTTTACAATTTACCCCGCCACCCACAGGGGGGGTTGCTCCGATTGCCAGCTTTCAATCATTTGCAGGATCGGTCGGAAATGTGACTTTAGATAGTGGCGGGTACGGATATGTAACAGCACCAGCGGTTCAAGCACCCCTTCCAGACTTTAAGCAGTCGGCCGAAGATAAAGGCTTTATTTCTAATATCAATCTAACAAATAATCCAGTTGGATACCAAAACGGAACATACGATTTAACCGTTGCCTCAAGTCCTGCCGCTGGCGGCAGCGCGATTATTTCACTTAATGTTGCAGACGGCTCGTATGGGTTTAGCGTTCAAAACAAAGGGTTTGGCTATGTAACTGCTCCATTTGTTACAGCCCCAGCCCCAAATGCCCTACAAGGCAATATTGCATCTATAAGCGTAGCCACAATCGGCAGGGGCTACGCCCCCGGAAGTTATGATTGCGTTGTTGACTCTGCTCCTACTGGTGGACAGACGGCACAAGTGCGATTCGATTCCTTTAGCCGTGATTCTGGCGAGTTCATAATTCTTAATCAAGGCCACGGCTATACATCGGCCGTGAACATTAGCGTTCCCACACCCCAAGGCTCGATTATTTCTTCTATCACTATTGTGTGTGGGGGGAGTTTTTATACAAGGGATACATCTAGCTTTTCTATTTCTGATGCCTCTGGCACGGCGTATTCGCTTGGAGATATTGTTTTGTCTGCGGGTGCAGTTCAATCTATTCAAGTAATTGATGGTGGCAGAGGATTCGGAAATTTACCCAAGATCAATTTCTCCACCCCAACCCGCCCGGTTCTTGCATCGTACCCGCCCGATGTTATTGCCGCCGAGTTCAACATCAGCACGGCTTCAGCCAACGCCATCCTGTCCACAGCAACCCAGAGAGACATTTTGATGGAGGTCTTTGAGACCGATGGAAATAACGAACAAGTTATTGTGCAAGCCACCGTGTCCCTCGCCAAGCGAGTTTTAGAATAGCCTTGGGGCAGTTGCCCTAACGAAATCCTTATGGGAAAAGTTCTTCATGCTAGTGGGAGTGGGTATTTTCCTTCTTGCATACAAAATGGAACTGGATATTGGAGTTTAGAAAAAGCCATGGATATATATTGGCGTGTAAGGACTTGGGAGATAAGCCTTAGTGTCACATATCTTATTACTGAAGGGGAGGGATCGCAAACCCTTACTACCAGTCCCCTTCAGAACCCTTACGAGCTAACTGCTTTTGTTACTGAGGAAGAAGCTATACCGTGTAATATTAATTTTTTCGAAATAGCGGGCAGCGGTCCAGGGGGCGATTTTCGAATAACATTTGGAACTGTTAAAAAAGGTGGCTCACTCTATGACCCTGGATTTGATTTTTATGCTACCTGGGGTGACGAATATGATTTTGGTTTTGCTGAATTTGAAGTTACGTCTGGTGATGGTGGCGATGATGTTAGGCCATTTTCTATATATGGGTCTAATCCAATCCAGATGTCATTCAATGTCTACGAAAGGCCGGAAGTATCTTTTACCCTTTTAGATGCCACGCTTTCTGTCGAGCCAAAAGAATGGTGGTCTTACGGAGGAACATACAACACCTCTACTGGGGCTAGGCTTTGACACCCCCCCCTTCTTATGAACCAAATCTTAACCTTCGTTCAGTCTCAAGATGTGTTTGCTTGGGTGGGTGCTTTGGTTGCTCTGCTTTCGGCGGTGATCGCCGTGGCCTCTTTGATTCCTGGTGACGAGCCGGAGAACACGCTCCAAAAGATTGTGGATTTCCTCTCGAAGTTCTCACGGAAATAACAATGTGGGAGGCCATTCTCGCCTCGCTCGCTGGTCTAATTGGAATCATCGCTTGGTGGACGAAGAACCGAGCCAAGACAAGAAAAGAACGAGACGATGAAGAAATTGCTTACAACCGGCGTTTGCGGGATGCAGAAGTGGATAGCTGGATTCATCGTCGCTAGTTTGCTTTGTGGGTGCGTAACCACCCGCCCTTACGACATTGGGCAAACGCCACACCAAGACTCGATCTCGGACTTCATCATGCGATGGGACAAGCTCGACCGAGCAAAAGCCAGCCCACAAGAATACCGAGAGTTGTATGCCCAAACGCTCAAGGCGTTATCTCGATCAATGGAAGAAACAGAACGATGCAAGTCGAGGCTTGACCAGCAATGACGATTCGGGAGGCGGTGGAAAGGTCAAGAGGCCACATCGAAAAGTGTGAGCCTAGTTTCGGCAAGCGGGTAGGAGCTTGGTACTCGGAACTGATGAGCAAAAAGATTCCAGTTTTGATCTACTGCTCGGTGCGTACCCCCCAAGAGCAGGAGGAGCTATATGCTAGGGGCAGGACAAAGGCTGGGGTCAAAGTCACAAACGCTCGTGGAATACCCCCACAATCGCTCCACATTGACTTAGGCAAGGGTTCTCACGCCATTGACTATGTTCCCCTTGCCCGCACTCCCAGCGGCGATCTAGTGGCCTCGTGGGATGATGACCAAGGCTATTCAATCACACGCAAGATCGCCGAGAAGCACGGCCTTCGAGGATTGGATTGGGAACAGCCCCACCTAGAGGATGCAAACATTTCTGGATGGCGGGAACTTGTCTCGCCACAAAAGCAAGGAGTGAACAAGCAAAAGATTTCCCTAGTCAACAAGCGCCCGTGGTCTAGCAGATAAAGGATGACATCAGAGCAGGGCGTGGAGAAAACCGAAGAGAAAGTTTTTACAAAGAAGCACGATCTCCATCTCACTACTTTGCAAATGGCGGCGGTCGAATCGATGGAGAGGAAATATAAAAAGGGAGTCGTAGAAAATTGTGGAACTAAATTGTGGGAGATGCCCACCGCCCGCTTGGTTGAAGAAGCCATAGCCGAGGCGACAGATCAAATGGTATATCTCCTCACCCTTCGCCAGCAAATGCATATTGTGATGGAACTTGCTAGGGATGGATGCACGGACGAAACATTGACAAATCCTAGAGCTAGAGAGTGTTGTAATTTAATTTACACAACTTTAACTGGACAATCTAAACCCCAATTATGAAGCCAATAAAGTTTGTCGCTTGTGGTGATATCCACGGCGACGAACAAGACGCTCCCTCGGTGAAGGCTCTGCTTGCTTTTACCAAGGAATACATCGGCAAGGATGGCGGGCTTGTGGTCTGCATCGGCGACCTCTGGGACTTCCGAGCCATTCGCAAGGGTGCAGGGGATGAGGAGCAGGCATCGAGCCTGCAAAAGGATTGGGACTGCGGGGAGGAGTTCTTGCGGGAGTTCTTTAAGTTTGGGGATGAGAGAATCTTTTTAAGGGGCAACCACGATGAACGCATTTTTGATATGGCGAGGAACAGCCGAAGCGGTCTGGCAAGGGACTATGCCAACGACGGAATAGAAAACATCGAAGCGATAATGAAGGAGACCAAAGCAAGAATGTTCCCATACGATTCAGTCGGGGGGATATACAAGTGTGGCTCGCTCTCATTCGTCCACGGCTACGGCCACGCAATGCACTCCGGCAAGCAACACGCAGACGCTTACGGCGATGTTATCTTCGGCCATACCCACGCCATCGATTATTTTCGTAGCGTCTCAATCGACCCTCGAACTGGCTACAATATCGGATGCCTCTGCAACAAGACTCCGGAATATAATCGAGGCCAACTCCGCAGACTCCGCTGGCAACACGGCTGGGCATTCGGAGCGATCTATCCCGACAAGACGCACGAGGTATTCCAAGCACGGCAGAGGGGCAACAAGTTTTATTTACCGACTGACATAAAAGCATTTTGATATGAAACCACGAAATCCTTGGCAGAAATTATTACAGCAACACATCCACAATAAATATGCACCGCCAAGGCCAGAGGGCTTTTACACTCGGCCAGAGATTGCAAAACTCTGGGGCTTGAAAATAAACACGGCAACAAGACTCATCAAAGACATGGTGAAAGATAAAAAACTTGAGGAGCGAAAGCACCTATTTGTTATTCAAACAAAATCAAAACCAGCCCTTCGCCAGCTAAAAGTATTCAAAATACTACCCCTAAAGCACCCCCATAAGTAGCGTGGTTATAGGGACTTACAAACAATCGTTAAAATAAGATAAATAAACCCTTTACAACTTGGGGGAGTGTGATAGAGTGTGGATATGCAAACAACCACAGCAACACCGACGGAAACCAAATCATACTCTAAACAAACCCACTCCTTTACTGAGGATGGACAAACGATCAACGCCATAGTTTATGGTGGGCTAGATCACCCAAACGATATCAACGGAAATATACACATCGTTGATCTTGGTGAAGGCCACGAGGGAGGACGCTATATGCTGACCCTTGAAAATGATGGATGGCTTTCTGATGACTTGAAAGACCTTGAGCCTCGCCTCTTTGAATGGATGAGGACTGAGGGATACGAAGAAGACTCTAAATAACCCCAACCAAAGAAAGACCCAAACCAAATGAACAAAATCCTCCTTAGTTATATCGCTGGCCTCGTGATCGGGGCTGGCTCGGTGCTGGTAATAGTGGAACATCTGCTTAAATAAACCTTTACAACTCCAAAACGAAATCCTAGAACAAATCAATGACATCCTTCCCCCTCCCCGCACGGCCAGTAGGTTCAGCCGTTCCCGCCCTACACGATGAGTTTTCCGAGGGCTTCTCCATCGAGGGCAAGCTCAACGGATGGCGGGGCTGGTTCGATCAAGAAACCAAGCAAGGCTACAACCGCCACGGCAAGTTCGCCTCCAACCACAACCTAATGGCCGAGAGGATTCTTGGTGCTGGAATCAAATCACGCTTTGTCGATTGCGAGATTATGGGACAACGCACCAAGACTGGGAAGGGAACAATCGTGGTGATGGATGCGTTCGACCCCGCCAACCCCAAGCCTTACTCAGAACGGATGAAGGAGATTGATCACTTGGAAGCCGTCACCTTTGATATCCCGAACAACAAGCTCCTCCGCTTTGTTCGTCTCGCACACCACAAGATCAATTCGATTTGGGAGGAGATGAACTTTCAGAACAATAAGGCGGGTGAGGTTATCTGGGAGGGATTCGTGATGAAGGCTCTGGATGACGGCAAGTATCCCTATATCACCAACCCCAACTACTGCTCGCCCGCTTGGCAGAAGCAACGGATACGCTGGTGATTATTTTCCTCGTAGTTTTCTTTGGGCTTCTGATTCTGCAAGGGGTGAGGATATTCGCAAAGCACATCGACCAGCAGAACTACGAGCGCAGGCAGTTCTATTTGTATGTGGCCGCCGAGTTGGACAAGATGGACAAGATTGTTGCTGAGGGCAACCAGCCAAAAGAACCAAAGCAACCAGAGCTACTACTCCCCTCAAAGAATTGGGTGGGGAGAAACTAGAATGAAGATGACCCCATCAGCCAAGTTCGAACTTCTATGGAGAAGCCTTGGTGGTGGGGAGTTGAAGAAGGAGCATAAGTTTTCCGAGGGCAGAAGATTTAGATTCGATTACTATCACCCCTCCGGCGTAGCCGTCGAACTTGAAGGGGGAATTTGGCGAATGGGCAGA
>Ga0114974_10002150_pt1 | contig 15221 bp, 9 predicted proteins | sample S_130206_EF_Meta_FD_87318 | JGI IMG/M metagenome (GOLD analysis project Ga0114974, IMG submission 87318) | Freshwater microbial communities from Lake Simoncouche, Canada to study carbon cycling - S_130206_EF_MetaG | ecosystem: Environmental > Aquatic > Freshwater > Lake | place: Lake...
CAAAAATCAGAATGGAGCGTTTCATGAGCTACGCGAGCAATCGTGGAGCGAGTTTGCCCTTGATGATGTCGATGGGGCGTGTGCCGAATGCTAACAGCTTCTTTTCCGCATCGATGCCCAGCTGATGGTAGATTGTGAATAGAAGATCTTCGAGGGGCAGCGCATCGCGCGCAGGCTCGGCTCCTGTGGCGTCGCTGGCTCCGTAGATTTGACCACGCGTAAAACCTCCGCCGGCGACCAGCATGGAATAGCAGCGGGCGTGGTGATCTCGGCCCGAGTCTTTGTTGATCTTGGGTGTACGACCGAACTCCGTGGTCACCCAGACAATGGTGGAATCCAGCATGCCGCGTTGATCGAGATCGGTGATGAGCCCCGCGATGCCGTGATCAAGCGCAGGCATCTGGTCAAGGGTGTTCTTCTTCACGTCCACGTGGCAGTCCCACGTCCCGTAGCTTACGGTGACAAAGCGCACCCCGGATTGTACGAGCTTGCGGGCAACGATCAGTTTTTCCGCAAGACCCTTTGGATGATACTTGTTGTCGGGCCCCTTGAGGCCGGTGACATGGCTGCCGTAGAGCTCGCGTTCGGAATCGCTCACTCCCTCTAGGGTGAAAGCAGCCTGCGCCTGCTCGCTCGTGAGCAGCGTATACGCCTGCTTGTAGAAGTCATTCATGGTGCCGAGCAGTTCCGGATCCGCTTCGAGGCCGCGCAGGCGTTTCTCGACGAGTTGCCTCGCCGTCTGGCGTTGATCAAACCGTTCTAGGGAAACGCCTTCGGGAATGGAGAAGTCACGCACCTTGTAGCCGGCCTCGCCCGGATCAGAGTTGATCTCGAATGGACCGAATGTGCTGCTTAGAAAACCTGTGCCGCCTCCGAAGGCGTTCTTGCTGGGTATGGCCACGTAAGGCGGGAGTTCCCCGCGTTGTCCGAGTTCATGGGTCACAATCGACCCCATCTGCGGATAGTCGATGACTGCAGTGGGGGGATAACCCGTGAACAAATGGTACGAGGCGATCCCATGATCGGGCACGCGGCCTACGACACTACGCAGCAGGGTGACCTTGTCTGTGATCTTCGCTGTTTGCGGAAAGTTCTCCGACAGAAAATCTCCCGTTTTGGTTTTGGTGACTCCGAACGAGCCCCGGATGTCCACGGACGCTTCGGGTTTTGGATCAAACGATTCGTGCTGCTGCATCGCACCTGGCAGATGGAGCTGGATGACGCTCAGGGCGCGGGCCTGGAGCTTCTTCGCAGGCCCCGTCGTTTTTGCGGCTTTGTCGGCGGCTTGGAGATGGAACAAGTCGCCCATGGAAAGGCCCAAAGCGCCGAGGACTCCGGCTTGAATGGCCTGACGACGCGGCATTGCGCGGAAACCCGAACAACCGAGGTGATCTGAATTGGAGGAGTTCATAAGTGAAGGGGATGGGGCTACCGTTAAAAAAAATTTTATTTCTTTGGGGCAAGAGTCCAAAAGTGGACCTCTCCGGCGGTGTCGCCGCCGATGATCTTGTCGCCCTTGTGGTAGAGCGCAGCGCAAAGCGGTTGGGTATTTTTGAGCAAAAAGGATTGGATCTCTGTGCCGCCTGCATCCCAGACCCGGATCGTATGATCGCGGCCGGCTGTGCAGAGCCGCCCTTCAGCATCGAAGCGAGCGGCAACCACCCCGTTAGGAAGTTTTCCATACGTACCCGGCTGCCGGATGGGAGGATGGGCATTCGGTTTTGAGATAGCAGGCCATCCGTCCTTCGCATCCCACCAAATGATGAGTCCATCTTCACCGGCTGAGACGAGCAGTTTGGAATCCGCGCGCCAGTCTAAAGCGCGAACGGAAGCTTTGTGCTCATTCAAACTCAACAACGCCCTCCCGCTGGCGGCGTCCCACAGGTGCAGGCCTCCCGTGCGGTCGGCAGTGGCAAGCGTTTTGCCATCGGGACTGAAGGCAACGGCCATGATCCAGTCCGTGTGTTTCTCGATTTTGTAGCGGAGTTTCCCGCTTGTGGTGTCGTAGACCTTCACGACCTTGCCCGCACCTCCGAGCGCCACGCTTTTTTGATCCGGGCTTAAATCCGCCGCGAGCACGCTATCTACCTCGTCGCCGATTGTTGCAAGCCTATTGCCTGTCTTCACATCAAAGAGAACCACCTTGCCTAGCTCCACAGGTTTGCCACCGGCGGCCATTAACACCAACCCATCGCGACTAAACCGCAGCATATGCGGTTCGCCCTCGGGAAATGGAAGCCGCCCCATCTCGCTCTGCGTGTCGATATTCATGAGGCGCACATGGTCCTGTGCGGCCAGGGCCACAAGGGGTGCCCAAGGACTGAGATCCAGCGTCAACACAGCCAGCGGGCGCTTCATCTGCGGCAGCCTCACTTCGGGCAAGGCCTCAGGCATCGCGGGTGTTTTCGGCTTTGCACTCGAATTTAGCGAAGGCTTGAAACTTAAGTCTCGTTCCGCGACAAGAGACTGGCTGATTGAGGCTTCCTTTAACCCAGACTCTATCCACTTTTGAATCATCGCGATCTGTTCCTGCGGGATCGCCGGCTTTTTGGGCGGCATGCGGGCGTCGTCGTCAGCATCCGTGATTGACTTGAATAACAGGCTTTGGCTTGAGCGGCCGGCCACCAAAGCGGCCCCCCCGCTGCCCCCTTTCAAGGCGGTTGCATAGCTTTGCAAATTCAGGTCCGCCTTCTGCTTGTCTTCGCCATGACAATTTAAACAGTGCTGGCGAAAGATGGGCTTGATGTGCTCCTCGTAGTTTACCGAGTCCACTGCGGCGGCGGAGGTGATCATCGAAATCCCTGCCAGTAAAAACCAGCGAGCCATTCCGGTGGGTGCGTTTATTTCGAGCATACAAAAAGACAGGATCAACGGCGGCCGGGACGCTCAATCCAGCGATAGGCGTGGAGCGCGTTCAAGGAGCAAAACTTTCGCGTGGGCTCTTCGCCCTTTTCAAAAGCGTACAGCAAAGTGATGCGTTGCATAATTTTGTAATCGGCGCCGGATTCGGACACGGGCCAGTTGCTGGCGTAAATCACGCGGTCGTCGCCGAAGGCGTTCCAGACGACATCCAAATAGGGACGATAAAAATCCAACGCCGCAGGCGCTGGTTCCTTCGCTTGTTTTGCAGCACTCTCCACCATCCCGGAGATTTTACAAAAGACGTTGGGATTTTTTGCCAGCAAACGCATGCCCTCACTCCAGTCTGCGGGCGGATGCTTGTCCGTGATCGGGACGTTGGCGATGTGGTTTAGAACAATTCGCAACTCAGGGAGCTTTGAGGCAAGTTTTGCGACTACGGCGGGGGTCTCCGGGCCTCCATTGACATCGAGCGATAGATCATGCGCCGCCAGAAGTTTCAAATCGGCTAACGCATCCCGCTCCAGCAGCTTTTGGAGCACTTGTGCGGAAATGCGGATCCCGCGAAAAAGCGGATTTGCAGCGAACCGTTGCAAGTTTTTTTCAAAGGAAGGGTCTCCCGGTTCTAAGCGCCCAACAATGCCAACGACGAAAGGATCTCCCTTGGCGAGGTCTAGTAACCAAGCATTGTCCTCCACACTGGCACGCGCTTCCACAATGATAGTCCCGGTCAAAGGACGGAATGTGTCTAGGGCCCGCAGATGTTTGGGCAGAACCGTGCGATACAAAGGCGTGCCCTTCTCGGGCCAGGGCACTCCCTCGGGACGCTCCGGATCATAGAAGTGGGTGTGGCAATCAATGATGTCCAAATTTGCGGGCCCCTCCCGCACCCCGTCTATGCTGCACCCCACGCGGCAAACAAGAACGGCTGCGCTGATGAGAATTCTGCGGTGAAAATTTTTGAGCATCATCGAAGTCATTGTTTAGGGTTTGGGCATCGGTATTTTTAGCGGCGGATTCTCTCGGGACCAAAGCAGGCTCGGGCGACCACTCTCGGTCAGAGTGACCACCTCGCTTGCTGAAAGAGCGCGATTCCAGACAGAAACCTCATCAACTAGGCCACACAGGCCGCGCGAGGCTAAAGCTCCTGGGTAACCTTCGCCAAACCAATTTCCCAAACGGCATTGGCCCGGCCGGATCGAGACATCACCGCCGCCAAGCTCCGACTCCAAAACCGCTTGGCCGTTGACATAAATCACATGCTTTCGTTGCGGCACCGAGATCACGGAAACCACAAGCACCCATTTACCTGTTGGCACGGGATTTCCCACCCAACGCTGCACTGGACGCGCCACACCCAGCAAGCCGCCTCGTGGCAGACCCAGGCGGTTTATTTGAAAGTGAACATCACCTGGATCCGCGCCGTTTGAGTTCAAGATGGCATTCATCTCGTGCTCGAAACGGTCCACCTTCAGCCACACAGACACCGTTAATTCCGAATATTCACCGGGAATTTCAATCTCCGAAAAATCATTTTCCCGCTCGAACCGAAGAGCCTGCTTCCCGGGCCAACGGCCTGTCGCCCAGCGCGCGCCTGCGATACGTCCGTCCGACGTCCCGTTCCGTCGCGCCTCGTTCACAAGAACCGAGGCATTCGCACCCCGCTCAAAAGGAAACCAGGCGATAAGGCTGGGGTCTGTCAGGCGTTGTTTTTTTTGTGCGATCCAGCGCTGATGACCTATGCTCTCAGGCGAGGGAAACGCACCTACATCGATGTCCTGCGAATTCTCCATTTTTCCGTCGCGATACCCCACGGAATTTCCTTCAAACACACTCCGGAGCAGAGAACCCAGGGCGTCGCCACTTCGCAAATTAACCTGGCCATCAAATACATGCATCAGACTTTCCCCTGTTTCGGCATTCATGCTCAGGCCAAACTCGGTGCCCACGTCCTCATAGGCCACCTCCTTAGTCACCACCGTAAACCCATGCGCCGTCGGCGGCACAATTGCACGGACCCGTCCAGCGGCAAGGTCGGTGCGGGAAGCATTGCGGATCGTAAACTGCGCCGGTCCCTCCACGACAAGGTCTGCTCCGTTCACAAAACGCAAATGCACCATCCCTGATTTGAGTTCATAGCTGCCCGGCTCGAAGCGCACTTCCCCCGGGAGCCGTGGTTGAGAAAAAACAGCTTCCGCTTCGTCCACCAACATCGCCGTCACATAACCTCCTGCACTGAACCGAGCGAAATTAAAGTGCGGAAGCCAGGCTATCAAAGCAACCAAAGCGGCGGCCGCCGCAATGCCCCATGGGACCCAGCGGGGAAAACGGAAGGTGCTTTCTCCCTCAGCCAAGCGAGGCGCCGTGACGATAACCTCAGGAGTCAGAGCCAAGCGCTTCAGGCCCTCGTCTAAATCGGCCATGGCACGGAGCTGTGATCTGAGCTCCGAGCTTTCGCTCAGTCGCTTTTCCAAGAGAGCGAAATCTTCATCCGAAATACATCCCCTTAGCCACTCTTCGAGCCTGATCAAATCAGCTTCATCGCTCATAGGGTGGTTGCTTTCCGTATGCTCTCGTCGCTGCCTAACTGGAATTCCATGCAGTATCGCAGTTCCTCCCTTATCCGCCGTAACAACTGGTACAAGCCGTCCTGGGACCTGCCGAGACGCGCTGCCAGATGTTTGATCGTACACCCCTCGGCGTATGCCTGTAAAACGAGGGCTTTTCGGGATTCTGGGAGCTTCTCCAAACAGGCTTCCAAGTGCGCCAGCCTCGCAGCGCGTGCAGGGATTTCCTGAGCACCTTCCTCTAAGATCAAAGAAATCAGCTCGTCATCGAACTGAAAGCGGTCCCTGGCCCTCGCACGCTTGAACTTCAGGATTTCATAACGCGCTATGACACAGGCCCATTTGGCAAACCCAGCGGAATCAGTAAGCGAATCAAATTTGCGCCACATGACAACGCTCACGGACTGCATTATCTCCGCTACGTCCTCACTTCGCTGTATCACAGAGCGGATAGACGCGCGGATCATCCCCTCGTGTTCAGTGAGGAGGCGAACAAAACGCTCATGACTGTGTTCGTTTTCTAACATGCTTCATTAAGAGACTCCCGACCGGGCAAAAAACTGATGGAATTTCTAACCTCTCCACGAGTTATTCCTTTGGCCTGAAGCATGCACTTTCTTGGATGCCGCTAGGTTTATGCCTCAATCGGCGTATGGGCAAACTCTCGCCGCGCTTGGGCGAGCCTCGACATGACGAGCGCGCTTTGAAGGGCGCGCACGGTGTCCGACGCCTGTCCTCGCGCAGAATTGTCGGGGGGGGCGCTAGAATTTCGTCTAAGGGACTAAAGGGATTTCGGTTTTCTATACAGGAACAAACCACCGGATATAGAAAAATGACCCTTGATCGCAAGACCCATAAAAATGTCCCCGGAGTGAAGGCTTCCGGCTTCAGTACGCCCAGCCTGGACCGGGCGCTGGCGATTTTGAAGTGTTTGGGCGGGCATCCGGCTGGATTAACCCTCTCCCAAATCGCTGTTGAGCTAGGGCTTCCGGTAAACTTTGTCTACCGGGTGACGCAGTCCCTCCTTGGGCACCAGTACCTTGTTCGGGACGCACAGAAACGCTTCAGCATGGGCGCCGGGCTGCTCGGGCTCTGCCAGCCGGTTTGTGATGACGTGCCGCTTACCGAGGCGGCGTTGCCGGCCATGCGATGGCTAAGCGACCAGAGCGGTGAAGCGGCGCATCTCGGGATCCTCAGCGGGAACGAAGGCATTGTTTTGGAGCGCGTCCTGGGAAAGGCACAGATTAAATTCTACACCGAGCGGGGGACCCGTTTTCCCCTGCACACAAGCGCGCTCGGCAAAGTAATCCTGGCCTTCCTTCCCGAGGAAGAGCGGGAGGAGGTCTTGTGCGGGATGAAGTTTGAGCGGTTCCACCTGTGGACCATTGCGGGCAGGGAGGAGTTTCTTCAATGCCTTGAAAAGGTGCGCACCGATGGGTACGCCCTCGATTTGAGCGAACACCTTGAGGGGCTACACTGTCTCGGGGGTCCGATTTTTGATTCTACCGGCTCGGCGCTTGCGAGTCTCTGGGTGACTGGGACTAGCCAGCGGTTAAACGAGGCACGCATTGCGGAACTGGTCCCGGTCGTGCGGCAGGCCTGCTCGATGGCGACAGCCGCGATGAACGGTCGGGAGGTGACGTTATGAAGCCAATCCACAGGCTCGCAGCGCTGGCTGTGTTACGCTTGGCGGCAGGCGGGCTTGAAGCGGCTTCGAGCGACCCTGATGCCCACGTCTTCTTTGAGTCCCGGATTCGCCCGGTCCTTTTGAAAAACTGCTTGGAGTGCCACAGCGAGGAGAAGAGCAAGGGAGGGCTGCGTTTGGATTACCGAGGCGGTTTTGAAAGGGGAGGAGACAGTGGAGCGCTGTTCGACAAGGAACGGCCGGAAAACAGTCTTTTGCTTCAAACGATCCGCCACGAAGTGGCCGATCAAAAAATGCCAAAGGGAGAGCCGAAGCTTTCCGATGGAGTCATTGCGGATCTCACCCGATGGATTCAGATGGGTGCGCCTGGCTTGCCAGAAAAGCCACTGAGTGCAGCGGAAGCCTCGCAACAAGAATGGTCGCACAAGCTGGCCGAGCGGCGGAGGCACTGGGCCTGGCAACCGGTGCAGTCTCCAAAGGTTCCCGAGGTGCAGCATCCGAGTTGGGCGAGCCATCCCGTGGACCGCTTTCTATTGGCGAAGATGAGCGAGAAGGAGCTGAATCCGGCGGCACCCGCCCCGCGACCGGTGCTGGTGCGACGGCTCAAGATTGCTTTACTGGGGCTTCCTCCGAGCCCCGAGGAGGTTGAGGCCTTTGTGAAGGATACAAGGCCGCGCGCCTACGAGCGTCTGGTGGAGCGTTTTTTAAAAGAGCCCGCTTTTGGCGAAAACTGGGCAGCATACTGGCTCGATCTGATGCGGTTCGGGGAAACCGGCGGGTATGTTCGAGACTATCCTATTCCGGAGGCATGGCGGTACCGGGACTATGTCATTAGAGCTTTCAACCAGGACGTTCCCTACGACCGGTTTGTCCAGGAACACATCGCCGGCGATCTACTTCCACCGCGTATCAACCAGGAGTTGCGCATTAACGAAGCCCCAGTTGGTACCGGGTGCATGCGCTTGATGGAAATCTCCTCAACGGCGACCGACATCGCGCTCGAGGAGGCCCAGATGGTGGAGAACCAGATCGACACACTGGGCAAGGCCTTCCAGGGAATGACGATCGCCTGTGCACGCTGCCATGATCACAAGTTTGATGCGATATCGACGCGCGACTACTACGGGATCTTCGGGGTGCTGGCGAGCGCGCGGCAGAGTCAGACGGTGATCGATTCGCTGGAGGTACGACAGACCGGTGTGGGCGAGCTCAAGCGGTTGAAGGGGGAAATCAAAGAAACGCTTGGGAGGTTGTGGAAGGAAGATTTGGGGCGTCAAAAGGCATCGCTGACCGGTATTTTACTGGGCGGCACCGCTGCGAGCCGAGAGGCCAATTCTCCGTGGGCCACATTGTTAAAACGCGATCACGTGGACAGGGATGATCCGGCCTATTTGATTTGGAAGGCGCGCCGCGGGCCGGGAGAGGGGGACTGGAAGGCGGCGCTGGAAGCGGAGGAGGCGGGGTTGCGGCAAGCCTCTCGCGAACGCGTCGCGGCCAACCAAGCAGGGTTCAAGGTGCTCGCCAATTTTTCGAAAGGACCTTCAGGCTGGAGTGTTTCCGGGGTTTTACCAGAGACCCTTCATAATCCGGGCAGCGACTTCTCCATCACACCCTCAGGGGAGGAGTTGGTGGAGCGAATCGTCGCTCCAGGCCTGACGTCGGACCGGCTTTCTCGTAAGCACGGGGCAATTGTGCGCTCGCCGGACTTCAATCTTGGAACGCAATTCGTGAGCTTGAAAGTGGCCGGAGGCGACGCAGGGCATGTGCGGCTCATACAGCATAATTTCCAACAAATGGAAAACATTGCCCACGGGAAAAAGGTGGAGCACTTCGAGTCTCGGGTTCCCAAATGGGTTACGGTCAATGTGGGGCACCAGGCCAGTTGGCAGGGGCACCGTTCCTACCTTGAAATCCTGACTAAGGATGATGTGGCGCATTTTCGCAGGTCGGAGTTGGGAAACAAATTCTACAAGCTGACTGCGAAGGATCCCACGGGCCGCTCTTGGTTCGATGTGGAACAAATCGTGCAGCACGAGAGTCCAAATCCGCCTCAGGACGAGTTTAAGACGGCGTTGCTGTTTGCGCCGGCTAAGGACGCTCAGAAATCCGAGGCGGATTGGGCGGCCCGTTGGCAGCAGGTGTGCGAACAGGCTGTGACCCACTGGTTGCAGGACAAGGCATTGCCCGAGGAGGTGTCTTTGTTGAACTGGCTGCTTTCCCAGGGACTCATACGCAACCGTATGGAGGCGTTTCCAGTGCCGCTCAAAGGCTTGGCGGCAGACTACCGCAGGTTGGAGGAATCGCTCCCAAATTTCCAACGAGCAGCGACTCTGGCCGACGAGGGACCAGGATTTGATGCACCAATCCAGCGCCGGGGATCGCCGGATGCTCCTGGAGAAACGGTCGGAAGACGCTACCTCGAGGTGGTTCGTGGAGTGAATGGAAATCCGCCCGGCACAAGCGCACGGCTTTCCCTCGCAAGGGATCTGACGGCCCCTGAAAATCCGCTCACGGCGCGGGTCATGGTCAACCGAATGTGGCGCTGGATTTTCGGTCAGGGCATTGTCGGGACCGTGGACAACTTTGGGGTGATGGGGGAGAAACCCAGTCATCCGGAGTTATTAGACCATCTGGCGACTTACTTCGTGGAGCAGGGTTGGTCTATGAAGGACCTCGTGCGGTATCTGGTCACGACGCAGGCCTACCAGACTGAGAGTGCGGCTTCCGCAGACGCATTCAAAAAGGACCCGGCAAACCGCTTTCTTTCACATATGCCCCTGCAGCGCCTCCGGGCCGAAGCCGTGCGCGACAGTTTGCTGGCGATTTCAGGTCAGTTAAATCCGCAAATGTACGGCTACACGGGGCCCGCCGACTTTAACCAAGGAGGCGGTCCGCCGAATTTCAGACGCGGGATCTATCAGTACATCAAACGGGAGGCGCAGAATCATTTGATGGTGATGTTTGATGCTCCGGAACCTTCGCGGGCGATGGGGTCGCGCGAGTCGAGTAATGTGCCGGGGCAATCGTTGCTGCTGTTAAACAATCCGTTCGTGCACCAACAAGCGAAGGAATGGGCGGCGAGAGATTTGCTAGCCTTTAAAAATCTGGCGCTGGAGCAAAGGGTGGAGCGTCTTTTTTCGGAGGCGCTTGGCCGAAAGCCCTCCCAGAGCGAGAGCCAGACGATGGTCGAGTTTATCCAGAACCAGGCGGCCGCGTACGAACTGCCTTACATCGCTCATGGCACCGATCCGCGCCTGTGGACCGACGTCTGTCACGTTCTTCTGAACGCCAAGGAGTTCCTCTACCTCCAGTAAACCAGTTTCCCTTTATTTCTATGAATCCGTCAGCTCTGCACCGCCTTGTTTCCCGGGAGGCATCACGTTCATCGCGCCGTGAATTTCTTCAAACGATGTCCTCAGGCTTTGGGTGGCTGGCACTCAACGGGCTTTTCGCGGACCGGAGTTTTGGGTCCGAAATCCAACTTGGCATGCCCCATCATCCGGCGAAGGTGAAAAGGGTCGTTTGGTTCTTTATGGATGGCGGCCTCTCGCACCTAGACAGCTTTGACTACAAACCAAAGCTGATCAGCGAGAACGGTCAACCGCTCAAGGTACCCGGGAAAAAAGAGGATATTACCGGAAAAACCAGCGCCGACATCCTCAAAAGTCCCTGGACGTTTCGTCCGTACGGAAAGAGCGGAAAGATGATCAGCGATCTGTTTCCCCAGATTGGCTCGTGTGCGGATGACATCACGTTTTTGCATGCGGTGACAGGTCCCTCGCCGGACCATGAGAGCGCCATAGGATTTCTTCACAGCGGCTCGCTGCTGCAGGGGTTTCCTAGCGTGGGGGCCTGGACCCAGTACGGACTGGGGTCGGAGAGCCAAAACTTGCCGGGGTTTGTGGTGATGGGGTCCCGCAAACGGCAGTGCCGGACCAACGGATTTCTACCCCCAGCTTTTCAGGCATCGCCATTTTTCCAGAGCGGCAGTTCAGCCCTGGATGACCTCACGCTACTGGAGAAATCCAAATTTTTGCAGGCAAATAAAATGCAGGCGGTGAGGCAGATCGATCGGAGCTTTTTAGAGACAGTCCATCAAAACCAGATCATCGAGGCTGCGATCGCCAATCACGAGAAGGCGTATGTGATGCAAGACGCCGTGCCCGAGGCTACCGATCTTAGCAAGGAATCAGCAGCGACACTGGAACTGTACGGGATTGGTCCGGAGCACAAGATTACTTCCAGTTTTGGACGGCAGTGTCTATCGGCTCGGCGTCTTCTGGAGCGGGGGGTCAGGTTTATTGAAATAACAAAGGGAGGCTGGGATCAGCATTCCGATCTGGAGAAGAAGCACTTCGAAAATGCGTCCGCGATTGACCGGCCCATTGCGGGCCTTTTGAAGGACCTCAAGTCGCTTGGAATGTTTGAGGACACCTTGATTGTTTTTGCTTCCGAGTTCGGACGCACCCCAAACACCGAGGTGTCCAAGTCGCCCGGGCGCGACCATCATCCGTGGGGATTCACGATCTGGATGGCCGGCGGAGGTCTCAAGGGCGGCGAAAGCTACGGGAGGCTCGACGACTATGGATACCTGCCCGTAGAGGGGGCGGTAGATATTCACGACGTCCACGCGACGATCCTGCATCTGCTCGGGATCCAGCATGAGAAGCTCACCTACCGCTATTCGGGCCGCGACTTCCGGCTGACGGATGTTCACGGAAAAGTGATCCGTAACATCCTCGCCTGAGAAACCCTGCGGCCCTCCTGCATTCCGCAAGTTTCTTGACAATCCCGTCCATCGCTCAACACGCAGTTCCGCTGCCGCGGGTCTCGACTCGCACTCAAAAGTACATTTTACCAAACAACCACCACCCCAACTGCAAAATCCACCATGCGCGTTTCCCAACTGCTTCCAACTCTGGCCCTGCTCGGATGCCTCATAGCTGCTCCACTTTCAGCCGCAGAACCAATCAAACATCGATTTTTGTGCTGCGACTACCTCAGTGGAAAAGTTTCCATCGTGAGCTCGGAGGGAATCGAAGAGTGGCGGTTCGAGGCGAAGAATCCCCAGGACTGCTGGATGCTGCCGAGCGGGAACATCCTTTTCGCCCATCGCAACGGGGCGAAGGAAGTGACTCCAGGCAAAGAAGTGGCCTGGGAGTACGTAGCTCCTGAGGGTGCAGAGGTGCATTCGGCGCAGCCGCTTCCGGACGGAAACGTCCTGGTCGTGGAGTGCGGCACCAAACGGATTGTCGAGGTGGATCGTGCGGGAAAAATTGCGCGGGAGGTGCCTCTGGTGTCGGCCCCCAATGTGGGCACGCATGGACAGTTTCGCGGGGCCCGAAAGCTTACGAACGGAAATTACGTCGTCACGTACATGAGCGAGCACAAAGTCGCTGAAGTCGATCCGACCGGGCGCGTGGTGAGGGAGCAGCAGGTGCCTGGGTTTCCGCATGAGATTGTCCCCCTCAAGAGCGGGAACTGGCTGGTGACGTGTGGCGACGGACATCAGGTGGTGGAGTTAAATGCCAAGGGCGACACTGTCTGGAGCGTGCAGGAGAACGATCTGCCGGGCAATCCCCTGCGGTTGATGGCCGGCGTGCAGCGCCTTCCGAACGGCAACACAATCATCTGCAATTATCTCGGGCACGGTCATATTGGAAAGAACCCTCATTTGTACGAAGTGACCCCGGACAAGCGGTTGGTGTGGTCGTATGCGGACCATCAGTTGTTCAAGACCATCAACCAAATCCAGGTCCTTGACGAACAAGCCCTCCCAAAGCCCTGGGATCTTCAGCGCTAAGCACGCTTGTCTTGAGTGGAGGCTTACATTCGCGCGGCGCCCCGGCATTTCCAAATCAAAGAGCAATAGACTGTCCCGTGCGCCCACACCATCAACCGCTGCCTAAAGAATGAGACGGTATCCACATGCTACCAATGCCCCACCTCAGCCATTGGACACGCCAGTCTTCAGGGAATAACCACCTGGTTCCTCCCTCGCTTTTACAAACGACACCCCACCATGAGACCTGCCGTCCTACTCCAAGCAACCCTCCTGCTAGCACCGCTAGCCTGGCTTGAGACCGTCGATTCAAAAGCCCAAACAACGGTTCCCTCTGAGCCGGAAAAGCGTCCGGAACTACCCGCGCAGCTACCCTTATCCGTCCGCCCGGATCCCAAATGGACCACTCAGGCTGCCGAGGATGCAAAACAGGATTTCACCAGCACTCCCTTCGACGGGATCACTCCAAACAAACTCGCCTGCGACACCACGCTGCGCGCATTGCCCGATGGTTCGTGGGTGATGGCGATGCTCGGAGGCGGCGACACCGAGCCACGGCCGGAGAATCACGTCCTCCTGACGCGTAGCCACGACAAGGGAAAGACCTGGAGCCCGATGCAGCCGCTCGACTTTGGGTTTCTGCGCGAGGGCAACACCATCGCCATGGTGCCAAGCGAGCTAATGGTCCGCGCCGAGCGTTGCACGCTGTTTTTCGCGACGCACGACGGCACTTTTGCCGGTTGGAAGGAATGGATGACGCACAGTGATGACAGTTGCCTCACCTGGAGCAAACCCGCACCTGCACCGGGTCGGCTGCACGACCGCACCTTCATCCGCAATCACATTCTTACCAAGGACGGGCGCATTTTGCTCCCTTTTCAGCACTACAAGCGTGTCAAGGAGACCAAGGCCATCGAGGGCGGCCGCCGCCTCTCCGAACCCACCGACTCGCGAAACGGCGTTCTCATGAGTGCCGACGGAGGCAAAACGTGGACGGAACACGGGGATATCCGCATCTCTCGGGACGACAGCTATTACGGCTGGGCCGAAAACAACATCGCGGAACTCGCCGATGGCCGCATCGCCATGGTCATCCGCGCCGACCGTCTGGGCGGAGCGCTCTACTACGCGGAGTCGCATGACGGCGGTAAAACGTGGCCGGAATTCGCCGTGAAGTCCGACATCCCCAACCCTGGTTCGAAGGCCACGCTCTATCCGCTCGGCGGCGACACCGTCGCGCTGCTGCACAATCCGAATCCGAAGGGACGTCATCCGCTCGCGTTGTGGATCAGCTTCGACGGCATGAAGACGTGGCCGTATCAGCGCGTGCTTGTCGAACATTCCAGCGATGGCCCCGGGCGCTCGTTGAACTACCCCGACGGCTTTGTCAGCAAAGACCAGCAGTGGCTTCATTTCGCCTACGACGACGCCCGTCACCGTGCCGTGCATTATTCCGCGAAGCTCCCGCCGCTGGCCCTGCACGCCGCTGACAAACCGAAGCCCGCCGTCAAAGTCACCCAGCAACTTCTCAACAGCGTCCACGTCACGCCGAAGCTCATCTTTGATCCTATGCCCGCCTATAGGCAAAAGTATCTGCCCTTCGCGATGGCGGCGAGCATGGAGTCCACGAGCAAGGGACGGCTCTGGACTTGCTGGTCTGGCGGTGAGGACGGACCCAATGCCTATCTGCTGGCGAGCTACAGCGACGATCAGGGCAAGTCGTGGCGTGATCCCGTGTTCGTGATTGATCCGCAGGCGCAGGGTTTGAAAATGAACACGAGGGTTGGCGCCTTCTGGTGCGATCCAAAGGGGCGGCTCTGGCTGTTTTTTCATCAATCGGTCGGCAATTTCGATGGCAGTTTCAGCAACTGGTTCGTGCGATGCGATGATCCGGATGCGGCGAAACCCGGGTGGTCGGACCCAGTTTACATCGGCTTCGGCGAGTCGATCAACAAACCCATCGTCCGCAAGAACGGCGAATGGATTCTGCCCGTGTCGTTGCATGACCGCTGGAACATCGACAAACCCTTTGCCGATTATTATCACGAACTCGACGCTGTGCGTGGATCGAACGTGTTCGTCTCCGACGACGAAGGTGCAAGCTGGCGTTACAGAGGTGGTATTATTTTTAAGGACAGCCGTTATAACGAACATTCCGTCGTTGAGAAGCAGGACGGCACCCTGTGGATGCTCTCGCGTTGCATGAAAGAAATCGCGCAGAGCTTTTCAACAGACGGTGGCAAGACCTGGGAGCCGCAGACCACCTTTTTTCCTCACGTCAACAGCAAGGCGGTGTTCCGGAAACTCCAGGCAGGCAATCTTCTGGTCATCAAGCATGGCACCACCCTTGATACGCACGGGGGAGACA
>Ga0114974_10002153_pt1 | contig 15203 bp, 13 predicted proteins | sample S_130206_EF_Meta_FD_87318 | JGI IMG/M metagenome (GOLD analysis project Ga0114974, IMG submission 87318) | Freshwater microbial communities from Lake Simoncouche, Canada to study carbon cycling - S_130206_EF_MetaG | ecosystem: Environmental > Aquatic > Freshwater > Lake | place: Lake...
GGTTTTGGTAACCATTTCTTCATTTGGGTCTAAAGCTGACGCATTGGACACAGAATTTTTGGCATTGGGCGTGTTGGCAGCAACCACGGTTGAGGCAGCCACTGCAGCGCCTGAAGTGACCGCAGCACCTGTTGATGACTGCGGGGGTGAAGCTGCGTCCATGACGACTTCTTGAGAAATCGCTTCGGGTTTTGGATTGGCACTTTGAGCGGTCGGCGACACCAAAGGCGCCACTTGATTGCGATCAGGAATCACGATGGGGGTATCGATGGCCACCGGTCTGGGCTGACTGTCGAACAACAGTGGCAAGCCCACCACAGCACCCAAAACCAAAATGACGGAGCCCATCAATCGATGACGGGCACGCTTGCGAATGACCTCCACGCTTTCAGCAGGCGTGTTGGACAGCGCATCTGCGCTGGGGCTATTTGAACCGAGTCGCCCAGGAAGTCGAAGCTTGAATAAAGCCATGCGTAGGAGTCTCAATTACTCAGGTGTTTGGCGTACAGCTTGGGAATGCCATTCTGCAAAACGCCGCCCACGGTATAGAACGAACCGAAGACCAAGATTCTATCAGTGGGGGCCGCCGCATCAATGGCCGCATCGAGGGCTTTTTGCGGCGACTCATGCATACTGGCCTTGACATCCTTGCGGGGGTTCATTTGCGCCAAAAACTCCGCCAATTGAGCACCCGAGCTGGCCCTTGGGAGGGGCAAATCCGTGAAATACCAAGTGTCCACCAAGGGCAATATCTTTTGAAACATAGCGAAAAGGTCTTTGTCGGCCATAGCGCCAAAAACCGCATGGGTGGTGGGATAAAAGCCCATGGCATCCAAATTGGCCGCTAAAGCGGACACGGAGTGCGGGTTGTGCGCCACATCCAGCACCAAAACAGGCTCACCCGGCACAATTTGAAAACGCCCAGTCAATGCCACCATGGCGAGACCATTTCGAATGGCTTGCGCCGTGACTGGCAACTGGGGGCGCATGATTTCTATGGCAGCCAACACGCCAGATGCGTTGAGCAACTGGTTGGCGCCTCGCAGCGCAGGGTAAGCCAAGCCGCTGTAGCGGCGACCCCGCCCGGCCCAAGACCACTGGAGCGGGTCGCCAGAAAAATTAAAGTCCTGGCCCATGACCCAGATATCGGCGCCCAGCTGTTTGGCATGCGCCAAGATGCTGGCAGGGGGAACGGGGTCGCTCAAAACCACCGATTTGCCTGCTCGCATGATGCCAGCCTTCTCAAAACCAATGGTCTCTCGATCGTTGCCCAGCAAGGCGGTGTGATCCAAATCAATGCTGGTAATGATGGCGCAGTCGGTGTCCACAATGTTGACCGCATCCAACCTGCCGCCCAAGCCCACCTCCAAAATGACCACTTCCAATTCGGCGGAAGCCAACATGTGCAGGATGGCCAAGGTGCTGAATTCAAAATATGTGAGACTAATTTCACCCCGGGCTTGGTCGACAAAAGCAAATGCATTTGAAAATTGCGCCGCTTTGGCAGACTCGCCATGAAGGCGGCAACGCTCTTCAAAATCCACCAAGTGGGGCGACGTGTAAACACCGGTCTTGTAGCCCGCCTGCAAATAAATAGCTTCCAACATGGCGCAAGTCGACCCCTTGCCATTGGTTCCCGCCACAGTGATGACGGGAACTTTGAAAGCCAAGGCCATGCGATCGGCCACTTGGCGCACTCGGCCCAAACCCATTTCGATAGCCTGGGGATGCAGTTGCTCGCAATAGTCGAGCCATTCACTCAATGTTTTCATATGGGTAAGATTGTCGCTGAGTCCGCCTTCCATTTCTGTCAATGAATTGTTCAACCCCATGAAATACACCGCGATTACCTTGTATGGCATTCCCAACTGTGACACTGTGAAAAAGGCCCGAACTTGGCTCACGGACCATGGCTTGGACTATGTTTTTCACGACTTTAAAAAAGAAGGCCTCCCCGAAATGGCCTTGAACCTCTGGCTCAAAGAGGCCGGATGGGAAACAGTTGTCAACCGCAAAGGGACCAGTTGGCGCAAACTGACGCCCGCCGAACAGGCAAGCATCACCAGTAACGCCTCTGCCAAGCCATTTTTAATGGCCAACCCCAGCTTGGTGAAGCGACCTGTCATTGAGTGGCAATCTGGCGCCCACCATCAAATTACAATCGGCTATCAACCAGAACGGTGGCTAGCGCGTTGAGTTCTTAGAAGGATCAAAAAGATTGAAGAATCTTTACCTTTTGTCAACGCTTTTGTGAGCCTGAAAAACTAAAATCAAACTGTCCAACCGATCTATCTTCAGAATTAATACACCATGACCACTTCCATCTTTTCTAATGCGCACGCCCCCAAAGCTCTGGCTTTCAGTTTGTTGGCCAGCCTCGGTATGAGCTTTTCTGCTCAGGCTCAAGAGGTGGGGAACGTTATCAGCCGCATACCGGTTTACCAACAAGTCAGCGTGCCTAGGCAGGTTTGCACTCAAACGCAAGTCAGCGTTCCGGGTCAAACCACAGGTGCAGGCGCCCTCATGGGTGCTGTCGCAGGTGGCGCCATTGGCAACTCCATGGGCAAAGGCGAGGGTCGCGCTTTGGCCACCATGATTGGCGTCATTGGCGGCGCTCTGGCCGGCGACAAAGTGGAAGGCCCGCAAGCCGCCCAAACTCAAACGCAACAAACTTGCACCACCCAACAAGTCTACGAAAACCGGCTCATGGGCTACAACGTGGTGTATGAGTTTGCTGGCAAACAATACACCGTGCAATTGCCCAAAGACCCAGGCCCGACCATCAAGCTGCAAATTACCCCCATCAGCGCTGCCCCTGTGACAACGGCTGCGCCTGCTATGGCCTAAAATCACGGGTTTTGTGCCACCCCTCATGGCCGCGCCTGCGCGGCCATGACACCCTACCCTTGATTTCAACATGACCACCGAAAAAATCGACAGCGTTTCTGTCACCACCCAAGCCAACGTGTACTTTGACGGAAAGTGCGTTAGCCATAACATCACATTTGCTGACGGTACCAAGAAATCGGTGGGGGTGGTTCTTCCCTCTTCCCTTACCTTCAACACAGGTGCGCCAGAAATCATGGAGTGCGTGGGCGGCTCATGCGAATACAAACTCAAGGGCAGCTCTGAATGGTTGAGCTCTCAAGCCGGCGAGAAATTCAGCGTGCCTGGCCAATCTAGTTTTGAGATCCGCGTCACTGAGGCGTATCACTACATCTGCCACTTCGGTTGATTCCATTCGCATTTGAAAGAACTTCCATGGCAACCATTCTTCAACACATCCCAGCGGGTCAAAAAGTAGGCATTGCTTTTTCAGGCGGCTTAGACACCAGTGCGGCTTTGCTGTGGATGCGTCAAAAAGGCGCTGTGCCCTACGCCTACACCGCCAATTTGGGACAGCCTGACGAACCCGACTACGAAGAAATTCCCCGCAAGGCCAAGGAATACGGCGCTGAACAAGCCCGCCTGATTGACTGCCGCAAGCAACTGGCACACGAAGGGATTGCCGCGATGCAGTGCGGCGCCTTTCACATTTCCACAGCGGGTGTCACCTACTTCAATACCACCCCCATCGGCCGCGCTGTAACGGGCACCATGTTGGTGGCCGCCATGAAAGAAGACGACGTCAACATTTGGGGTGATGGCAGCACCTACAAGGGCAACGACATCGAGCGTTTTTACCGCTACGGTTTGCTCACCAACCCATCCCTCAAAATTTACAAGCCCTGGCTTGATCAGCTCTTCATTGACGAGCTGGGCGGTCGCGCAGAGATGTCTGCGTTCATGACACAACATGGTTTTGGTTACAAGATGTCGGCTGAAAAAGCCTATTCCACAGACTCCAACATGTTGGGCGCCACGCACGAGGCCAAGGACCTTGAGCACCTGAACAGCGGCATGAAAATTGTGCAGCCCATCATGGGTGTGCCCTTCTGGCGTGAAGACTGCGTCGTCAAGCACGAAGAGGTGACAGTTCGCTTCGAAGAGGGCCAACCTGTCGCCTTAAACGGCGTGAGTTACGCTGACCCAGTCGAACTCATTTTGGAAGCCAACCGCATCGGGGGGCGTCATGGCTTGGGCATGAGCGATCAAATTGAAAACCGCATCATTGAAGCCAAGAGCCGCGGAATTTACGAAGCCCCTGGCCTGGCCTTGTTGTTCATCGCATACGAACGCTTGATCACTGGCATTCACAACGAAGACACCATTGAGCAATACCGCGACAACGGCCGCAAACTCGGCCGCTTGTTGTACCAAGGACGTTGGTTTGATTCACAAGCGTTGATGCTGCGTGAAACAGCACAACGCTGGGTTGCACGCGCCATCACCGGCGAAGTGACGCTTGAGCTGCGTCGCGGCAATGACTATTCCATTTTGAACACCACATCGCCCAACCTCACTTATCACCCTGAGCGTTTGACCATGGAAAAAGGCGAGTCCATGTTCACCCCACTGGACCGCATTGGTCAGCTCACCATGCGCAATTTGGACATTGTGGACACGCGCGCCAAGCTGGGCATCTATGCCCAAACTGGTTTGCTGTCATTGGGTGAAGGTGCCGAAATGCTCAAGCTAGAGGGCGGCAAATAAGCCTCATATAACGACTGGTTCGGGCTCTAAGCGAATACCGAACCGCTCGTAGACACTGGTTTGAATGGCTTTGGCAAGGGTGACCACTTCACCGCCTGTGGCGCCACCTCGGTTCACCAAGACCAAGGCTTGCTTTTCATAAACTGCCGCATTTCCAACGCTCTTGCCTTTCCAACCACACGCATCGATCAACCAGCCCGCAGCCAATTTAATCGAGCCGTCGGGCATGGGGTAATGAACCACTTTGGGATCACGCGCAATGATGTCAGCACATTGCTCCGGCGTGACCGTTGGGTTTTTGAAGAAACTGCCCGCGTTGCCCAATACCTTGGGGTCGGGCAATTTGTGGCGACGTATTTCGCAGACCCAGTCGTAAATTTGTTGGGCACTTGGGTTTGCAATTCCTGTCTCGGTCATTTTGCGTTCCAAGTCCAAATAACCCAGCACAGGCTTCCAAGCTTTTGGCAAGTGAAAACGAACGCGTAAAATTAAAGCACGCCCACCCAAACCAATGCCATTGGGACCACTGCTGGCGTGTTTGAACACTGAATCACGATAACCAAAAGCGCATTGCGCGGCGTTCAGGGTAAAAACTTGACCTGTGACCAGATCAAGGGCATCCAAAGAATCAAATCGATCCTGCAATTCCACGCCATAAGCACCAATGTTTTGAACGGGTGTAGCCCCCACAGAACCTGGAATCAAGGCCATGTTCTCTAGCCCTGGCCAGCCTTGCGACAAAGTCCATGTGACAAAGTCATGCCAATTTTCGCCTGCGCCAGCCTCCAAAATCCAGGCTTTCTCGTTTTCACGAACCAGTCGCTTGCCTTCAATTTCGATTTTCAGAACACGGGGTTTGACGTCGCCAGTCAACACAATGTTGCTACCACCCCCCAAAACACAATACCCCTCAGGGCAATTGACCAAGTCCTGCTGAGCCGCCAGAGCGTCTTCTTCAGAGCGAATGTGCACCAAGCTATGGGCCTTGGCCACGATGCCAAAGCTGTTGTAGGACTGGAGGGGTACGTTTTGCACCACGATCATGGGAGAATTGTCGCATTCTCTTACTTGATTATTGAACTCCATGCCATCTTTTGACACCGTTTGCGAACCTAATCTGGTCGAAGTTAAAAATGCGGTCGACACCACCGCCAAAGAAATTGCCACTCGATTTGACTTTAAAGGCACCTCTGCGGCCATAGAATTGAAGGACAAAGAGATCACTTTGTTTGGCGACGCCGATTTTCAGCTCACCCAAATTGACGAAGTCTTGCTCAACAAGCTGGCCAAGCGAAGCGTCGATGTCCGCTTTTTAGACAAGGGTGACGTCCAAAAAATAGGCGGCGACAAAGTAAAGCAAGTTTTTAAAGTTCGCAATGGCATTGCCACTGAAGACAGCAAAAAAATTCAAAAAGCATTGAAAGAAAGCAAGCTCAAAGTACAAGCCTCTATTCAAGGAGATGCCGTGCGCGTCACGGGCGCCAAGCGCGACGACTTGCAAGCGGCCATGGCCTTGCTGCGCAAAGACATTACCGACATTCCTATCAGCTTCAATAACTTTCGCGACTGAAAAAAAAGCGCCCTAGGGCGCTTTTTTGACGATGTGTTGCCAAAGAATCAATTAACTTTTTTTGGCGCCTAACTTAGATTCAGTTCCGGCCAGCAAACGGTTCACATTTTCACGGTGTCGCCATACCAACAAAATACCGATGACACACAACATGCCAAAGACAGTACCGTTGAAACTCCACCACAACACGTCTGACGCCATGGCGTAATACACGGGCGCCATCACAGCAGCCAACAAAGCGGCCAGCGACGAATATCTGAAGAACCAAGCAACGCCAACCCAGGTGACTGCAACCGCCAAGCCCAAAATAGGCGAAACGCCCATCAAGACGCCCAAGGCAGTTGCAACGCCTTTGCCGCCTTGAAATTTAAAAAAGACCGGGTACAGGTGCCCCAGAAAAGCGGCCAGTCCAGCCGCTGCCGCTGCTCCTTCGGTCAGGCCAAAGGGGGCACCTTGTTGCAGTACCCAGAACACGGGCACCCAGCCCTTCACCGCATCAAACAACAGCGTCAAAACTGCGGCTTTTTTGTTACCCGACCTTAAAACATTGGTCGCACCTGGGTTCTTGCTGCCGTATGAGCGTGGATCAGACAAGCCCATGAACTTGCTCACAATCACCGCAAAACTCAAGGAACCCAGCAAGTACGACACCACCACCACCGACACCGGGTGTAGCGCGAAATCCAATAAATTTTCAGGCATGGGAAACTCGCAAACTTAGGAATCAAAGAAGCTTGAGGTCAGGTGGCTGGATCACGATGAACCAAACGAATCGCCTCAATCTCAGCCAGAACTTCGGCCGACAAAGTTGTACCCCAAGCTTTGACGTCCTCTTCCAATTGCGCAACCGAAGTGACGCCAATGATGGTGCTGGCCACAGACCAACGGTTGTAGCAGAAGGCCAAAGCCATTTGGGTGGGGGTCATGCCATTGTCTTTGGCAAGTTGGTTGTAGAGGCGTGCCGCCGCCAAGGAACTTTCCCGGCCCCAGCGCTGCTTGCGAACCGACTCAAATTTGCCAATGCGCGCATCCGTCGGTGCACCCTTGCCCTCAAATCCAGACTGATCGTACTTACCGGTCAATGCACCAAATGCCAACGGCGAATAGGCCAGCAAAGACACTTTCAAACGATGGCAGGTTTCATCCAAGGCATTGTCAAAAGTTCGATTGGTCAAGCAATAAGGATTTTGCACGGTCATGACACGCGGCAAGCCATGCTGCTCAGCCAGGCGAGCAAATTCATGCACGCCATAGGGTGTTTCGTTGGAGAGGCCAATGTAGCGGACCTTGCCCGCTTTGACCAACTTTTCCATGGCCATCAACTGCTCGTGGATGGTGGTTTCAATTTTGTCTTTGGCAGGGTCAAAATACATGAGGCCAAATGCAGGCACATGACGCTCAGGCCAGTGGATTTGATACAGATCGATGACATCCGTTTTGAGACGCTTCAAACTGGCATCGCAAGCGTTCAAAATGTCTTGCGCCGTCATACCAGAGCCCTCTCGCACCCAAGGCATACCTCGCGAAGGACCAGCCACTTTGGTCGCCAGCACCACTTTTTGGCGAGCGCCTGCGCGACTCGACATCCAGTTGCCGATGATGGTTTCAGTGATGCCACAAGTTTCTGCGCGGGCGGGCACTGAATACATCTCAGCGGTATCGATGAAATTAACGCCCAGCTCCAAAGAACGGTCCAAAATTTGGTGCGACACACTTTCGTTGACTTGCTCGCCAAATGTCATGGTCCCCAAGCAGATGGGCGTCACTTGCAAAGCGGAAGTGCCTAAGGCGATATTTTTCATGATGTATCGAGATGGTTGAAATATAAAAACTATGAAACTAATTTTGCGCGTCGCTCTTCTTCTAAGCGCAAAAATCTTCGCTGTACTTTACCAGTAGTGGTCATCGGTAATTGCTCGATGAACTCAATTTCTTTGGGGTATTCATAAGGCGCCAATAGGCCACGAACATGCCGTTGTAAATCGGCAATGACATTTTTCTCAAAATCTTTCACATTGCGGTTCTGCGCGCGCTTTAGCAAATACTCTGGCGACATCACCACATACGCTTTTACCAAAGCACCGCGGTCAGCATCTGGCTTTGGCACAACCGCTGCATTGACCACTGCCGGATGTTTAACAAGGCAGTTTTCAATTTCGCCAGGGCCAATTCGATAGCCTGCCGCCTTGAACATGTCATCCGTACGGCCTTGGTACCAAAGATAGCCGTCTTCATCTTGGAAGGCCACATCACCGGTGCGACACCAATCGCCTGAGAATTTTTCTTGCGTGGCCGTCGGATTTTTCCAATAGCCCAAAAAGAACACAGGATCGGGGTGACCGTGCCGATCGCAGCGACTCACAGCCACCTCCCCGGGCACGCCTGCTTGACAAACACGACCCCGCTCATCAATCACCGCAACCAGATGCCCCGGATAGCCTCGCCCCATGCTGCCAGGCTTGGGTGGCCAAAAAATATGACAGTTACCGACCACATAATTAATTTCGGTTTGACCAAACATTTCATTGACCACCACACCTAATTCATCTCGGCAGTAAGCAAATACCGCATCGCCCACGGCCTCGCCAGCACTCATCAATCCTTGCAACTGAATTTTGTAGTGCTTGCGTGGATGTGCATCGGCTTTCATCATGGCTTTCAGCGCCGTGGGAAATAAAAAACTGTGCGTGATTTTGTGTTGATCTAAAATTTCAAAAGCAATCTCAGGACTGAAACGTCCATTGAAAGCCACAATGGGCCGACCAAAATACAAGGACGGTAGCAGTGCATCCATCAAGCCGCCGGTCCAGGCCCAGTCTGCAGGCGACCAAAATACAGCTTTCGAATTAAGGGGCAAGTCAGCGTGACCCGCCCCCTTCGCATTGAATGACGATGAATTAAATCCAAACCAATTTTGACTGCACACAAAGCCAGTCAAATTGCCCAGCAAGGCACGATGTGGAATGAGCGCACCTTTTGGATTGCCCGTGGTACCGCTGGTGTAAATCAGGACAGCAGGGTCATCGGAAGCGGTTCGAACCGCCTTAAACAGCGCTTGTTTGCGCGCGTCTTGAAGGCCGTTTTTCAAACGCTCTGGCACTTGCAACACGGTTTTCAGGCCCGTGCATTCTTTTTGTAACGCCAACAAAACAGGGGCTGACACCTCATCGCACAATGCCACCGCAGCTTCGCTGTCTTGGACTCTGAACGCCAGCGCGTCAGGGCCAAAGAGCATCGACAAAGGCATGGCCACAGCACCCATTTGCATCACAGCGATATAAGCCACTGCAGTTTCAAAGCGTTGCGGCATCACAATGGCCACCCGGTCTCCCCGCTTTACACCCTGCGCTTTTAATTGTTGACTCAGCACATTGGCGGCGTTTTGCAATTCTTCAAAGGTCCAGGACTGTGCCGATAATGAGCCGGGCTGATGCGCCACAATCGCAATGCGCTTGCGGTGCTCTTCTGATTGGGCCCAACGACCGCAACAAGCTTCAGCCATGTTGAAGACTCTGGGCACCTGCCATCCAAATTGGCGGTGCACATTCTCGTAAGCGTCCTGTGGGTCGTTCTGGTGACTGACACGCATTCCATGTCTCCTTATGATGTCGCAGTATGTACCAAGTTAAACGTTTCTCTGCCAGTCATTTTGTCCCATTGCGAGGGCATCACTACCATGTTCAGGAGTGGGGCAACCCGCAGTCCCCACACCCGCCCTTGGTATTGGCCCATGGCTGGATGGATGTCGCGGCTTCTTGGCAATTCATGATCGATGCTTTCAGCGCCGATTTTTTTCAGCAACGCAGAGTTTTGGCAGCCGATTGGCGAGGCTACGGCCTTACCACAGGACCCTCCTTTGACAGCTATTGGATGCCCGATTACTTGGGCGACTTAGACGAGCTCTTGAATCAAATGTGCCCCGACCAAAAAATCGACTTGGTGGGACACAGCATGGGCGGCAATGTGGTCATGATGTACGCAGGCGCTCGCCCAGAACGCATTCGCCGTTTGGTTAACTTAGAAGGCTTTGGTCTGTCAGCCTCGCGCCCCTCCCAAGCGCCGGGTCGTTTAGGACAGTGGCTGGACGAGTTGCAGGCCCTGAAAAAAGGTACATTGGATTTAAAAGCTTATCCAGACTCGGCCAGCGTCGCAAAACGCCTTATGAAGACCAATCAACGGCTCTCCCAAGACAAAGCAGAATGGCTGGCCACGCATTGGGCCAAGCCCAACCATGAAGGGGAATGGCAAATTTTGGGGGAAGCCGCACACAAGGTGGTCAACCCTTACCTGTTCAGAGTCGATGAGGTCTTGGAGATCTATAAACGCATTCAATCTCCCACCCTGGTCGTTGAAGCCTCGGACGACTCCTTGACGCAATGGTGGAAGGGCAAATTCACCCTTGAAGAGTTTCATGAGCGCCTAAAATCGGTCGCCGACCTCAAAATGGCCACCCTGCAAGACGCTGGGCACATGCTCCACCACGACCAAGCAGAGGCGTTGGCTTTGTTGCTAGAGGACTTTTTAGCCTAATTGGGCCTGAAGTTCACCCCAAGGCATGAGAAAATCCCTTCTTTAATAGATTCGGACACCCCCTCTCATGGACGCAGAACACATCAATCAAATTGGCGCGAAATTGGCCGACCTGGCCACCCGCACTGAAGATTTACGGAGGTATCTTTGACTACGATGCCAAATCAGAACGCCTGAGAACCGTTAACGCATCGCTCGAAGATCCCACGGTCTGGAATGACCCTAAAAAAGCCCAAGAGTTGGGGAAAGAGAAAAAAGCCTTAGATGGTGTGGTGGTCACACTCAACACCCTCACGTCTGAACTTTCAGACAACAGCGAACTGTTTGACATGAGCAAAGAGGAAGGCGACGACGCCGGCTTGCTCACCATTGAAATAGAAGCCAATAAATTGGCCAGCATTGTGGATCAGCTTGAATTCAGGCGCATGTTCAACAATGAAGCCGACTCGTGCAATGCTTTTGTCGACATTCAGGCTGGCGCCGGTGGCACTGAAGCTTGCGACTGGGCCAGCATGCTGATGCGTCAGTATTTGAAATATGCAGAACGCAAGGGTTTCAAAGTGACTGTTGAAGATGAATCGGCGGGAGATGTGGCCGGCATCAAAGGCGCCACTCTCAAATTTGAAGGCGACTATGCCTTTGGATTGATGCGGACTGAAACAGGTGTACACCGCTTGGTGCGCAAGTCACCCTTTGACTCGTCCGGAGGACGCCACACCAGCTTTGCCAGTATTTTTGTTTACCCCGAAGTGGACGATTCGATTGAGATTGACATCAATCCCGCCGATGTTCGGACCGACACTTTCCGCGCCAGTGGTGCGGGCGGTCAGCACATCAACAAAACAGATTCTGCAGTTCGATTGACGCACATTCCCACAGGCATTGTGGTTCAGTGTCAAGACGGCCGCAGCCAGCACAGCAACCGCGACGTCGCCTGGAAACGTCTGCGCTCGCGCTTATACGACTTTGAAATGCGCAAGCGCATGGAAGCCCAGCAAAAATTGGAAGACACCAAGACCGATGTGGGCTGGGGTCACCAAATTCGCAGTTATGTGCTGGATCAAAGTCGCATCAAAGATTTGCGCACCAATGTCGAAACGTCCAACACACAAAAAGTGCTGGACGGCGATTTAGATGCGTTCATTGAAGCCTCGCTTAAACAAGGTGTATGACAAAAGCTGGCCATGCCAGCAAGTCAAACCAACCCATGGAGAATTTTTGTGATGCTTGAAGGACAAACTAACCAGGCCATTCACCGTGTGAACTACACGGCTCCGGCATTTTGGATCGACACAGTTGATCTGTCATTTGACCTCGACCCCGTCAAAACACGCGTGCTCAACAAAATGCGTGTTCGTCGCAACCCAGAGGTTGCCGAACAAGCCTTGCGACTGGACGGCGAAGCGCTTAACTTGGCTCGTGTCATGGTGAATGGCGGTGGCACATCTTTCAAAATAGAGGGCGATCAACTGGTGTTAGAAAATTTACCCGAAGGCAATGATGCGTTCGATTTAGAAATTTTCACCACCTGCAACCCCTCCAAAAATACACAGCTGTCTGGCTTGTACGTCAGCAACGATTCCTTCTTCACGCAATGTGAAGCAGAAGGTTTTCGCCGCATCACTTATTTCCTGGACCGTCCTGATGTCATGGCCAGCTACACCGTCACCTTGCGCGCCGACGCGCAGATGTACCCTGTGCTGCTGTCAAATGGCAATCTGCTAGAGCAAGGCAAGTTAGAAGACGGTCGCCACTTTGCGACATGGAAAGACCCGCACAAGAAACCATGCTACCTGTTTGCTTTGGTGGCGGGAAAATTGGTGGCCCGTGAGCAGCGCATTGTTTCAAGGTCAGGCAAAGAACACTTGCTGCAAGTGTTTGTTCGCGCTGGCGATCTGGACAAAACCGAGCACGCCATGAATTCATTGATGGCCAGTGTGGCCTGGGATGAGGCCCGTTTTGGTTTGCCGCTTGACCTAGAGCGTTTCATGATTGTGGCCACCAGCGACTTCAACATGGGCGCCATGGAAAACAAAGGCCTGAATATTTTTAACACGAAATATGTGCTGGCCAATCCTGCCACTGCCACTGACGCTGACTTTGCCAACATTGAGAGTGTGGTGGGGCATGAGTACTTTCACAATTGGACGGGCAACCGAATTACCTGTCGCGATTGGTTTCAACTGTCGCTGAAAGAAGGCTTGACCGTTTTTCGCGACCAAGAGTTCAGCCAGGACATGGCAGGCATCGAAAGCGCGCGTGCCGTCAAGCGCATTGAAGACGTGCGCGTCTTGCGCACCGTTCAATTTCCGGAAGATGCGGGCCCCATGGCCCATCCGGTGCGCCCAGACAGCTATGTAGAAATCAACAACTTCTACACCGTGACCATTTATGAAAAAGGCGCCGAGGTGGTTCGGATGATGCAGACTTTGGTGAGCGCACCCGGCGACGAAGAAGGCCGCTCAGGGTTTTCCAAAGGCATGAAGCTTTATTTTGAGCGGCATGACGGTCAAGCGGTGACATGCGACGATTTTGCACAAGCCATCGCCGACGCCAACCCTGATTCTCCTTTGGCCCAATTGCTTCCGCAATTCAAACGCTGGTACAGCCAAGCCGGCACGCCCAGACTCCATGCCGACGGCGAATATGACAGCATCGCAAAAACCTACACGCTCACACTCACGCAATCTTGCGCCAACACGCCAGATCAAAGCCAGAAAGATCCCTTTGTGATTCCCGTGAAAGTAGGCTTGCTCAATCAGCAGGGCCAAGCTTTTGCGGAGCAAAGTAAAACATTGGTTCTGAGCAAAGCCAGTCAAAGCTTTGTATTTGACAACATCGACAGCGAGCCGACGCCTTCACTGCTCAGAAACTTCAGCGCACCGGTCAACTTAGATTGCGCACTGACAGATGCGCAGTGGCTCACCTTGTTGGCCAACGATACGGACGCCTTCAATCGCTGGGAAGCCGGCCAAAGGTTGGCGGTGCAAGCGGCCTTGCGATTCATCCGCAACCAACGCAACCCACTCACCGAATCGATCTTAGACGAAGACTATCTCAACGCCATGCGTGCCGTGTTGACCCATGTCCACCTCGACGCTGCTTTTAAAGAGCTGGTTCTTTTCTTGCCTTCGGAAACCTATATTTCAGAACAACTTGAATCAGTCGACCCACAATATGTGCATGCCGTTCGCGAAGCCATGCGCTTGCAACTGGCCACAGCCTTGAAGGCTGAATGGGAGACCTGTTACGAAGACAACCGTGTGCTAGGCGCTTACTCGCCCGATGCAGTCTCAAGCGGTAAACGTGCACTTTCTAATATGGCTTTGCAAATGCTGTGTCTGACCGCACAAAAAGAGGGGTCAACACTTTGGCTCACAAAAGCATTACAAGCGTTCAACGATGCCCACAACATGACCGATCGTTTTGGCGCTTTGTCTGCTTTGGTGGCAAGCGGCCATGCAATGGCGCAGCCTGCATTGGCACAATTCCATGCCTTGTTTAAAAACGAAGACTTGGTCATCGACAAATGGTTTTCTCTGCAAGCCATCGTACCCGATCAAGGTGGCCACGTGTTACCCGTGGTGCGTCAACTCATGCAGCACGCAGATTTCAATTTGCAGAACCCCAACCGCGCACGAAGTTTGATTTTCAGTTATTGCAGCGCCAATCCTGGTGCATTCCACCGCACCGATGCCGCAGGCTATGTGTTTTGGAGCGAGCGTGTCATCGAATTAGACAGCTTCAACCCTCAAGTTGCTGCTCGCTTAGCTCGGGCCCTCGATCGATGGAAAAAGCTGGCCGAGCCTTACCGCCAAGCCGCTAAAACCGCCATTCAGCGCGTCGCCGCTAAACCAGAATTGAGCAACGATGTGCGCGAGGTTGTCACTCGCGCCTTGGCTGAATAAAATTTGAGAAAACAACATGACACAGAAAATTTCACTGTCGCGCTATCTGGTTGAACAACAACGCAGCAAGGGGAAAATCCCTGCGCAATTGCGCTTGTTGCTCGAAGTGGTGGCGCGTGCATGTAAAAGCATCAGTCACGCCGTTAACAAAGGCGCATTGGGCGGCGTTTTAGGCAGTGCTGACATTGAAAACGTTCAAGGCGAGATTCAGAAAAAACTTGACATCATTGCCAACGAAGTTTTGATTGAAGCCAATGAGTGGGGTGGCCACTTGGCCGCTATGGCTTCTGAAGAGATGGAAACCATCCATTTGGTGCCCAACCGGTATCCTCAAGGCGAATACCTCCTGATGTTTGACCCTTTGGATGGCTCCAGCAACATCGATGTCAATGTCAGCATTGGGACCATCTTCAGTGTGCTCAAAAAATCTGAAGACAACGAATTAATCAGCGAGAAAGATTTTCTGCAAGCAGGTCGCCAGCAAGTGGCTGCGGGCTATTGCGTCTACGGCCCGCAAACGACACTGGTTCTCACCGTAGGCGACGGCGTGGCGATGTTTACATTAGACCGCGAGCAAGGCTCTTTTGTGCTGACGCAAGAAA
>Ga0114974_10002154_pt1 | contig 15203 bp, 14 predicted proteins | sample S_130206_EF_Meta_FD_87318 | JGI IMG/M metagenome (GOLD analysis project Ga0114974, IMG submission 87318) | Freshwater microbial communities from Lake Simoncouche, Canada to study carbon cycling - S_130206_EF_MetaG | ecosystem: Environmental > Aquatic > Freshwater > Lake | place: Lake...
CAGGCACCACCTTGGCACGACCCAATTTAGCAAACCTTGAAAGCGAGGGCACGGTGGCTGCCGGCACCCCATAAAACGGCACGAACACCGACTCTTTGACATCGAAATTCATATCAGGCAGCAGGTACAAGGGCGCACCTAGGCGCAAAGCAGCGGCAATTTTTTTAAAACCGTCCAGCCTACCGAAAAGCTGCGTCTGACCAAAGCGCTGGCGTCCCTGCAAAATCCATTGATTGATGATTTTGTTTGACTGATGGGTGTACAGCGTCGTGAAAGGTCTGGGGATTTTCTGGGTCAAGGCCGTCCACCCCGCGTCCAAGCCTACAAAGTGGGGGGCAAAAATAAGCACCGGTTCAAGGCCATCCAACTCATGGCGCGCGCCCGTCAACTTGAGGCGATTAGCCACCTGATTGGGCGATCCGTGCCACAACCAGCCTCGGTCTAGCCAAGCTTTTGCAAAATTTACGAAGGTCTGCAACGCCAAGATTGAGCGTTCACGCTCGGACTTATCGGGAAAACACAGGCGTAAATTCGTCTTGACCACCCGCCTTCTCGGCACGGCCACGCCATACAAGAGGCAGCCCAACACCCAACCCAAGGCACGTACCCAGGCCAGCGGCAGTTGCCCCAGACAACGCATACACACAATCCCCATTCGACTCAACATGAACTAAAACGCACTTTCATTTTTCTTATTTGGGTTGTTTGTAACGGGCGTAGCCCCATAAATACTGCTGCGGGCATTCCAAAATCAATTGCGCCATGGCTTGATTGATCTGAGTCACAGCCTGATCCAGGTCAGGCGACAGTTCGTGGCCTAACTCGCGAAAATGTAGCCGATAGCCACGCCCAAACGACAAGCGCTCCCCCCAAGCCAACAAAACGGTGGCACCGGTTTGCTGCACCAGACGAGCGGCCAGTGTCATGGTGTAGGCCGGTTGCCCGAAAAAGGGCGCCCACTGGCCCAACCCCTCTGGCGGCACTTGATCGGGCAAGAGTCCGACCGCTTGGCCTTGGCGCAAAGCACGAATCATCTGGCGAACACCGGCCAAATTGGTGGGCACCATGTGCAGACCCGGACGCTCTCGGGCGCTGGCCATCACTTGCGCCAACCAAGCTTGTCGGGCAGGCCGATACAGACCGGTCAAAGGCCCATAGCGCTCGCCATAACGATGAGCCAGACCTTGCGGGCAAATTTCAAAACAACCCAAATGCGGCGTCAGAAAAACAACGCCCCGTCCAGCCGCATAAGCCTTGTCCACACAAGCGTCGTTGTCCCAAAAATAGGGCGTGGCCGCCCCCAGCCACAGCCGCGGCAATTCAACAACGAGCTTGCCACTTTCACCCACAGCCCCCAGCCATTGACGCCAACCGAGACCCGCTTGACGCGCATTGACCAGAAAACGCTGTCGGTAAACACCTGAGACGAAAAACGCCCCCCAACCCAAGCCCCATCCCACCGTATGGAGCAGCCAAAGAGGGGCAAAAGAAAAAAATTTAAAAAGCTGGGGCATCACTCGGATAAAATAGGGGCGTCGCTGAGTTATGGAACTACTTGCAGGGCGACATGCAATGCCGCCTCATTTGAGACGACATTGTGCCTTGTCAACTTTGACATCACTGCTAAAGCGTTCGCCGAAGCATCCCAGCCCAAGCAACGTGGTCTTTATCTTGTTGCAACAGCTGTTATTGGAGCTTAATTATTATGGCGAACGATTTTCTATTTACCTCTGAATCCGTCTCTGAAGGTCACCCCGATAAGGTGGCCGATCAGATTTCCGATGCGATTCTGGACGCAATTTTTAAACAAGACCCCAAATCCCGCGTGGCCGCAGAAACCCTCTGCAACACCGGCTTGGTCGTTTTGGCCGGTGAAATCACCACCAACGCGCATGTGGACTACATCCAAGTGGCGCGTGACACCATCAAACGCATTGGCTACGACAACACCGAATACGGCATTGACTACAAAGGCTGCGCCGTACTGGTGGCCTATGACAAGCAAAGCAATGACATCGCCCAAGGCGTGGACCACGCCAGTGACGACCACCTGAACACCGGCGCAGGCGACCAGGGCCTGATGTTTGGCTACGCATGCAATGAAACCCCAGAGTTGATGCCCGCGCCTATTTACTACGCGCACCGCTTGGTGGAGCGTCAGGCGCAGTTGCGCAAAGACGGCCGCCTGCCCTTTTTGCGTCCTGATGCCAAGAGCCAGATCACCATGCGCTATGTGGACGGCAAGCCGCACAGCATTGACACCGTGGTGCTCTCTAGCCAGCACAGCCCTGAGATGAGTGACGGCCAAAAAATGAAGCCCGCCTTCATTGAGGCGGTGATTGAAGACATCATCAAACCAGTACTGCCCAAAGAGTGGCTCACCGCCGACACCAAGTACCTGATTAACCCAACAGGGCGTTTCGTCATTGGCGGCCCCCAGGGCGATTGCGGCCTGACCGGGCGCAAGATCATTGTGGACACCTACGGCGGTGCTTGCCCGCACGGCGGTGGCGCCTTCAGCGGCAAAGACCCAACAAAGGTGGACCGTTCTGCCGCTTACGCTGCGCGCTATGTCGCCAAAAACATCGTGGCAGCAGGTCTGGCGCGTCAATGCCAGATTCAGGTGGCCTACGCCATTGGTGTGGCCAAGCCCATGAACGTGACGGTTTACACCGAAGGCACCGGTGTCATCCCTGACGACCAAATTGCGGCGATCGTGAACGATCTGTTTGACCTGCGCCCCAAAGGCATCATCCAGATGTTGGACTTGCTGCGCCCGATCTATGAAAAGACGGCGGCTTACGGCCACTTTGGCCGCGAAGAGCCCGAGTTCACCTGGGAGCGCACCGACAAGGCGCACGCTCTGCGCTCGGCGGCTGGCCTTTAAAATCAAGAAATAGCCCGTGAAAATACAGACACAACGCTGGATAGACCGCTGGGTGGGCCAGCTACTCTGCGCGGCTGTGTCTGTGTGGGCTCGCCTCAACTTGCGGGGGCAAGCACAGGCTCGAATGCCTACTGAGCCGCGTCATATTCTGGTTATTTTGTTATCTGAAATGGGCAGCGTCGTGTTGGCAGGGCCCATGTTTGCGGCCCTTCGCCAACGCTACCCCACCGCCACGCTGCATGTGCTGCAGCTCAAGAAAAACCAGGAAGTTGCCGCCCTGCTGGGTTTGGCCAAGCCCGAGCACCTGCATGCCTTGGATGACCGTGCCGGCCTGGGTTTATTGCTCGATATTTGGCGCGTCTGCATGACGCTTAGACGTCTGCCGCTGGACGCCGTGGTGGACTGTGAACTCTTCTCCCGCATCAGCAGCCTGATGTCTTTTATGAGCGGCGCCCCTGTTCGCGCCGGATTCACACCCCACACCCAAGAAGGCTTGTACCGCGGCGGGTTCATCAACCGCGCCATTCCCTACAACCCTTACCAGCACATCAGCCAACAGTTTTTATCACTGGTGGATTCACTCGACTCCGAGGGCATGCCGCGCAACAAGTCAGCCCCATTGCGCGACTTGTCCGCCGACACCCTGCTGGATGTCCCCTTCCAAGCGGCTGAACTCACCGCCTACAAAGCCAAGATGCTGGCCGATCACCCGAGCCTTGGCGGGCGAAAAGTGGTGCTCATTTATGCCGGTGGCGGCCTGTTGCCCGAGCGTGCCTGGCCTGCCAATTACTATGCGCAAGTGGCGAGCGGCTTGTGTAGTGCCGGTCATGCCGTGGGCCTGATTGGACTGCGTGATGACGCCCAATTAGCACGCGATTTGCGCATGCAAATCAACAGTGATTTTTGTGTTGACCTGACCGGTTACACCCGCAGCATTCGCGAATTATTGATGCTGTTCCATGGCTCTGACTTGCTCATTACCAACGACGGCGGTCCTGGCCACTTTGCCAGCCTGACGCCCATTCGGACACTGGTGTTTTTTGGCCCGGAGACCGGACGCCTTTACGGACCCTTGGGCTCACGCGCCCAGGTACTTGAGTCAGGCATCGCCTGCTCGCCCTGCCTGAGCGCTTACAACCACCGCGAAACCTTTTGCGACGGGGACAACCAATGTCTAAAACGCATTGCCCCAGGCCCCGTTTTAGCGCAAGCAATAGCTTCTTTGGCGATCCCCACTCAGGCTGCCGCATGAACCAGCACAAGCGCTTGCAGCATCGCTTGTTTGCCCTGCTTGAATGGGCCAAAGGGTTCAGATACATCAAGTTTGGCTTGGTGGGCGCCAGTGGCACGGTAGTCAATATGGCCTTGCTGTACTTTTCGCAAGAGGTGTTGTTTGCCTCAATTTCTGCGCCCAGAACACGACTTTATGCCTCGCTGGCCTTGGCCATCACGGTGGCTACCCTCAACAACTTCACCTGGAACCGGCTTTGGACTTGGGCCGACCGGCTGCGCGAGTTGGCGGCGCTGACCCATCAGGGGCAAGCGCCTCAGAGCGGATTTGCGCTTTATTGCACACAATTTGGCCGCTATGCCATCGCATCATGGTTTGGCATAGCCCTGCAATACGGCCTCACTTTGTGGCTGGCCCACAGCCTGCACTACATGGTGGCCAACGTGATTGCCATTTTGATCGCCAGCGTCAGCAACTTTCTGGCTAACGACCGCTGGACCTTTCGGCGCCAACCTCGGCCTTAAGTCCATGCAACGCCCATTGCAGCCGCCAACATCGCACCGAATCACCCAGACAAGCCGGGCAACCATTGCATGGATGGCTCTGCTGATATTGGCTGTTGTTGTTTATGCCATGGGCTTGGGTGGGCAATACAACCCCACCAACGGCGACGAGTTGGTCTACACCCACATCGCCCGGTTGACGGCTACCTCCAACCATTGGCTCCCCTTGGTCTCCGAACTGGATCACATGCGCAACACCAAACCGCCGCTCTTGTTTTGGCAGGCGATGGTCGCTGGCGACTGGGGCCAGCACTGGACGATGGCTGCCTTGCGCGCACCCAGCCTGATCTACACCCTGCTGATTGCAGCGGCCGTGGCCTGGAGTGCGCAATTAATCACCCGCAACTTGCAAACGGCTTGCCTGGCCGCCTGCGTTTACCTGGCTTTCTTTTGTACCTTCAGGTACGGCCGCACGTTTCTGACCAGTGCGCCTGAAAGTTTTTGGTTTAACGTGCCCTTGTTTTTCTTGCTCTGGCATCGCTTAACCCCGAACCACAGCCCGACACAAAAACCTGTGGGGTGGCTCGCGCATGCCTTACTGGGAATCGCACTGGGTCTCGGATTAGCCTATAAATCTTTTGCCCTGATTGCGCCAGCTGCGGCCACTTTTTGGTGCGCCCAGTTGATGACTGAGCGTTCATTGAACTGGCATCGGGTCTTCAGCACCACGCTCAAGGTAAGTTTGAGTGCCTGTCTGGCTTTGGGCATTTTCGCCCTCTGGTTTGTACTGGACCCTGACCCTCGTGCGGTATGGCAGGAATTTGTCATCGGCGAGAACGCCGGGAAAATGTCCAGCAGCGAAGGCTATTGGCATGTCGCCCTGATGGGCGGTGGCGGCAGCATGTGGGCGCAGTTGCTGGCCTACGCGCAAAATGCCGGCTTGCTCGCCTTTATGGTGTTGGGTCTGGCTTGGGTAGGCCTGAGGCAGGGACTCAAATCAAGGTTAAGCGCACCCTTGCCGCCCCACCTGGTCATCCTCTTTGTTTGGCTCGCGGTTTGGCTGCTTGTTTTCACCTTGCCCAGCCAGCGTTCGTCGCGCTATGTAATTCCGGCGATGCCTGCGCTGGCTCTGCTGATTGCGCTTTATTGGGACCGTGTTGCCCGAGGCTGGTTTGCGGCCTGTTTGCTGCTATGCGCCGTGTTTATAGGCGTCTTGGGACGGATCGCCTGGGCGGGCCACGAGATGGGCATGGGGAGTGACGCCCAACTCTATGCCAACTTGGCCGTGGTCGCCCTCGGGTTTATGGTGGTGCTCAGCGGCTTATGGGTGCCGTCTTGGACGCGCGTCTGCAGCCTGTCAGCGTGTTTTCTTGTGTATGCGTGCTTTGGCTTGACCACGGCACCCCTCAATGGGGCGAGTGGTCGCTACGACTCACCAACTATGCGCAAGATTCAAAACACGCGAATGGCCGTGCCCAGCAGCTTCAATGGTCAATTTGAGCGTTTTCAATTTTTGCTCCCCGGGAATACATTCATTCCCTATGACGGCGAAGGACGCACCGCACCGGGTACCGCCCCAGACGCACGTCACGCAGAACTGAAGCGCTTGTTAGCCAACCATGACGTGGTGGCCTGGCTTCAGGATGACGCATCCGAGTTGCTTCCGCCGTGTGCGCCCGCCTGCAAAGTACTGGGCATGCGATGGGAAATCAAGGGTCGACACAAAAGCGGAGAAATAACGCTGAACAACCTTTGGACCCCCCAAAGCTGGTTATTCAGGCGCGAATGGCTGGTCACCCAGCGCGCTGACCCCGCCATCGCTGCCAGCCAACCCTGATCGCTAGCGCCTGCAAGGCCAGCCATAACCAGGGATCCAGCAGGGCATCCCATACATTGCCGGTAGGTAAGCGGGTTAAAACAAACAGTGCCACGACACCCAAGACGAGGAAAAAATTGAAGTTATGGCGTGTATTCCAAGGCGAGAAACCAGCCCCGAAAGCCCAAAAAATCACCGCCAAACCGGCCACTACCGCACAAGTTGCCGCACTAAATCCCCAAGAATAAACAGACACCGGCCACCAAGCCAAGGTGTCTAGCAACAAGACCCAGCCCAGGGCAATGCCCAGCGCCATGCCTATTTTCAGTGTCAGGGTTTGTTCGCCAGACCCGCTGATGCGCTGTGCTGGTTTGCGCCATGACATCGAAGAAAGCCCTAGCCAACAGAGCAGCACCGTCATCAAACTTGGCGCTTGAAACGCCAGACCCAACCAATACGTGGGTGATGCGCTACCCGGCCATAAGCCCCAGAGCGCGACAAGCAGACTCAAACCCAGCCGATAAACCGGGCGCAGTCGCCCTCCCGCCCAAAAGGCGCTCGCACCCAATACCGATGCCCACCCGACATGCAAAGCGATCAGCATCAGGGTGGGTTCGGGTAAAACTGGATTCTCTGTTGAAAGAAGCTGGTGAATCAATGCGCTGATATTCATAATTTGGGGGACATCATTGAAATTTAGAGGCAGCAGCGAATCGTTGCCAGGCAATGCTTTTACGCTGATCTGTGTAACTCACCCACAGCGCCCCCTCAACCCAGACCATCGCCGGGTAGGAATACTCATCACCCCCGGCGCCATGAGCCAAAGCCTTGCTCTTGACCCACGACTTTCCATCTGAAGAAATACTCAAATCAAGATCATTGCGCGAATGAAACGATGAGTTGTGCGCCAGCACCATCTGCCCAGGTGCAAGCGCTAGCCCTGCAATGGAGGCATCGGGGTTATCCAGCGCCAGGTCGGGCAAGTCGCTCCAGCTTTGTCCACCATTGTGTGTCTGGGCAATGGCTACTTTGCCAGCGTCGCTATGGTCGCGCAGCAGGGCCAACCAATGGGACTCACTTTGCACGAGTAGCGTAGGCTGCAAGAGGTGCAGGCGCTGGGATATTCGAGCCATGCCTTTGAAGTTTCCACGGGCGTCAAACCGCAGGGAAACCGGGTATTTAAAACCCAGTTCAAAATGCACCGGCAACACCATCCCACCATCGCTCAAGGCCAAAGGGGCACTGCGGACTAAAAAGCTGGTATTCCAAAGCCAGGACAGGGGCAGTACCCGCTCGATGTCAAAAGTCAGCGCATCAAAGTCATGACCGGCACGAGCCTGGCGCAAATGCACCACTCTCGAAGCGGCCCAACCGCCAAACCCGGTTGCCACGACGAATAAATGAATTTTTCCTTGCTGATCAAGCCAGGCCACGGGGTTGCCGAGTCTGCGCACGCCAAAGCCCAGCTGTCCACCCAAGGCATGTCGATTGACCACAAAACGGGCAGCACGCCATTGCTGGCTGGAACGGTCGAATTGTGAAGCGGCAATTTGCACATCGGGTGCGCTTTCACGCGTACCAGCAAACCAGAAGGCCATCACGCTTGCAGGGTGCGACGAGGGCATGGCCAACAAGGTGCTGGCGTGGGCAGCGGGTGTTTCAGCCGGCATGGGAATGCTGCCCTGCCCAATAAGCACCAGAGAAGCAGGCGACTGTTTGGCGTCGGCAGCAGGCCAAACCGCTTGGGCCAAGGGCGCCAAAGGCGCACGACGTCCCAGATCAAGACCCACCAAAACCAGACAGATGACCAACCCAACCAAGAGTCGCACCACGCGAGAGCGGGCGATTAATAAAAGTAAGGAGTCAGTCATTGAACATCTGCTAATCGGTAAGGAGGTTGGGTGCCTGTAAACGCGACAGCGGTTGGCGTAAAACCTGTATCTTAATATTAATTGCCAGAACTAGGCCACGCCGCTTTTCTTGATCCAGCCCCAAGCTAATCCGGAGGGTTTGCGAACTTAGTGCAGGATAATTGAACGACTATGCACCGTACCATTTTCGATACACCTGTTGTCAAAACCATCTTGCGCGCTCTGTCTGTTGGGTTTTTAAAGCTGGCGGGATGGAGGATTCAAGGAACCTTACCGCCAGGGGCCGAAAAAAGTGTCCTGATTGCGGCACCACATACCAGCAACTGGGATTTGCCCTACACGCTGATGGTGGCCTTCTCATTACGCCTGACGGTCTACTGGATGGGTAAAGAACAAATTTTCAGATTCCCATTTCGGGGTCTGATGATGTGGCTGGGCGGTATTCCCGTGCAGCGCGAAAAATCAAACAACCTCGTCGCGGCATCGGTAGAGGCGATCAAAGCGGCATCAGGCCCCCTCCAACTCGTGGTGCCGCCTGAAGGAACCCGAAGCAAAACCCGATATTGGAAAACCGGCTTTTATCACATTGCGGTAGGCGCTCAAGTCCCCATCGTGATGGCTTACATGGACTACGAGAAAAAAATCAGTGGCTTGGGCCCTGTGTTTGAGCCCACGGGAAACATAGAAGCAGACATGGCACAAATCAAGGCTTTTTACGCGAACTTCAAAGGCAAAAATGCGTCGCAATTTGAGTTGCCTTGAAGATTGCCACTCCATGCAGCGTCCGCCTTTGCCACATCATCTTTAAGCCAAGCTTCTTGCGCCTTGTCTATAGGCACCAAGGACACCCCGGTATCATCTGCGCATGATGACCACCCGTAGCCCTCCCTTTATTGAAGCTTGGGGGCTAGCGGTCCACCGCGGATTGGCAAGCAGTTGGCACCTCGTGCATTTGGGGGCACTTTTGCTGGTTGTGGCTTTGTCACCCTCCACCTATCCCCGAAGTAACCGAACCACCATCAGCGGTCATATTTACAGCAACACAGTCGGTGCCTTGCCTTGGTTTACCGCCATGACGGCCCTCATCAGTTTGGTGTTGATTCGTGTGGTCGTAGTGACCGCGCAGAGTTACGGCTTGTCCCAGTTCGCGCTGGAGATGGTAGTACGGGTGCTGGTCCTTGAACTGATTCCCCTCTCTGCAGCCATGTTTATTGCACTGCGCAGCAATCTGGTGTTTAACGACGCCTTGAACACCAGATTTTCGACAAGGCAACCCTCCTCAGCAACAGGCTTGAAGGTGATTACACCCACGCTTACAGATTTGCAATGTGTCTGGGTTCCCCGCGTCCTGGCCAGTTCTTTCTCGGTCATGGCCCTCGCCACCGTTAGCAGTTTGATGGCTCTGGTGCTGGCCTACCTCAGCGTGCATGGCTTGTCCCCCTGGGGCTTGCCGGGCTACACCCGAACCGTGGGCCATGTGTTTGACCTTGCCGTCACTTTGGGGTTTGGACTTAAGACCCTCTTTTTCAGCCTGGCTGTGGCCATCGTGCCCCTGGCCGCCAGCCTTGAAGTGCGTGACTGGGTAACGACAAGCACCCTTCAGCCCGGCATCGTGCGTTTATTTTTGGTGCTTTTGTGCATTGAAGCCGCATCCTTGTCTGTGAAATACATCCGAGCACGCATTCAATGCCAAACCCTGCCAACCATCCGCCACACCCCCCTTCCTCCTTGATCGAGGACGATGCTCGCCCCATCGCTCACATTGAGAGAAAAGCAGCCTTGCTCTTGCTCACTGTGGCGTCTTTGGTGCTGGCTTTTCTGGGCTACGTCATGTATGCGCGAGGCGTATTTGAAAGCACACAGCAACTGGTGCTTTTGTCGGATGACTCCGAGGGCATCATGGTGGGCATGGACCTGACTTTTTCTGGCTTCCCTATTGGCAGGGTTCGCCGTATCGAGTTAGCCTCAGACGGCAAGGCCCGCATGGTGATTGACGTCCCCCGTAAGGATGCGCACTGGTTGCGGACCTCAAGCATTTTTACGATGGAGCGCGGCATGGTGGGAGACACCCGCATTCGTGCCTTCAGTGGCATCTTGACCGATCCACCGTTGCCTGAAAACGCCGAACGAACGGTGCTAAGAGGTGATACCAACGCAGAAATCCCGCGTATCGTGGCCTCCACCCGGGCCGTGCTTGAAAATCTTGAAAACATGACAGGCTCAGAGTCAAGTATCAATGCCAGCCTGAAAAACCTGCGGTCCGTGACGGATAAGTTAAATGGTCGGTATGGCTTTTTGACCGTGGCCTTGGGCAGCGAAGACAAAGCCCAAAAAATGATCCTCATGCTCGACCAAATCAACGGCTTGCTGCTTAAAACGGACCAACGAATTTACGGGCCCAACGGCGTGATGGATGGCACGCAGGCCTCGGTGGCGCAACTCACAGGGCTGCTCAAGGATGCGCGCGCCAGTCTTTTAAAAATAGACGGGGTATTGGCCGAGGCGCAGATTGTGGCCACCAATGCGCGGATGGCCAGCACCGACTTGGGCGCCTTGCGTGCGGAGGTGGAGTTGAGTTTGCGCAAGGTCGGGCAATTGGTCGATGAAGTTAACCGCAAATGGCCGTTTGCCCGCGACGTGGAGATTAAATTGCCATGAAAACAGCGATAACGCTCTTCTCCGCTCTCCTACTGCTGACGGCCTGTGCCAGCAGTCCACCGCCGCCCGACTGGAAGGCCAGTGCTTTTTCTGCCCTCAATGAGTATTCTTCGGCCCACCTGAGCGGAAACACCCGCCTGGCCGATCTCGAATTTAATCGGGCTCAGGCGGAAATCAGCCGCACCGGACGGCTAGACCTGATGGCACGCGCCGAACTGACGCGCTGCGCCGTGCATGTGGCCAGTCTAGACTGGGCACCTTGCACCGCCTTTGACGCCTATGCCAAAGACGCCACAGCGCAAGAAAAAGCCTATGCCACTTTTTTGACCGGCCAGTGGGAAGGACTGAATGCTGAACTGCTGCCCGTGCATTACCGCAACCTGTTCTTGCAGTCCTACGCCCTCCAGGCACAAGGGGCACCAGCATGGTCCACAAGGTCCGCTTCACTTTTGCAGGGCATCAACGACCCGCTGGCGCGCCTGATCTCCGCCAGTGTTCTCTTGAGGCGCCAACAATTACAAGCTTCAGAATGGCATCTGGCCACCGACGCGGCCAGCGCCCAAGGTTGGCGGCGACCTTTGCTGGCCTGGCTTGCGCTAGAGTTGAGATCAGCCCAAGCAACAGGAAAGACGGAAGTAGCCGAAACGATTCAGCGGCGCATCCAAGTAGTCTTGCTAGTCAAAAGCAAAGATCAGTGAAGAGGATGCTCTACGCGACGCCCAATGTCTGGCCACCGATGGTGCATCCACACCCAAGCCAGCAAACCGACACACAGCATCAGCAGCGATGAACCTGCCAACAATACAGTTGAATGCATCACCCAAGGGGCCACAATGCCCGCCACCAAGCCATTGGCAGTGGACCCAATAAATGCTTGCAACGAAGACGCCATACCGCGGCGGGCCGGATACAAATCAAGCACCAGCAAGGTCACGACCGGCACCATCATGGCCCAGCCGAAGGCAAAAATGGCGATCGGAAAAAGAGCCCAGCTGACATGGGCTTTAAACAGCAGATTGGCGCCGAAATTAACCATCGCAATCAGCAGCATGATTAAAAAACCATTTCTGATCTGAGCCTTGGGGGCAACTTTGCCGGCCATTCGGCCGCTGACCCAGGCACCACCCATGATGCCGCTGATGGTTAATACAAAAAACCAGTAAAACTCAGTGGGTGCCAAGCTCAGGTGCTCACCCAAAAAAGCTGGGGCCGATAAAACATACAAAAACATGCCATTGAATGGCACGCCGCTGGCAAAAGCCAACAACAAGAACCGCGGATCACGCCCAAGCTGCCAGTAACCTTGCATCAGGTTGCTGACTTTCAAAGGCTGTCGATGCAAGACATGCAAGGTCTCTGGCAACAACTTGTAGTTAGCTACCCACAAGGTGACGCCCACTGCCGTTAAAAACCAAAAAATACTGTGCCAGCCCAAATGGACAAACAAGGCACCGCCCACGATAGGCGCGATGGCAGGCGCCACCCCAAAATAAATCGTGATCTGGCTCATCACCTTCTGCGCCTCGGCTGGTGAAAACATGTCACGCACCACGGCTCTGGCGACCACAATCCCTGCGCCCGTGCTCAAGCCTTGCATCGCCCTGAAAAACACCAGTTGACCAATGCTTTGGGACAGCGCGCAGCCCGCAGAAGCCAGCGTAAACGCCGCCAATCCCCACAGCACCACGGGTCGTCGGCCCACGCTGTCTGAAATGGCGCCATGAAACAGACTCATGAACGCAAAGCCAAACAAATAGGCCGAAAGCGTTTGCTGCATCTGAACAGGCGTTGCGCCCAGCGATTGGGCAATACCGGAAAAAGCCGGAATGTAGGTGTCAATCGAAAACGGTCCCAACATGCCCAGCACGGCCAGCAAAACGGCGAGCGCCCAACGCGGGGCGGACCAGAGTTTTTGTGCGTCAGGATTCATGAGGGCAATTTCAACTGGCGGCGCCCAACAAGGTGACGAGCACGATCAAGACACCCAGCACCAGATTCACAGAAACCCCCGTGCGGATGCTGGCCAGTACCGCAGCGCCTGCGGGCCAATCTTGCGCGTTGACGGCACGCGTCAGTTTTTTATAGAGTGCAAAGCGGATGTGGCCAAAGATCAACACCATCAATATCCCCAGCGAGGCCATCACCATCCACTCCATTGGCATATTGAATTTGACGCCCGACTGTGACATCTGGCGAGCCATGCGCCCGATCATCCAACCCCCAGTGACCAGCACCAATCCGGCACTCAGCAAAACAGCTTTAAAAAAACGACCAAGCACCTGGTGCATAAGTTGCACCCGCTGTGGGACTTCCAGGGTGGCCAATGAGGGCCTTAAAAAGAACTGGGCGAACACCATGCCCCCGATCCAGACGATGACAGAAAGTAGATGAATGGTTTTGAGTGCAGCGTAGATCATGGGGTCCGATTATTGAAGAAACTGCCAATAGCAGCGCTTGATGATGCCACGTCAAGAACGTCAAATTTAAGACAAGGGTATTCAAACGTACAGGAATAAAGTAGTGCGCAGTTCAAGTTCAGGAGACTATCTGCCGTAAATAGGTTGAATCCATATTACTCAACCTGATAAAAATAAATTTCTTAAATAAGCGTATGGCTAAGCTGAAGACCTCAATGACTTTCAATTCGTACGCGCTCATGACCAGAGACAAGTACAGGGGATTATTGGGTTGGCAAGGGTTGGGACGCGCGCCCTTCTCGCCACCTGTACCTCCTTGCCCTGACCCTGAGCGCAGCAGAGATGGATCATTCCGCCGAGGCGCAACCCTTGTCACCGACCAATGCACGACCTGTTAAAGCCCTCAATGGACGCTCTGTGAGGAATGCACAGTAGGCATAAAAATGTCGGATTCTTTTACATAATCCGCTTGAAACAACGCCAAGAATGCTCACAAATCGATACAAATCAATGACATAGAAAGTCTGGCTTCCTTATTGCTTAGTTCATAAACAACTAACCTCAGGGAGTTCTCAATGCTGAATATTTTGAATTGCATAAAACTAAAAGTAGCTGCTACGGCAATAGCTAGCTTCTGTTTTGCAGGGCTGGCTCAAGCCACACTCTTGCAACTTGCGCCGATCAACACACTGACCACCACCACCTACAACAGTTTCCAAATTCAATCGATGGACTTGAACCAGAAGTGCTCAGCCGCTGGAGATGCTCGCTGCCTGCCCAGTGGCCCCTACCCGGTCCAATCGAGCCCAGGACAAATTTACAATGAAATGGTCATCCTCTCCAGCGTCGTCAACCCCAACATTAACAACATACCCAGTCCGTTTGGCATCGGCACGCCCGTGGATAACCCTTTTCAAACACCGACCGGTAACCAAGGGGCTGCATTTCAGATGACCTCTGGCACGGAGCCAGGTGGTGGGGCGGCGACCTTTCTGGGTGACTTGATTGGCACCTGGGAAGTGAAGTTATCCAACTTGGTCAGCTGGTTGGGCGCAGGTAAAGGTGTTGTCTTTCTTTTCGACAATAACCAACAAGGCACCGGGGCAGCGCAATCCCTGAATATTTGGGGCCAAGTGAACATCGTTGACTCGGCTGGCGTGGTTCAGAATTGTTTTGAGTTCAGCCTTGGAAGCACCGGTTGCGGTAGTGCAGCACCTGCACCGGCAGCCTACGTTCCAGCCATCGGGAATTACTGCGTGAGCACCGTAAATGGTGCGGCCTACAACGTTGGCACCGCTTCAAATGCCGGTAGCTGTACGGCAACTGCTGGCGACTACTTTGTAAATGACAACTTGAGCACCAGCAACGCCGAATATGCCGTCTTCAGCTCAGCCTTGGACAGTGGCCTGCAGGGTTGGGCGGACGCCGGCTACCTGATGTCCGTGAATATGCTTTACAACGGGAACAACGCAGGCGCTGAGCAGTTGTGGATTTCAAGTGGGCTGCAGACCACCTTTGTGCCTGAACCCACCTCTTTGGCGCTGTTGGGCCTCGGTCTGTTGGGACTGGTGACCGTTCGCAAGCGCAAAGTTTGAGTCAAGGCACACCGCGCCCCACCCCAAAGCGTGGCATCACGCTTTGGACAAGGCTCTTAAAGCCAGCTTGATGCCCTCACTGACGCCCACATCCAACGGTAAAGCCTTGAGCGACAAAGCCGCTTCCTTGTCGCTGTAGCCCAGTGCCACCAGAGCTTGCAGAATGTCGCCTTGGTTGTCATTGGCCACATTGGCCGCGAAGCCAAGGTCTGGCCCTAACTTGCC
>Ga0114974_10002155_pt1 | contig 15203 bp, 19 predicted proteins | sample S_130206_EF_Meta_FD_87318 | JGI IMG/M metagenome (GOLD analysis project Ga0114974, IMG submission 87318) | Freshwater microbial communities from Lake Simoncouche, Canada to study carbon cycling - S_130206_EF_MetaG | ecosystem: Environmental > Aquatic > Freshwater > Lake | place: Lake...
TGAGGAAATAACCACGGAGCCATTGGCTCCCCCAGAGAGAGTGGTAGACCCGTATGGCAGAAACGCAACGACAGACGAGTTCCAAAGGTGCTGGAAATGCGACAGACTCCTCTTTGAGTCGGCAACGCGCCCATGGAGTATCCGATGTCCTCGGTGTAAGTCAAAAAATAAATCTGGATGAATTTGTCTCTAAGTTAGACTCTCTGAATGGAAAAAAGACTTTGCCTGGGCATGAGTGTGCAATGGGTAAATTGATGAGAGAGTTACCCGAAGCCTTTTCGTCAAAACTCATGGAAACTCTTATCAATCCGTCAGTTGAAGGAACCGCTATAACAAAGGTTCTTGCCGACTATGGGTTCGAAATGAGTTCAAATGTTGTTCGCCGTCATCGCCGTAGGTTGCAGGGCTTAGACGGATGCAAGTGTGAAAAATGAACCTAGATGATGCTCTTGAGAATTTATTAAAAACAACAGAAAACAATACGACTCAACCTATGGAGTCGCGCAAAAGAAGTGCCGAATGGACTCCTGGGGTTTCGTGGGATGGCAATGAAGGCGTAGTAACTACAGAAGCGATGAAAGGTGATACTCACCCAGATTGGTCAGGAGTTCTTCGCATCTGGGGTCTTGACCCCGACAACTTCGCTGTCGTTGAGCCTGTCCTTTTCAATGTGTGGGGGAACACCGAAGGTGCGCTCAACCGCCAATGGAAAGGCAGAGTCGTTCGTAAAGGGGCTAAAGAACGCGCCGATATAGACCATTTGATTCAGGAGATACGAAAGCATAAGCCCAGAGAAAGAAAGCCACTCATTGAAGGTAGCGCTAGTTTAGTTGTAGTTGCCGCAGATTGGCAGGTCGGAAAGAAAGATGGAGACGGACTTAAAGGTTTAGTTGGTCGCTGGCTCCAAGCCATTGACGATGTTGAAGCGCGATACAAAGAATTGAAAAAGATGGGCAGACCTATCGAATCCATAACTGTCCTTTGCCTCGGTGATTTAGTTGAAGGTTGTGATGGACATTATGACATCCAGACTTTTACGGTGGAAGTTGATAGACGAGACCAAGTAAAGATTGCTCGCCGTCTACTTCGAGATGCCCTAATCCGCTGGTCTAAGTTCGCTCCTGAAATCACAGTCGCGGCGATTGGCGGAAACCATGGCGAGAACCGCAAGAACGGAAAAGCCTTTACCACTCTTAACGATAATGACGATGTAGCCCTAGTTGAGTCCGTGGCTGAAATCTTCCAAGCCAACCCAGAGGCATACGGTCATATCAAGTTTGCTATTCCAACAGATTCTCTATCGCTAACAGTTGAAGTAGGAACAAAAATTATCGGAATTACTCACGGGCATCTGGCTCGCGCTGGAGCGGGAGTTGAAGCCAAACTTCGCCGATGGATTGCTGACCAGACACTCGGGCGCAACAAAATCGGAGATTGCGATATTTTGGTGACTGGTCATTATCATTCACTCAAGATGGCAGATTGGGGTGGAGTCAAGTGGCTCCAAGCCCCCGCGTTGGATGGAGGAAGCGTATGGTGGAGTCAATCAACGGGGGAAACTGCGGATGTAGGAATTCTGACATTTGTTGTGTCGGAGCGGGGGATAACAGACCTCCAACTACTTCAATGAACGACCCTAGAGACATAGCCATGTATGCGGCTGAACTCGTCTCTGGAGACCGTCAGGAGGCTTATGGGCATCCCCTAGATAACTTCACTAGGGCGGCTCAAATCTGGTCTGCAATCCTTGGTATAGCCGTTACAGCCGAGCAAGTGAGCCTATGTATGGTCGGAGTTAAGATTGCCCGAGAAGCCCACATTACCAAGCCCGATACAGTCGTAGATGGCATCGGCTATTTCCTAACTTTGGCGATGATTCGAGAAGAACGCGCCCGTAGAGAGAGTTGAATATCTAACTAGGGTTTGATATACTGGTCTTGTCAGAAAGGGGCAAGCCATGAGAGAGTTCAGAATCTCAGAAATCAACATTGATAAGACTCTTATCAAAGCGCAAAAGATTGCTCAGCGCGGTCAAAAGCAAGGATTATCTGGCGGTTTCAAAGTCAGCATCCAAGAGCGCGTGGAGGAAATCAAGGGCGTTGAGTGCCAGTATCAGGTCTTAGTCATTGAAGGCGAGCCACTCAAGTATCAGGGCTGGGAATTCATTGGCGTTGCTGAGTTCGTTGAGGAGCAAGTTCTTCTTCACGGCTTCTCTGATTCAAACCCAATTCAAGCATCAGATGTCAAAAAGGGATATTGCGACCATTGCCAAAAAGTTCGTAACCGTGGCAAGGTCATCTTCGTCAAGAACGAAGAAGGAAAGTTGAGTCAGGTCGGCTCAAGTTGCGTAAAGGACTTTATTGGCTGGACTTTCTATGCGAGCGCTTTAGTTACAGAGGAAGATTTCGCAGAGGAGTTCGGTGGCTACAACTTTGGCGGAGTATCTGGAATCAACACAGTCGGAGTTATTGCTCACGCTATCAAGGCAGTCAGCAAGTTAGGTTATGTGAAGTCCTCTGAGGGAATCTCTACAAAAGACTTAGTATGGGGCGTTCTCAAGAACATTCACCAATACAACGAAATCTGGGCTAAGCATGAAATTGGTGAGGCTGGAGAGGCTGAGTACGAGAAGGCTCGCCAACTTATCGAGTGGGGCAAGAACTTTGAGGGTGATAGTTCATACGCTCAGAATGTTCGCTCCGTCTGCCAGTTAGAGTTCCAAAAGGATTCAACAGTCGGTATCGCGGTTAGCATCCTCAAGGCTGAATCAAACCAGCGTGAGAAGGCAATCGTAGAAAAGGTTGAATTCAAGAAGGAGCAGTTCGCTGAGACAGGTTCCAAGGTCGAGGTCGAGGTTACCGTTGCTGGCTCCAATACTTTCGAGACACAATACGGCTGGACAACATTGTTCACTTTTGTAAACGAGGGTGGCTACCAGTTCAAGTGGTTCTCATCTAGCGGTGCCAATGTTGAAATTGGAGATAAGGTCAAAATCAAGGGAACAGTCAAGGGTTCAGATGAGTACAAGGATGTCTACTCAACAGTCCTTACTCGTTGCAAGTTCGTCTAAATAGCGATGCGATACACTTTGACTAATGTGCGCTAGTCGCCCCAGTTAGTCGTCTTACCTCCGTGTCCATGTGACCTTAGACGGTGTACTTGGGCTACCCATGCGCCGTCAAGGAGGAATAGATGGCTAAGTACCGCGTACTTCAGGGTATTGATTACCCACCAAACAAACGCGCCGAAATTGGCGATGTCATAGAAGATTTACCAGCCACAGCAATCAAGTGGCTACTTGAGTCTGGCGCTATTGAGGATTCCTCTAAGCCAGCAAATAAAGTTGAAGAACCTAAGCCAGAACCAAGCATCGAACCTGTAGTTGAGGCTCCAGTTGAGGCTGAGGTAATTGAAGAAGAAGCCCCTGCAACCACAGATGAGGATGAATAATGCCTACATTTCGCCACGGTAAAAATGTTCGAGTTTTTGTAGATGAGTTTGATTTCTCATCTTATTTCAATGATGTGACTGCATCAACAACAGTTGAGACAGCCGAGACAAGCACCTTTGGCTCAAGCGCCAAAGAGTACATCTCTGGTCTAAAAGATGGAACCGTATCACTTTCAGGTATGTTCGAAGGAACAGCAAGCGTTGGTACCGATAGTTTTTTTGCAACAGTTCTCGGTGGCACAACAAAGGAAAAAGTTATTGTTGCAACCGAAGGTCATTCTAACGGCGCTCGCGCCGTGATGCTTGAGTCCGATGCCACTTCATACGAGGTATCAGGAGCAATCGCAGATGTTGTTCAGGCAAGTGCCGAGTTCCAGTCATCGAATGGTGTAGAACACGGGGTCATTTTGTCCTCTGGTTCAGCCGTTAGTGCAACTGGAAACGGAACAGGCGTGGACAATAGCGCTTCATCAGCCAATGGTGGAGTTGCTTTTCTTTCCGTTCCGACTAATACTCGAAATGGAAATATAACCGTAAAAGTTCAGCAGTCAGCAGACAACTCAACTTTTACAGACTTGGTGACATTCACCGCAGTTACATCAGCCCAAAAGATTTCTTATCGGGTTGAAGTTGCGGCTGGAACATCAGTAGCAAGATACCTGCGCGTGAACTACACGGTTGCAGGTTCCACAGGTAGCGCCACCCCAATCGTGGCTTTTTCAAGGAGATAATAAATGCCTACATTTCGTCATGGTAAGTCCACCGTATTCAAGGTAGACAATTCAGGTGGCACACTTACCGATATTTCAAACACACTTACAGATGTTTCATTCCCTCAAACAATTGAGACCGCCGAAACTACAAGTTTTGGCTCCTCTGCAAAAACCTACATTGTCGGTTTGTCTGACTCAACCGTTTCAGCATCAGGTAACTTCGATGCAACCGTTGATGCTCACCTAGCGGCAATCGTAGGACAATCAGCAACAGTTTCATTCGAATACGGTCCAGAAGGTTCAACTGCTGGACAGGTCAAGTACACAGGTGAGTGCATTATGACTTCTTACGAGAAGTCTGGCGCTGTTGGAGATGTCGTGACATACTCAGCAGAATTCCAAGTAACAGGTGCAGTAACTCGCGGTACTTACGCATAATTAGATAGCAATACAACTTCATAAATCGTGACCAACCTAGTGTCCAAGGAGAAATAAATGAGTCTCAAAGAAACAATCTTTAGTGCCGATGACATCACAAAGGAACTTGTAGAAGTTCCAGAGTGGGGAGTGAAAGTAGAAGTTCGCTCTATGACAGCGGCGGAACGCGCCAAGTTGGGTGAGGGCGCATCTAAGGGCGACAAAACAGATGTCGGTCTTATGTACGCCATGACAGTTATTGCAACTGTCTATGACCCAGCAACAGGTCTACCCGTCTTTACTGACCAAGATAAAGAAGCCATCCTTTCTAAAAATGGCGCAGTAGTTGAGCGCCTTGCTACAAAGGCTCTTGGCTCATCTGGTCTTACAGCGGAGGCGGTAGACGAAGCACAGGCTCGATTTCCTAAAGAATCCTGAGCGTAGATTTCTTTTCGAATTAGCAGAAAAGTTGGGTAGGTCGGTGGCTGAACTTCTTTATGGGAGTCCAGCACACCGCCCCCTTACAAGTATGGAACTAACTGAGTGGACTGCGCTATGGACTCTCAAGGCAAAAGAGCAAGAGAAGGCAGAGCGTAGAGCGAAAGCGAGGCGATAATGGCAGAAACTCCAACCATGGAAGTTCGCGCTCGGCTAACCGCTGAAACAGCACAATTTACACGGGGTATGCAACAGGCTACCCAATCAATGAGTTCATTTACCGCGCAATCATCAAGTATGCGCGGTGCGGTTATGGGCATTGGAGTTGCGGCAGGTGCGGCAACTGCGGCGATAATTGCATTTGGAACAAAAGCATTTATGGCGGCGGCTCGCGTAGATGAATTAGATGTTGCAATGAACGCCGTTGGAAAAGCAACGGGTCTTGGCTATCAGGCAATTAGAGATGCCGCACAAGCAACAAAAGATATGGGCATTGAGATGGAGATTGCTCAGCAATCAGCCATCAAGTTTGCACAGAATAACCTAAAATTATCCTACGCTTCAGATTTGGCTAGAGCGGCTCAAGACCTTGCTGTTGTATCTGGTAAAAATTCTACTGATACATTCAACATGCTTACTCACGCTGTTATTACGGGTCGAAGTGAAGTTCTAAAATCAGTTGGTATTCAAAAATCTGCTGGGCAGATGTATGAAAGTTTTGCAAGAAGCCTTGGAATTAGTGCCAGCGCATTGACTTATCAGCAAAAGCAACAAGCAGTTGCTACTGGTGCGCTTGCTGAAGCGGCGAAGGTTGCTGGAGTTTATGAAGCGGCGATGGATAGTCCTGGCAAGGTACTTCGTTCTTTTGCCCGTATCCACAACGAAATTCAAGTTGCAGTTGGCGGAGTCTTACTAAAAGCATTTGGTCCAATGATAAAGGCTCTTTACGACCTTGAGAAGAATGTATCAAAAGCCTTTACTAATAGCGAAAAGTTGAAAAATGTATTAGCCGCATTGCAAATGGTATTTGTAAAACTTACTGCTCCCATTACGGCATTTTTGACTAAAATGAGTGATGTTGTAAAGAAATTTACTGAGGCTAAAAGCCCAGTTGAAAATTTAGATGGAACACTCAAGAGTTCACAAACTGCTATAACTGCAATGGCTGAAAAGTTTGAAATGCTACTTCCCGTTCTTGCGGCTGTTGGTTCGGGCTTTGCTGTTATGGCTGGAAAACAATTATTTGGAATGGTTCCAGTTTTAGGCTCCGTGATGAGTAAATTGTCTCCTTTACCAGTTGCCCTTATTGTTTTGGCTCTTACATCAACACAGGTTAGAAATGCCATGTTGAATCTTATTAGTGCCTTGAAACCAATTCTTCCTATATTTGTTCAACTTGGTAAGATTATGGGGCAGGTTTCAGTAGTTGCAGTTGCTCTCTTAGCAAAAGGAATCAACCTTGTTGCGGGGGCAGTTCGCGGAATCATTTCTTTTGTTCAGACCAATATTGCTTTGTTCAAAAATCTTGCAATTGTTATTGGAATTCTTGCAATTGGATATGCTGGTTACCGTGCCACAATTTTATTGACTACTGCGGCTACTTGGCTTTGGGGAGCGGCTACAACAGCCGTAACTGTTGTTACACAGGCTCTAACGACAGCAGTAAGAATTCTCAATACAACAATGGCGTTCAACCCAATCCCCTTGGTAATTGGTGCAGTTATCGCCCTTATGGTTGCTTTTGCATACCTAATCAAGACCAATAAAGATGTAGCCAAAGTAGTTGGCATTGTATTCAATTTCATCATAAAAACAGTAATTTATGTTCTGGCTTATATTGTCAAGGCTATTGGTTATCTACTAAAGGCTTTTGCAACATGGATTCGTGTTCTTGGTTTTGTGGCTGAAGTTATAGCCAAGGTATTTGAATTCATTATTGATGTAATTCTTAGTTACTATCAATTCCAACTCAAGGTAATAAAGTTTATTGTAGATGCTTTTATCACCCTTATGGAAAGCCATGGAGTTCTTTATGATGTAGTCAAGGCTATATTCAATGGAATTATCAAGGTTATCTCTTTAGTTGTTGAAGGAATTATACGGGTTCTTGCATTTGTTATTGGTGTAATTGCAGACTTAGTTGGAGCCTTCAATGATTTATTTGGTGGAGTCAAAAAAGTATTTTTAGCCATTCTTTCTGTTATCGGAAATGTTGGAGAAGGAATTTTTGGTCTCCTATCAAACATTGCTGACGGAGTTGGAAAATTTTTAGGTTTTGTTTTTGATAAATTGACTGGGTGGATTAGGGCGCTGGCGGCATTATTTGAATCAATTCCATTAGTCGGTCAAACTATTGCTAATGGTATTCGAAGTGGACTAAATGCTGGTAAAGCATTGGTGACTGGTTTTGCATCTACTTTAGTTGGCTTCGGAAAAACGGCATTTGATGGAATTGTTACAGGTGTAGAAAAAACAGTAAATTCTATTAGCGGAATCGGTGCGGCTGTTGAAAGCGGTCTAAGAGCAACAGAAAAAACTCTTACAAAATTTGCCGTAAAAGTTGAAGAATTTGGCAATAAAGATAACGGCGCAAAGATTCTTGAAGTTATGGTTGCTGGTGCAAAAATGGCATCTGGCGCTCTTGGGAAAATGATTGATGTTATCCAAGATGTAAAAGACTTTGATTTTGCTAGAACAGTTGGAGACTTTATCAATGGCATCGCTGATAAGGCTGATGCGGCGGGTGAGTTCCTTATTGGTCTTTCTGCATCAATGATGGAATTTGCAGATAACACAGATTTTGCTTCAGCAGTAGGAGATGGCATTGAAGGTTTTATCAACAAGATAAAAGAGAGCCTCAAAGAAGGTCTTGGCTTTGGCGATATTCTTGCTGAAGAAAAGAAAAAATATAACGAAGCATCTAATGTTGGCTCCGATGCTGATAAAGCGGCTGAAGATGCACTCAAAGCGGCGGAGCGTATGAAGTCTATCCGTGAAGCAATGCAAGCGGGTATTGACTCAATCAAGGGTGTATTAGATGACCTTCGCAAAGCATCAGGTGAGTTTGCTGATTCTCTGAAAGACACAATCATGGGTTTTGCTGGTCTCAAGAGTATTGAGTTGCCAGATGGATTTATTCCAAAGGCTAAATCTCTTATTGAGAATATGCGCCAACGCCTTGATAAGAGCAACCAGTTTGCTCAACAGATTGCAACACTTCAAGCGATGGGCTTGGATTCAGGCGCTCTCAAAGACATCATTGAATCTGGACCAGTCAAGGGCGCTCAACTTGCGGCATCAATTCTTGGTGGCGGAGCAGAGGCTATTTCACAAATCAACGCTCTACAAAAGGCTATCTCGTTTTCAGGTGCGGCAATTGGTCAATACGGTGCCGATGCGGCGTTTGGCGGATTGATTGGTAATGCTCAAACTCAACTCGCTCGAATTACTGAGGCTGACCTTGCTACACGCGCATCAGGTAATAATCAGTTCATCCAGCAGGGTGCTTTCCAAGTTGTTGTCAATACTTCAGGTGCTAAGAACACAGAAGAAGAAATCAAGATGATTACCGATAAGATTGAACAAACATTTGCAATCTTGGCTAAGGAATTGGCGGCTAAATAATGGCTGAATACACACTTTATCCAAACGCTAACTGGAATGGCGATACTTTATTTACTGGTACAGGCGGTACTGATTATGCCGTTTTAGCAGATAATACTGATGGTACTTATTTACAGCGTACAAGCACAACAGTTCCAGCCTCTTATGAGGCTGAGTTCGAAACTACAACATTATCGGCTGACGAAACAATCACTTCAATAAATCTTTTTGCTCGAATTGCATCATTAGCGGCAGATTCTCTTGCTCAGTTTAGCCTTGGGGTAATCACAGACCGTAATGGTCGTACCGTTACTTATGGCATCCCAGTTTCAAAGCAGGGCATAGTTACAGCAACTACTTATGACTTGGGTATCAAACTTACGAGCGCTCCAAACGGTGCCTCATGGACACAAACGCTCCTCGATAATTTAGTAGTCAAATTTACAGATGGTGCTACAGGCTCAACCGTAACCCCTCCAAGTCCAACAAACAGAACTACCCTTTACAAACTTTACGCAGTAGTGACAACGGCTCCACGCCCAACAGTTACAGTCACCGCACCTTCTGGAACAATTACAGACACATCTTTTCCTTCAGTTACATGGACTCCAGTATTTTCTGACGGTAGCCCTCAATCCGCATACGAAATCAAAATTTTTGATTCAACTACCTACGGTGGAGCAAGTTTTAGCGCTGATACATCTACTCCAACTATCGGTACTGGAATTATTACATCCACCAATAACGGTCAAACTCTTGAAGGCGACCTAGCCAATAGCACTACATATCGAGCCTATGTTCGAGTTGCTTCTCTTGTGAACGGTATAAATTATTTTAGCGCTTGGGCTTATTCTCAGTTCACTTTATCTATTGATTCTCCAGCAACCCCCACAGTATCGGCTTTCTACGATTCAACTACAGGTGCAGTTACCGTAACAATTTTTGGTCGTACAAACGCTCTGTCGGCAAACCAAGCATCTATTGAAACAAACACAACTGGATGGGCGGCGGTCACAAACTGCTCTATCTCTCGTAGTACATCGCAGTATTCAAGTGGTACCGCCTCATTAGCAGTTCTTTCTGGTTCTGCTGGAGATATGACCGCATCCACTACTACGGCTACTAAGTTTGCAGTTACGGCGAACAATAAGTTCTCCGCTACCGCTGAGTTCAGGGCTGGAACCACGGCTCGCGCTTGCTCTGTAGGAATCATCTGGCTAAATACAAGCGGTACAACAATCTCAACAGTTTTTGGAACAGCAGAAAATGATTCATCGAGTGCGTTCAATGAGTGCAATGTGTCTGGCACGGCTCCAGCAACAGCAACTCACGCTCAAGTAATTGTCAAAGTTGCAAGCGCTGGCGCTGGTGAAACTCATTTTGTGGACAAAATTGCCTTCCATGCAGGTGAAACTCCATTCTGGACACGCGGAGGATTTCAAACATTTTCTTTTGTAGTTGAACGCTCAGAAGATTCTGGAGCCACATATACAGAAATAAGAAATAGTCCAGTAACAGCATCCGCATCGCAGATTGCTACCTTAGATGATTATGAAGTTCCTCTTGATACAACCGTGACTTACCGTGCGAAGGCGAGGGCTGAAATCTAATGGCTGTTCTTTCATCTGGCTATGTATCAACAGAGCCAATCCAGATTACGAATCCTAGGGTTTGGTCATTTACCGCTATTGAAAGCCCCACAATCAAGGTGCGCTCGCTTCGAGTTCAGCAACCTTTGAATTCACAGATTGTGGAATCCTATGGGCAATTCAAACCCCTTGGAGCATCCAAGACCATTGTTGTTGCCACCAGCATTTATGGAATTGATGGCTCGTATGAGTTCACCACGCAGGGCGAGGATGAGTGGGATGACCTTTATCCAGTTCTAACTTACCAAGGCGTTCTTCATGTCCATGACCCGCTAGGTCGTCAAAAGTATGTTCGCTTTGTGGATAGAACTTGGACAGAAATTGGACCAATTGCAAACCTCATCCGCAATGCCAAGGTCAATTACTTTGAGGTAGGCGCTCCATAATGTATCCCGTAACTGACACATTCCTTTCGTCAGTTCGAAAGTCTCACATATCTAAAATAAAGGTAGAGATTTACGATACGGCTAATGGAAACATTTTGAGTACAGTCTCCCCAATAGCAGGGGAAGTAACGATTGACAGTCGCCGTTCTGTCCGTAGGCAATGCTCTCTTGAGTTCGTGGATAGCGATGGAACCCTTGTTCCAACCAACAATCGTTCAGCCGTTCTTTTGCCCTATAACCGTGAAGTAAAGATTTATCGAGGGGTTCAATATCAAGATGGAACCGAGGAATTGGTGCCTTTGGGTGTTTTCCAACTTACAACCGTAGAAGTCTCAGATAGCCCCCAAGGTGTCAAGATTGCAGTTCAAGGCTCCGACAGAAGCCTACGAGTAGCAAAGGCTAAATTTACAAACCATAGTTTTTACATTGATGATGCAACTCCAAAAGAAACAGCAATTGCTCAAATTCTCAAAGACCGATACCCAAATGTAAAAACAGATTTTCCAGCCACAAGTCAGGTAACCACTATTATCTATCCGTCTCTTGACCAGTCCTCTGACCCTTGGAGAGAATGTCTCAAGATTGCGGAGTCGGCTGGCATGGACTTGTACTTTGATGAAAACGGCACGGCTCGCATGAGACCAATTCCAGACCCAGATTTAGGTAAGGCTTTAGTGGAGTACACAGACGGCGAGGATTCAGTTCTAACCCAATTGGGTCGTAACCTTTCCAGCGATGAGTCCTATAACCATGTTATCTACACAGGTGAGGGAACAAACCTGACTATTGGAGTTATTGGTGAGGCTTTTGACAATAATCCATCCAGCCCTACCTATGTGACCACCTACGGCTCGGTTCCTTTATTCAAATCCTCTCCTAATATCCTGACCGTTGCCGAGGCTACGGAAGCGGCTCGCGCTGAGTTGAAAAAGGTCATCGGGGCATCCGAGAAAATCACATGGGACCAAATTGTGAACCCAGCCCACGATGTCTACGACTTGGTGAAGATTGTGCGCTCGGCATCTGGAGTAAATTCCACCTTGATGCTAGATGCAATTTCCATACCTCTTGCGGCGACATCTACAATGAACGCTGTCGGCAGAAGTAGGAGATTCTAATGGACTTGAGTTATCTGGTAAATCAAATCAAGGGTGCGGATACTTTCCCAACTCTCAGGCTCCGTCAGGCTTATGTGGTTGCTCATCACAACAGCCCAAAAAGAGTGGATATTCAGATTGCTGGAGATACAAACACTTTACCATCGGTCAAATATTTACACAGTTACGCGCCACAGGTGGGGGATACGGTTTTTATCCTGACAAATGGCGCTGATGTCTTGTGCCTCGGAGACTTGGCATCATAACCTGAGTTGATAATCCCATAGGTTATTATTTATACATCTAGTAGAGGAGTTTACAATGAACGCACAGCAAAAAGCAATGCTCGCATCTTATGGTCGCTCATTCTTAGCGGCAGTTACAGCAACTTTCATGGCAACAGGGGGAGACCTGTTCGCTCTTGATGCAGATACAGCCAAGGCAATCTTGGCTTCAGGCATCGCGGCTATTTTGCCCGTTGCACTCCGCTACATCAATAAGCAAGACCCAATGTTCGGCAGAATCGCTGAAGTAGTAGCGACTGAGGGAATGAAGAAACTTACAAAGAAGGCACCTGCTAAGAAGGCTGTCGTAAAGAAGTCGGCAAAGTAATGGCAGAAAAAGGCTCAGTTGAACTTTTCCTTCAAACAGCCTTTGCAGAAATTGGCACCATTGAAGGTCCGAAGGATAACGAAACTAAGTACGGCGCTTACACAAAGGCTAACTTTCTGCCTTGGTGCGGAAGTTTTGTCATGTGGTGCGGTAACGAAAGCGGCGTAAAGATTGTAAATACCATCTCAACTCTTGCTGGTGCGACCGCCTATCAAAAGGCTAAGGCTTGGCAGGATGCAGAAACCGCAACACCTCAGCCTGGAGATATAGCCTATTTTGATTTCCCCTCAGACGGCGTGGACCGTATCAGCCATGTGGGAATTGTTTTGAAAGATAACGGTGACGGAACAGTTACCTGTATCGAAGGAAATACCAGCCCCGACAAGAAAGGTGACCAGCGAAACGGTGGACAAGTTGCCAAGAAGGTTCGCGCTTACAAAAAGAGCGCTAAAAAAGGATTACCTCTTGCAGTTGTCGGCTTTGGTCGCCCTAAGTTCAAAGGATAATCATGTCAGAACACGAACCAACCCTCGGGGAAATCATGCGTAGACTTGATGACCTGACCACGGAAGTCAAGCAAATCAATACCACTATTGGTGAGACTTATGTACGCCGTGATGTTTACTCGTCTGATTCTGCTCGCTTCCAACAGGCAATGGAGTCAATCCTTGACCGAGTTGAAAAGATGGAGTCTCGCTCTGAGTGGGTGGTTCGTACTGTTGGCGCTCTTATCATCGCCACGGTTGTCGGCGCTTCAGTCTATGTTGGGCAAATCATCGGCTTGTAGGACTTGACATACCCAACTGGGGGTGTGTATCCTCTCGCTATGAGAGGAGCAACATGACAACACAACCAGAAATCAATGAGTTCGACAATCCCGCTGTATCTTCAATCTCAGCGGAAAACGAGGGCTTTGTCGTTGATAACGACCAAAAGGCTGATTGGGCAATTCGCAAATTAGCAGTCATTCGGCGTAAGCAAGCCGAGAATAAGTCTATCTACGATGCAGAGGTTATCCGCATCACGGAATGGCTTTCAACGGTCAATACAGCCCTAGACCGAGATGCCCTGTACTTCGAGGCAGTTCTCACACCATACGCGCTTCTACAGCGCTCTGAGGGTCGCAAAACAGTATCTTTGCCCCACGGCACACTCAAGACTACGGCTGGTCAGCAACACATTGAGTTCAACGATGAATCTAAATTCATTGAGTGGGCAAAAATAAATGACCCATCACTTCTAAGAATCAAAACTGATGTAGACAAATCTGCACTCAAGGCTTTGATTACCGAAGAAGGTGTGGTAATTTCAACCCAAGGTGAAATTATTCCAGAAGTCAAGGTTATTCCAGCCGAAACTTCAGTCAAGTTCGTAACCGAGTAGAGAGAGAAACAAATGCCAGAAACCAAAGTAATGTCAATCGCCCAAGCACTCAATGAAGTGATGAAGGAAGTTGGCGCAGTCAAGAAGAATGACCGCAACGCATCCCAAGGATTCAATTTCCGTGGCATTGATGCAGTTGTAAATGCAGTCTCACCAGCGCTTCAAAAGCATGGCGTGATTGTCGTGCCGTCAGTTGAAGATTATGAATATGCTTCAATTGAAATCGGCAAGAATCGCACAGTTATGGGTCATGTGAAAGTAAAAGTGACCTACACATTTATCGGCGCAGGTGGCGATGCAATCAAAGCCACGGTGGTAGGTGAAGCGATGGATGCAGGAGATAAGGCAACTGCCAAGGCAATGTCCGTAGCATTTCGCACAGCACTCCGCCAAACACTATCGCTACCAACTGATGAGCCAGACCCAGACAGTCAAAGTTACGAGCGTTCTGAAAAGGTCGTAGTTGATACCAAGATGCTTGCAACCGCAATCGCTGAAGCATCTGATTTAGAGACACTTGCAAAGTTGGGTGCCTACATCACAAAGTACAAAGATGCTATTGAACCAGCAATTCTTGAGACTCTACGAATTTCATTCAAGGAGGCTCAGAACCGTGTTGGCACTTCCCCAGTAGTTGAAACTTCAACCACCAAGGAGTCAAGCGATGACACAGTTAGCGTTTCCTGAAGTTCCCTATAACGGTACATCGGGCTGGTCAGGTTCAGATTCATCTGAGGAAAGAGCGAGAGTTCAAGATTCGGATGGAACTACAGGTAAGCGCCAAATCGAGGCGCTTACCTACCTAGCCAGTCGTGGTAGACACGGCGCGACATGGAAAGAGTTAGCCGATGGGCTAGGACTTCACCATGGGTCAGCATCGGGTGTATTGTCCGTTCTCCATCTGACCGAGCGAGTTGCGAGATTGAAAGAAACTCGTAATCGTTGCAAGGTTTATGTGTTACCAGAGTTCGTGCATGACCGAAAAATAGAATTGCGCCAAAAAAAGAAATCGTGTCCGAATTGTGGGCATCACTTCTAAATCTTGAGGAGAGAAAATGACTTGGGTAAAGATTGATGATTCGTTTCCTGACCATCCAAAAATAAAAGGATTGAAGGATGATGAGTTCAGGTTGTATATGACGGCTCTTTGTTATTCAAGTCGCTATCTAACTGATGGCGTAATCCCGTTGAACATCATTCGAACTTTCATCGAATCTCGCTCCAAGTCGTCTCGAATCTCTGCTCTAGTTGATGCGAACCTATGGGAAATCGTGGATGAAAACATAGTCATTCTGTCCTATTCTGAGTATCAATTTACTAAGGAGAGGATAGAAACTGAGCGTAAATTAGCATCTGAGAGGATGGCTAAGTTTAGAGGGTTACGGCGAACAGATACCGTAACAAAGAGCGAAGTTCACCCGCCCCATACCCATCCCATACCCATACCCATACCCA
>Ga0114974_10002156_pt1 | contig 15202 bp, 13 predicted proteins | sample S_130206_EF_Meta_FD_87318 | JGI IMG/M metagenome (GOLD analysis project Ga0114974, IMG submission 87318) | Freshwater microbial communities from Lake Simoncouche, Canada to study carbon cycling - S_130206_EF_MetaG | ecosystem: Environmental > Aquatic > Freshwater > Lake | place: Lake...
ATTTCATCAACGAGTTTTCCACTTAAACGTCAACACGCACAGCATTATGTCAAACATGGTGTTGCGCTTGTCGGTGACGCGGCGCATACGATAAATCCTCTTGCGGGGCAGGGCGTTAATATTGGTCTGCTTGATGCGGCGGCGTTAGCTGAAGTGGTGATGGATGCGACAAAGCAAGGGCGAAACATCAGTGATTTGAGTGTCTTAAAGCAATATGAAAAAATGCGTCGCACTGAAAATCTGAAAATGATGACGGTGATGGATGTGTTTTATCAAACGTTTAGCAATGATTTTTTTCCACTGAAATTCTTGCGTAATTTAGGTCTTGGGCTTGCTGAGCGTGTCACGCCGCTAAAAAATAAAGTCATGCGAGGCGCGATGGGCCTTGAAGGGGCGTTGCCTAAACTAGCACGCGGGGAGCGTTTATTTTGACCATAGATTATATTGCTTCAACGCAGGCTTGGTTGAAAACGGTGGTTATTGGCTTGAATGTTTGTCCGTTTGCGCGTCGTGAAGTGGAGCGGGGAAGTGTTAAATTCGAGCTTGAAACATCTACGGATGTGGCTACGTGTTTAGAAAATCTCATTTTGCAATGTGAGTGTTTAGATCAAGACGATAACATTGAAACCACGTTACTTGTTTATGCGAATGCGTTCGAAGAATTTGATGATTATTTAGATTTTGTGGCTATCGCGCAGGATTTGCTTGAAGCGGAGCAGTACGAAGGCGTATACCAATTAGCGACATTTCATCCGCACTATTGTTTTGAAGGCGCAACGGAAGATGACGCGGCAAATTTCACCAATCGCTCACCGTTCCCTATGCTTCATTTGTTGCGTGAAAGTAGTTTAACGGAGGCGCTTGCGCATTATCCAAATCCCGATACGATACCTGTTAATAATATTACGCTCATGCGTCAAATCGGCTTGGAAACACTACAAGCGACATTGGCGGTTTGTTATGTTTAGATAGAATGTTGTATTTTAGCGTCGATACTCAATAATAAAAAAGGGGACGATTATGGCGATTTCTTTAAATATTCATGAATTTTATAATGATTTAAAAAATGCTGGTTTTACTGAGCAACAGGCAGAAGTCATTGCTAATATTCAAAATAAAACTGCATCAGCAGCAATAGAGCAGACTAAGCATGATTTTAGATTAGACGATATTACCACTAATAAAGATTTGGACATTCGAATCAAAGAAACTGAATTAAAAATTGAATTGGTTCGGCGTGATATTGAGGTCGTGAGAAAAGAAATAGCGGATTCGAAAGCAGATTTGATTAAATGGATAATCGGTAGTGGTTTTACGCTGATTAGCGTTATTTTTATGATACTGAGATTTTTTGAGAAAATGTAATATAGAAAGTTTTATGGACGAATTAACAAAAGAAAAAGTCAATTTAGAAACAGCCAAAATTCATTGGAAAGATTTGCAACGTTTTTTTGCAAAAGGCGAAGCTGTTTGGGTGTCAAGTGAGCTTGATTTAGTTGAGGTGGGATATCAATTTTCCATAGATAGTAAATCGCATGTGCAAGCTTGGATGGAAAGTAATCAAGTTGCATTAGTGTCTGATGCTCAGGCATTGCACTGGTTTGAAAGTAATACAGAACTTTGGGCGGTGGTGGTCAAACCGTGGATTTTAATACAAGCATAAAGCATATCGGTGACAGACAATCATTTTGCCTGTCACCGATAGCAGTCTGTTTTTAACGACTTCTGCTGCGTGAGCCTTGAGTTTTAGGTTTTGCGCCGGGTGCTTGATTTCGCGCGACATAGCCTTTCTTTTCAGCAGGTTTTGAATGACGTAAATCTTTTTTACCTGTTTCTTTGTTTGGCGCTTTCTTTTTAGGTGCGTCAATCACATTTAATGAAACAGGTTCATAACCTGTATCAGCAATGCGTGGCAATTTGCGTTTGAGTAATTTTTCAATTTCAGCCAATTGACTTGATTCTTCAGGTGATACTAATGAAATCGCAGCACCTAACGCGCCAGCACGACCTGTTCGCCCAATGCGATGAATGTAATCTTCAGGCACTTGCGGCAAGTCGTAATTCACCACATGCGGCAAATCATCAATATCCAGTCCACGTGCGGCAATATCCGTGGCAACCAGGACAGATACCTTTCCATTTTTGAATAAATCCAACGCTTTCGTGCGAGCGCCTTGCGTTTTATCACCGTGCAGTGCTGCAGAGCGAATGCCGTCAGTGACTAATTGTTTTTCTAAGCGATCAGCCCCATGTTTGGTGCGAACAAAGACCAACACCTGTTGCCAATTATTACTGCCAATTAAATAAGACAGTAATGCGCGTTTATTTTCGCGAGCAATACCGTAAACCAATTCAGAAATATTATCTGATGTCACATTAGGTTTGGCGACTTCAACAAGAATCGGATTTTGCAATATTTGATTAGCCAATGCTTTGATTGGCGCAGAATACGTTGCTGAGAATAATAAATTTTGGCGTTGCTTAGGCAAGTTTCCAATAACACGTCGAATATCAGGCAGAAAACCCATGTCCAGCATACGATCCGCTTCATCAAGCACGAGTATTTCAACGCTGCTTAAATTGATATTTCGCTCGTTCATGTGGTCACAAAGACGTCCTGTTGTCGCCACAATAATATCGCAGCCATGACGCAGTTGACGAATTTGCATATTGATACTTGCACCACCCACAATCATTTCTGCAATGAGGGGCAGATGTGCGCCATAGGTTTTAATACTTTCAAGCACTTGCGCAGCTAATTCACGCGTTGGCACTAACACTAATGCGCGAATACGACGTGGTTTTTGATGTGGATCGTGATTTTCCATCAAACGATGCAAAAGCGGCAATGTAAAACCAGCTGTTTTTCCTGTACCAGTTTGTGCGCCAGCAAGTACGTCTTTGCCAGCAAGAATATGGGGAATTGCTTGTTTTTGAACGGGGGTAGGCGTGGTGTAGCCTTGATCGCTGATGGCGTTAAGTAATTGTTGACTTAAGCCGAGGGCTTGAAAACTCATGTAAACTCTCAAATGATTTATTAAAAATAGATAGCGTTAATATAACACAACCCATGTGGTTGATGCGGTTTTAAACGTATTTTTCGTTAATAAACAAGAGAATTGCCGTTATTTTTATCGGCATTAAAAATAACGGCGGATAACATACAGGTAATAAACTATTCCTGAACTGCCTATTCGGCAGTGAATGTGATAAATAGCTATCAAGAGTAAATGTTTCTTTTCCTAAGCTACCTATTCAGCAGTAAAACAAATTTTTAATTTTGTAAAGTCATTATAACACTTTTTTTCAAAAGTGTGATGTATGTCACACTTTTTACTAAAGTAAATTAGGGTAGGGAGTTACTGTAAGTACTAATAAATTGTGACGAAAAACAAGAATTCTGATGGTTTTTAATAGTGATTATGTTGAGTAGTTTTAAATCAAAATTAATTTATCAATTACTTTGCAACGCTAAAATCTGCTCAGCAACCGCGCGTTGTTGTTCGCGTAAGTCTTGATAATAAGTAATGCCTTGCTCTATTTGTTTTTCACGTGGCTCGGTAACTAATCCTAGAGGAATAAAATCAATGACATTCATGGCAAAATGAGGATTGAGTTCATATTTTTTGATTCGTTCATTCACTTGATTTTCAACGTATTGACGAATGTCATTATCAGACTGCGTTGCCCACGCTAAATCGATGCCTACTTGTTGGCGTATCACTTCCCAAATAGCCGCAGATATTTTGACACAAATGCTATTTTGAGTAGCTTCAAATTCGGTATTCTCTAAACGTAAGTAAACATGTTCATCATCAAAGCAATCTTTAAATAAATGAAAATCTTTGCCATGAATAAGACTTGATTTCGCAGACATCGGGTTTTGCTCTATTAAAAATATCGTGAATTAAGAAAAATTAAATGATGTTTTGAATTTGTTAAACAATAAAAAAGGACGCTATGAAACGTCCTTTTTGAGTGGGTAAATTACGGTTTAGGGGCGGCAGGATTATCAGTGGCGGAGCCTTTATCGCCTTTATCACCTTTAGGGCCTGTGTCACCTTTGGTACCGTTATCGCCTTTGGGTCCAGTATCACCTTTAGGCCCGTTATCACCTTTGGCACCTGTATCACCTTTAGGGCCAATATCACCTTTGAGGCCTTGGTCGCCTTTAGGTCCACCATCACCTTTATCACCAGTATCGCCTTTGATGCCTTGATCCCCTTTAGGCCCAAGATCCCCTTTAGATCCAAGATCCCCTTTGACGCCTTGTTCACCTTTTTCACCTGGATCGCCTTTAGGTCCAGTATCGCCTTTAAGACCAATATCACCTTTAAGACCGAGATCCCCTTTAGGTCCGGTATCCCCTTTAGGTCCGGTATCCCCTTTAGAACCTTGAATACCTTGATCCCCTTTGAGCCCTTGTTCACCTTTAGCTCCAGTATCGCCTTTAATACCTTGATCCCCTTTAGTTCCTTGAATACCTTGATCTCCTTTGAGGCCTTGATCCCCTTTAGGTCCGGTTGCCCCTTTAATACCTTGAATACCTTGTTCACCTTTAGCGCCTTGAGGTCCTTGGTCGCCTTGGGGTCCTTGAATACCTTGATCGCCTTTAACGCCTTGGATACCTTGGATACCTGTATCGCCTTTAGCTCCAGTATCCCCTTGCTCACCTTGAGGTCCTGTTGGACCTTGTGCACCTTGTGCGCCTTTGTAGCCTAAGTCACCTTTAGGACCAGAAGGGCCAGCAGGACCTTCGTTGGCTACGACTCTATCGACCCAGCTGTAAACACGTTTAATGAGTAGATCATCATCATGCAAAAATTGATGACCTTCATTTTCAAGTTTGACTTGACGATAAGTACTATTTTTCTTGCCCGCGACTAGACGATCTCTCGCACTCCGAACGACTTCGGGAATATCCAATTCTGCATATATATCAAGTATGGGTAAATTGAATTTTGAGATAAAGAGTAGCGTGTCACTATTGTCTGTGACAGGTAAACTGATGAGTACCACGCCGTTAACATCAATGGATTTATCGGCGAGTGCATAGGTGGCCATTAAAGCGCCTAGACCGTATCCGACAATGACCACTTTCTCAGCTTTTTCAGCTTTTGCAAATTTTATGGCTGCAATGAGTCGCTCTTTGGCTTCAGGAAATAAGTCATAATAATCTCCCATGGCGGCGCCAGATTCGCGCAAAGGCATTTGAACTGATAAAGAGGCCCAGTGATGATTAGGCACGAAATGACGTAATTTTTTAATGACTAATTCTTGATCGGGATTTCCGCCAATATCATGTAGCAGAATGATAAAGCCTTGACGATCAGTGGATGGGGTATCGGTATATAAACTTAAAAATTTCTTTTCGGGGGTATGCAACCAAACAGCAGTTCCTGTTTTCAGTGTTTTTTGAATATCCAAGGCAAAATCGGCCTCACGTTTCTCATCGCTGCTCGCAATACACGGCAGAGAGCTACACAAACAGAGTGTTAAGCTAACTTGCGCTAATCTTTTGATGAGCATATACGAGGAAGTTCCTGTGATTTATTGCTAATAACTCGGTTAACCCAACTGTAAATTCTTTTGACGAGAAGTCCGCTATCATTCAAATACAAATGCCCTTCATTATCAAGTTTGATTTGACGATATTTTGATTTTGTTCTACCGATATTTTTTCGCTCTCTTGCGCTATAAACCACATCGGGTGAATCAAGTTCACCGTAAACATCAAGCATAGGTAAGGTTAGAGATGAAACAAAAGGCAATGTTTGTGCATAAATTTCATCTATTTCAGAAGATGACAAACTAATGGTAATGATGCCGTTCACATTTGTCGATTTTTCTTGCAGGGCATAGGTTGCCATCAATCCGCCTAATCCATACCCAATAATGACCACTTTTTCTGCTTTTTGTGCTTTGGCAAAAGTGACAGCCGAAAATAGTCTGTCTTTAGCTTCAGGAAATAAACTGTAATAGTCTTCTATTCTAGCACCTTCTTCACGCAAAGGCATTTGTATTGATAACGTTGACCAACGGTGTTCAGGGAAAAAATTGCGGAGTAACTCAATCACTTTATCTTGATTTGGATGTCCTCCAATATCATGCAGCAATATTACTATGCCATCAGGGTTATTGGTTGCTACTTCGGTATATAGGCTCAAAAATTTTTGATTCTGAGCCTGCAACCAAACAATACGTCCATTGGTCAGGTTTTTTTCAATATCGAGGGCAAATTCAGCCTCACGTTTGTCATCACTCGCAACACACGTCAATGCGCTACATAAGCACAATGTGATACTTAGTCGAGCTAGCTTTTGGATGAGCATAAACGAGAGGCTTCCCTTTCTTAATTACATACTGTAAATAACTTCACGATTACTGGTGCGAGCATCGTCGGTTTGTTTGACGTCTGTTTTTGGTTTACCTTGATGCATACGTTCTCGGTCGTATTTAGCCATCATTTCTTCCCAGGTTTTAAATTGTTGGTATTCTGCAAAACCAGCTTCTTTGCGCTGTTGATAAATTTCTTTACCCAAAACAATAATTTCTTGCGGGGTTTTATTATCTACTGTGTTTAAAAATTCGTCATCACTTTTTTTTGCGTCACGTACCATCCAAAATGACATCTCATATTCTGTACGGATATCTTCGGGAAGTCGATTTTTAATCATTTTAACAGATTTATAAGCCGTTTTTTCACTGTGTGCATTGATCTTTTGACCATTGCCACAGGCGGTTAACATGGCGCAACTTAGCGCAAGGACGATAAGTGGTAATTTTTTCATTGTCATAACCTTAAAAATAAATGGGAAGGATGATAACGCTATTTTTTTACAAACAAAGTAAAATGCGCGGTTATTATAAACCCTAGACATTTTTTTTATGCTGGAATTTATTTCCCTTCTTCTAAAGCGCTACCAAATTATCCAAAAAGCCAATGTGCTCAATGGTTCTCACTATGCGTATCAGCAAACGCTTGAGCAGTTAACACTCACGCAGGCTTTTTTTGCAAAAGGGCAACAAAAGGATAATTTGCCTTTGCAAATTGCCGTTGTTGGACCAACACAAGCCGGTAAAAGCTCGATTGTTAACGTCTTACTGAATTCAAAAAGTGCTGGCGTGAGTCCACTTGCTGGTTATACCGTTCATCCACAAGGCTTTTGTTATGATATTGACGTTACGGCCTGTGAGCAGTATTTAGCCGAATATTTTTTCCCTTTTACGAGTAGTGTAACCAATCAGCTCAATAAATCAAATTACACGTGCTATTCATTATCGTCTACTGATACGGTAACTCCCTATTTACCGCCTTCCATACTTTGGGATACGCCCGATTTTGATTCTATTGATTCAACTGTTTATCGTGAAGGCGTACTCAAAACCATTGCACTCGCGGATATGGTTATTTTAATTGTCAGTAAAGAAAAATATGCAGATCAATCCGTTTGGGACATGATGAAATGCATTGAACCTTTGCGGCAACCCACTTTAATTTGTGTGAACAAATTACATGAAGGATCTGAATCGATTGTTTTAGAATCACTACAAGAAAAATGGAGAGAGACGCGTCGCGATGCATTTCCGCAAGTGTTGCCGCTATTTTATCAAAAAAATACACAAATACCCGAAATTGCGCAATCGAAAAAACAGGTTTTGTTCGAATTAGCTAAAAAAGTACAACGTGAAAAACAAACTCATCGTGAGCAAAAATTACTGCAAACCTACTGGCAGTCATGGACAGCGCCACTGCGTGAAGAACATGTTATATATGAGGCATGGCATCAGCTTGTTGATCAGGTTGTTGAGCAATCCTTACGCAATTACGCGCGTGACTACCTAAATCATCCACGCCATTATGAAACATTTCAACAAGCGATTGCAGAATTATTATTGTTACTTGAAATACCCAGTATTGCGCGCGTGATGATGACTGCCCGTAAAGCGTTACTTTACCCATTAAAAAAATTGCGTAGTCTCGGGCGTTCTCGTGCTAATTTAGCAGAAAGTAGTCACGAAATGACAATGATAAAGCAGTTGATTGATCACACATTAACGGAATTAGCACATCAATTGCTGGATAAAAATACGCATCCATTGTGGCGCGAAATTAGTTTACAACTGCGTGATCATCACGCAGGTGAAGCTAAACTCAGTTTTCACGCAGCGCAAGCGTATCATTTATTATTTCAGCAAGATGTTCAGATGGCTGCTCAAGGGCTTTATTATAAATTAGAAGAGCAACCGCTGGTGTTAAATACACTCCGTGCAACGCGTGTATCGGCCGATGCTGCTGTTTTGGCACTAACGCTTTATGCGGGAGGGATTGGCTTGCATGATTTGGTGATTGCGCCTGCCATGTTAACACTCACTAATTTACTGACCGAAAGTGCCATTGGGAGTTATATGCGTAAAGTAGAGTCCGATTTGAAAGTTCGGCAACTTGCCGCCGTCAAAGTGCAAATTTTTGACCCGATGGCGCAGCGGTTAAGCGATTTACCTCAGTTGATAAATAGCGATACACATTTTGCGATTTCTCCTAAACAACTTTTAGACGCTGAGGCGCAATTGGACGGTGGAAAACCTCATGGCTTACGATTACTCTGATTTACTCAATGACTCTCAAGATTGGGCAAAAAAAGCCAATCAGCAAGATTGGTTAACAGCGCAGCAGTTGGCGTCATTAGATAGCGATGATATGACGCAATTCGCTCAAGAAATGCCTAGTCGCCCCATGCTTATCGCTTTTATGGGTGGAACGGGTGTTGGGAAAAGTTCACTACTGAATCGATTAGCGGGCAGGGCAATTGCCAAAGCGGGCATCGCACGTCCTACTTCACGTGAAGTTACCGTGTATTATCATCGGGATGTCACGTTACCTGATTTGCCTTTGCGTGGGGTATCGATTTCTCATCATGATGACGATAGTCAAAAAATGATGGTTTGGATTGATATGCCAGATTTTGACAGTACAGATGTGCAGAATAAAGCCCTTGTTTTGCAATGGATGCCGTATATCGATATGCTGATTTACGTAGTGAGTCCTGAGCGTTATCGAGATGAAAAAGCCTGGCAATTATTGATTTCTCAAGGTGCGCGTCATGCGTGGCTATTTGTACTTAATCAATGGGATGTGGGGCACCAGGTTCAAGCTGAAGACTTTGAGCATCAACTTCACTTAGCTGGATTTGATGCACCATTGATTTTTAAAACCAGCTGCACGCAAGTGCTCGTCGACGATGATTTTGCCTCTTTAACGCAAACTATCGGCAGTTTAGCTACGCAAAAGACACTTGAACAACTGGCTTATCATGGTCGGCAAGTGCGCGTTCAATCATTGCAAAAACAGCTACAGGTCGGCTTGTCTTGTTTAGGTGATCCAATGGCCGTTCAGAAATTACACACGCATTGGCAAAAACATTGGAAGTTAACAGCAAAACAGTTGCAACAAGGATTTGCATGGCGATTGCCTTTGTTTGCGGAGCAATTTGCAACGCATGCGAGTGATTTACGCATTGTATCCAGTGATATTTTACTTTGGGATGAATGGGCGCAAACACGTTTTGATGATGTGCTCAATGAAACGCTACTTTACGCGCAACGCCAGCACCTTCCAATTTTACCACTCGAAAAAAGTATGTCATCAATCCGCGCGCATGCAAAGAAAGCCTTGCATCATGAGGTAGAGTTGGAAACACGTCAATCTCTTGCAAAACGGGGAACTTGGCTCCATCGTGGGTTACTTAAACTGGTTGGTCTGGCTGAAATTGTGTTACCGCTTGGGGCGATGAGTTGGGTGGGTGTTCAAGTTTTTAATGGTTATTACGAAAGTAATCAAACGCATTTGCATTATTTGAGCGTTGATTTTGCTGTGCATAGCGTTTTAGTGTGTACGCTGTCATGGGTCATTCCTTTTTTCATTCTTAAAAAATGCCAGCCATCTCTTGAAAAAAGTGCATTGCGGGGTTTGAATAAAGGTGTTGCACATGGATTAGAGGCATTAAATCAGGCGGTATTGGCGTTGATTTCGCAGTTTGAACGCGATCAACAGCAGCACAAACACCAAGTGAATGAATTACTGAAAGCAAGCGAGTCGATCATCTCGCAGCATCTTACTTTCGACCCAGAAAGTCCTCTTGAACGTATGCTTGTATCAGAGGGTAGAATAAAATAATCGACATTATTGATGCTAGAACCTTGTGCTCAATCGCTGATTGTACAGCACACATCTACTTTCTCTTTGAGTTAACAAAACCGTGAAAATAAAAAATCCCCAGTATTTAGTCGGCATTGATTTAGGCACAACACACACTGTTGTCGCCTACGCTTCTATATCGACGCCGCAAACGATTCAACTTTTTCCCATTGAGCAATTAGTTGATGTTGGGCAAGTTGCCGCCCGTCCTTTATTGCCTTCAGTGCGATATCATCCAGCAGAAGGGGAAATTGCTGCGGGTAATCTCGCTTTTACTGCAAGTGATAATGCTATTTTGGGTGAAGCTGCGCGTGTGCTTGGCGCGAAAACGAAAGGCCGTTTTGTGACGAGTGCGAAGAGTTGGCTGTCACATCCATCCGTTGATCAAGATGCGGCTATTTTGCCTTGGGGCAGCAGTGATGACATATTAAAAGTGTCGCCTTTGGATGCAAGTGCGAGTTATTTGGGGCATATTCGCGCGGTATGGGGGCATCAATTCCCCGATGCGCCGCTTGAAAACCAAGATGTTGTGATAACTGTCCCCGCGTCATTTGATGAAGGAGCGCGTTCATTAACCGTTGAGGCGGCAAAAATTGCTGGATTGAAAAAAATTCGCTTACTCGAGGAACCTCAAGCCGTTTGTTATGATTGGCTACGGGCAAATGCGACGCAATTAAAAGAAAAATTGTCCAACGTGCATTTGCTGCTTATCTGTGATGTGGGGGGCGGAACGACGGATTTAACTCTCATTAGCGTTGAGCAAGGCGAAGGCGATAAAGAGCCAAAATTAACCCGTATTGGCGTAGGTGATCATTTGATGCTCGGCGGTGATAATGTGGACCTAGCCATCGCGCATACGCTTGAATCGCGTTTAATGGGCAATGACACGTCGCAAAAGCGTTTATCTGCCGCCGAATTATCACAATTACTCGAGCATTGTCGCCACGCTAAAGAGCGTTTACTTGCAGAAGATGCGCCAGAATCTATTAAAGTGACGTTGCTGGCGAGTGGCTCAAAATTATTTGGTGGCTCGCGCTCGGCAATACTTTCGCGCGATGAAGTTCGCACTATTGCGTTAGATGGTTTTTTTCCACTATCAAGATTAAGTGATTTGCCGGATAAAAAACGCAGTGGTGTAGTTGAGTTCGGATTGCCTTATGCGTCAGAGCCAGCAGTGAGTAAACATATTGCTGCTTTTTTGAAATTACATTCCCATGCAGCAGCGCAAGCATTAGGCAGCACAGATCAGATGCAAGGTGCATTTATACCCGATGCACTGCTTCTTAATGGCGGCGTATTTCGCAGTCAACCTATCACCAAGCGCGCAATAGATTTACTTGCTTCATGGCGTGACGTACCCCCCATTTTACTTGAAAATCAACATCCTGAATTAGCGGTTGCGTTTGGGGCGGTCAGCTATGCTGTGGCGCGACGTGAGAAAAAATTAAAAATCGGGGGCGGTGCTGCGCGTAGTTATTTCTTACTGATTGAAACGGCTGAAAATAGGCAGGTTCAACAAGGTATTTGTATTTTGCCAAGAGGGAGTGAGGAAGACGATGAAATTATTTTAAAAGATCATCGCTTTGCATTGCGTCTTGGGATGCCTGTGCGTTTCCATTTAGCTTCAACGATTGGCGATACCGTTTATAAATCAGGTGATATTGCTGACATTACCGACGATTTTCATTCTTTACCGCCTTTAGCGGTTGCTTTTAGCAGTGATTCGAGCAATGAAGTTGTCGTTGAGCTTGCCGTTATGCAAACAGAAGTCGGTACGCTCAAAATCCAATGCGTCGGCGTTGATAATCGTAAAAATCGTTGGGACGTTGAATTCCAACTTCGTCGGGGCGTGCAGAATAGCAGCGTATCAACTGAAGAAGGGTTGCCAGCCAATTTGCCCGCGTTATGCGAAAAAATAAGTGATATTTTCGGCGCAAAATCGAAACAAATTGATCCTAAAGCAGTGAAAAATCTTCGCTCTGAGCTTGAAAAAATGATGGGAATGGCGCGAAGTGAATGGAACTCGCCACTGCTTCGAACCTTATTTACCACGCTACTGGACGGTGATAAATATCGTCGTCGCAGTGAATCACATGAAAAAATTTGGTTAAATTTAATTGGGTATTGTTTGCGTCCGGGATTTGGTTATCCGCTTGATGATTGGCGTGTTGAGCAAATTTGGAAAATATATCCGCACGGTATTCAATTTGTAAATGAAACGGCATCATGGGCGGAGTGGTGGACGCTTTGGCGACGGATTGCTGGTGGACTGTCACCCGCAGCGCAGGAAACCATTTTTGCCGACATTACCAAATATATTGACCCGAGTGCGGCAAGGCAAGTGGGCGTGGCAAAACAAATTAAAACGCGTAGTTACGACGATATTATTCGCTTAGCCGCAGTACTTGAACGCTTACCGTTACAAAAGAAAATTCAATTAGGTGAATGGCTACTTAAACGCCTTGAAAAATCGAGTGAATCCGTTCAAACATGGTGGGCGCTCGGTCGCATTGGGGCGCGAATTCCTTTTCATGGCAGTAGTCACAATGTTGTCCCTGCGCAGACCGTTGAATTATGGCTTGAGCAATTACTCAGTGAAGATTGGAAAAAAACATCGCAAATTGGCTTTTCTGCGACCTTAATTGCGCGGATGAGTGGTGATCGTGCGCGTGATATCAGTGACGAAATGCGCATTCGTGTTGTTGAAAAGCTAAAACTGAGTAAAGCGCCTCTTTCATGGATTGACATAGTGGAGCAGGTCAAAGAGCTCAGCGAAAAAGACGAAAAACAAATTTTTGGTGAAGCGCTACCTTCGGGATTGAAATTAGTATCTATTGGGGAGAAATAATATGGTGCATTATTGGCGGGCGATGATGGGGATTGTGGTGCGAGAATTGAGTCGTTTTGTGACGCAACGAGAGCGGTTTATTTCGGCATTAGTACGCCCTTTGGTATGGTTATTTGTCTTTGCTGCAGGTTTTCGTGCAGCACTCGGTTTAGCGATTACGCCACCTTATGAAACCTACATTTTGTATGAAGTTTACATTACACCGGGATTAATTGGCATGATTCAACTTTTTAACGGCATGCAAAGCTCTCTTTCGATGGTTTATGACCGCGAAATGGGCAGTATGCGCATCTTGCTTGTCAGTCCGTTGCCGCGTTGGTTTTTGCTTTTGAGTAAATTATTAGCGGGGACAGGTGTATCTATTTTGCAGGTGTATGTTTTCTTAATCATAGCTTGGGGGTATGATATCCGAGCACCAATTGAGGGTTATATGTGGATAATATTCCCACTGATTCTGTCAGGATTGATGTTAGGCGCATTAGGCTTATTGTTGTCGTCGTTTATTAAGCAACTTGAAAACTTTGCAGGTGTGATGAATTTTGTGATTTTTCCGCTATTTTTTATGTCAACGGCGCTTTATCCGTTGTGGAAAATAAAAGAATCCAATGCGTTTCTTTATGAATTAGCGCAGTACAATCCATTTTCACAAGCCGTTGAGTTAATTCGTTTTGCATTATATGGGCAATTTAATTCATTTGCGTTTATATATACAGCGATCGCATTTTTCGTGTTTATGGCGGCGTCCATTGTTGGTTATAATCCATCAAAGGGAATGATGACGCGAAAAGGCTAACACAGTAAAATAGTGTTGCGCTCAAATTTAAGGGAGCGGTGAGCTATACAATAATAACAACTTAAAAAAATACAGTGAGGACATACAAATGAGTGAAGAAAATGTAAATCCAGTCGTTACCGAGTCTGTTGAAGCTTCGCAAGAAACTGCTCATGTTGAACACGTTGAACCCGTTCAAGCAGCTGAAGCTCATGCAACTCAAGCTAGTCATGAAGAAGCTCCAGCGGGCATGTTGGCATCATTAATGGCACTTAAAGAGTCAAATGCCAATGCGTTCTATGGCATTTTAGGTGGTGTTGGTGTGTTGCTTTTAGCTTTGGTGATGTTTGGATTTGGTGGCGGTGATGAAGTGTTGAAAAAAGCGGATACAAAAAGTTTGGCAGCTGGCCAAAAATATTCGTTAAAAAGCCCTAATGCTATTACAGATGGCAATGAAGTGTTAACTATCCGTTTGGTTTCTCAGCCAGGCGCAATGTCAGCTTTTGATGACGATGAAAATAAAACAGAAGAATGCCGTAAATTCCCTGTTGGTACTAATGTGACCGTATTAGATAAACAAGAAGCAGGTCCCATTGTTTATGCAAAAGTGCAAATAGATGAAGGTAGTTGTACTGGAACAATTGGTTGGGTATTAGGTATTAATCTGTAGTTTTTCAAATAAAGATTGACGCCCTGGTTAAATATATTTATACTGTGTGAATGGTTTCAAATATTGAAACGCGGGAATAGCTCAGCGGTAGAGCACAACCTTGCCAAGGTTGGGGTCGCGAGTTCGAATCTCGTTTCCCGCTCCAAATTCTAAGCCGCGATCTTCGCGGCTTTTTTGTTCATCTTCATTTCGGCTGCGTAGCAAAGCGGTTATGCAGTGGCCTGCAAAGCCATCTAGAGCGGTTCGACTCCGCTCGCAGCCTCCATCACTTCGCCGATGTAGCTCAGTTGGTAGAGCAACTGATTCGTAATCAGTAGGTCGCAGGTTCGACTCCCGTCATTGGCTCCATATAAATCAATGAGTTAGAGTTATTGATGCTTGATTAGTTTTATAATGAGTCACCAATAAGTCACCATCAGATTTCATTTCATTTAATTAATTTTTCTTGGATCATACATAGAACTATTCAGATCTCAAATTTACTCGAGTACCAAAAGTTATGATTTGTAGCTTGTAACGGCAGTAATGAAATGTTATCTCTGGAATCTAAGTGATCTCTAGTCTTGCAGTCTTCATTCTTTCAAGTTCTTCATAAGCTTTACGAGGTGTTTGATAGGGTTGCCTAGGTGCTTGCTGTTTAAGTTGCTTACCACCGCTTGGATTGCCCACTATATCAACGATATTCGCGTTGATTTCATACATGGTCTTTACTTC
>Ga0114974_10002159_pt1 | contig 15197 bp, 17 predicted proteins | sample S_130206_EF_Meta_FD_87318 | JGI IMG/M metagenome (GOLD analysis project Ga0114974, IMG submission 87318) | Freshwater microbial communities from Lake Simoncouche, Canada to study carbon cycling - S_130206_EF_MetaG | ecosystem: Environmental > Aquatic > Freshwater > Lake | place: Lake...
AATCAAGTGCAGTTTGTGTTGCAGTGCTTACTGGCTTATTGACATCCGACGTATTGTCGCAATTTCCTAAACCAACTGCCGTTTTATTTAAGGTTTGAAATGTCTTATCACCTCTGTAATAATCTGCTGAAGTTGTTGCAGTAATTGTATTTTCTTTACTTGCAGCCAACCCACTATACTGTGAATTAGTTGCATTGTCACCCGTATTCGTTCCACTTGTGTTACCTAGGATTACTAATTGAGCATCGGTAACATATCGCTTATTTGTTGTATCCGCAATATCCGTTGTAGTTGCATCCGCTCCCGCAGTTACAAGCCCTTTTGAATCGTAGGTAATTTTTGTTTTGGTAGAACCAGTTATTGCAGCGTTCCCAGACATTTTCCCATCCAATGCGGATTGAGTAGCCGTAGAAATAGGTTTGTTCAAATCGCTCGTATTATCGCAATTTCCTAAAGATACATCTGTCTTATTCAATACAACATTCCCGACTCTTGCAGCCACCGATTGAACGGGTGCAATAGTTTTTAATTGGGTAATTGTTATTTTATTTGACGTGTTTTCGCTTATATCTACAATATTCAATACATCCGCATTGTCAATCGATGCGATTGCCGTCATTTCGGTAATTTTTATTTCTGCCATATTAATTTGTTACTATGTTTTTATTGTCTTGAGTAATAATTGAAAATCCATTTTGTGTAATCAATTGATTTGGAACCTCGGGGCTTCGAGTAATATTCCCTATCCCTTGTGCCCATAAAGTTCCGTCACAACATTTTCTGGAATAAATTAATTTGTCTTTGCAAAGGCATCCCCTCGAACTACTTTTGGGTGAGGAACGGCTTGGGTTATCAAATTTTTCTCCGTATCTCATTATGTTGATTTTTTCATAATAATTCCCAGCAATAAAGAAAGAAACCAAAATACGATTACAAATCCTCCAATAATTAGATATTTGCCATAATTGGATTCGTTCCGAGGCATATAAATAATTTTAGGAATAGTTATAATTTTTTCACGGAAAATAGTATCCCCTTTAATTTTTTGGTTTACAATAAACCTATCTCGGTATCTTATAATTTGCGTTTTGATGCCCTCCCTTTCAATATTTATAGTATCGATGTCATGCATGACAAATGTATCGATGCCAAATATTGAATCACGGATGACAATAGTATCCCTTACAATAATACTAGAATCCTTAAATATATGAGGATTCTTTTTTATTGCACGTTTAATATGCCATTCAGCCGAGCAACTAGTCAATAGCACTAATACTAATCCCAGACAAATCTGTAATAACTGGTTTGCCTTTTTTAGTCTCTTTGGTTGATTTTTTGTTGTCATCTGGATTGATATTATGTTTTTCTACTGAAATGCCCTCAAATCGCTTTAATATCGATTCTGTGGCAATTATCTGGTCATCATTGGAAATAGAATTGTTGGAATCAATAACTCCGATATAAACCGCCTCCAAATCTGGTTGTGTACTAATTGAACTCCAATATGGATTTTTAGCCACCGCCTCAATATGGCCGTTTATGTCAACTATAAAGTGAAAATTATTTTCCCTTTTTTGCAAATAGCATACTATCGCTTTGGTTATTTTTCTGGATTTCATTTTTTTTAAGTTTAGTATAATAGGTTTTTAATTTGTCCATTTTTTCTTCCTTGGGTTTATAGGACTTTTTTAGATGTTCCATCCGCAATAATTATTTGGGTTAGATGTTGGATATTCCCCGTCATTTTGGTTAGCCGTATATTCTGGGAATAATTGAGGATAATAAGTCAAATAGGAAACGAGCCTTTTACGATAAGTTTCAGCGATGCCTCTTTGACGCTTTACAAGGGTATCGATTTCATTCTTATCTGGTAATTGAGTGTTTTCTGGATTGTTTCTGATTATTCCAGCGTTACTGATTTCGTATCCATGAAACTGCAAAAAATCAGCCATAGCATAATGAATCAAAGTAGGTTGTACATAAGTCAAAACTAGAGTGCTATAATTTCCAGCCAAAGTTGAAAGCCTTACATCAGTCAATATTTTTTGAAAAAGTTGTGTTCCTAAAACCTCTTGTATTTCGATGTCTTGGGCTACTTTTACAAACGGAGTAACCTTGTCAACATCTACGTTTCCATTCAATGAAGTATATTTAAAAATATCCTCATTGGTTACTAATAATACGCTATCGTTTAATGTCATTTTTTGAGCCTCCCTTGGTTTGGCATATTAATTGGTTTAGTTTGAGCCTTCGCCCAGTCTGGTGGAGAAAATGGTACTCCCTTGTCATTTGCCGATGCATTGGAAACCTCGTCATAATTATTCTGAATATCCCTCTTTGTTGAATCTTTTTCTGAATCAGTCAATGGCATAACTTTTCCTCCGTTATTCTGTTTTCGCTTAAAAGTTAATCGCTCCCAATAATGGTGACACGCTACTCCACCCTTGAATTTCCAGATTGAATATGTCGATTTCCCTTTTGGTGCAAATTGTCCATTTATCCCAGCATCGCCCATCTCAATAATGTCCTCCCTACGATAAGTAACCCCTCCGCTTCGAGCACCTACCATTTGTTTGCAAAAATCTCGGCTATTACTAGAAGTTGAATTTGGACCATAGCGATATCGTATTTTGTATATTCCTTTGTCATCAGTACTTTTTTCGTCTGGGTCTGCAAAGGATTGAAAAAATGTATATTGATGTCCGTCTAAAGCCTCATCGTTTACTATTGATGTGTCAATTAATTCCCATTCATTTTCGTTTACAATTTCCCCCTTATCGCCTAAAAATTCCAACCAAGACATTTCGTCATCGCTGGACATCTCGACTCCCTTACGATTAATCCCCATGCTTTCTTTTGGAACGCAATTTGGTACTTTCCGACCATCTTTAATTTTAAAGCCTACCATTTCGTATCCCTCCCAGCACGGGTCCTCCTCCGCAAATGAAAGTTTCTTTTTATCGATTTCTTTTAATTTTCGTTCCGCCCATTCAATTCCACTATCCCCGCCCCAAGCGTCCCACATCAATCCTCCACATCCCTCCTCATAAAGAACATTTTTATTTTCTTGATGTCGACGAAATGATGCCATACGGGCAATTGTATCCCGACTAATATTTTCTTTATTGGCTAATTGGTATGCTCTCTTTTTGCCTACATCCGTTCCACATTCCCCCCAACCATTTTTATCCGCATAGTCAATTGCACTCTGGGCGTTATTAGATGCCGATTCTGGATAGTCATTATAAGTTTCCTCAAATTCAAATCCGTCTTTCCAGAATGATTTACAAATAGTAAACGCTTGTCGTTTTTCAGTTCCCTCTCCTATAATTACCTCCGTGCATCTGTCTAAAAAATTCTCCCTCGATTCTCCAGTTTTTGGTTGGACAAATTCCTCCTTTTTAAAAGACAATGCCATGCCCTCATTTGTAGATTCAATCTCGTCATCGTCCAATGGATTGAGAGGTTTGAAATATAGTTCTAAATTGATGTCCGCCTCGGACAAGATTTGGTTAACCGCCTCAATTACCATTTGCTGGAATGGGCGTATAACCATATTATCAAAAATCTTAATTCCAGTTGTCAACTCATCAGCGTTGGACGAGAATCCGTTGGCAATATTTTTAATACCAAAAATCAATGGGCTTGTAATCCCATGAGCAACTAAAACTTTGTCTTGAGATTCAGTACTTAAAAATTGGTATTGATTATGGGCATCGCTCAAAGGAACTGGAGTTATATCCGCTTTTTGGTCGGCACTATCATTCCATGAAATAACTACCTTTCCAGTAGAACTGCTACCACTAAATTTGTTTAAAATTGCATTCTCAATACTATTCTTATCCTCCGACGAAGGTTCTCCGTTATTGAAGTTGATAAGCATTGAGGGTGCCATACCATTTTTAATGTTATTAATATGGTAATTCGCTATTTCGCATTCCAACTCCGCATATTGTAATCCCCCTTGATAGTCTACTGGACTGAAATAAAAAGAACCAGTTGAATATGGTCGTATTACTAAAATACTTTCAGATGCCTCTGGATTAAATTGAAAATTTGGTATGCGTTTAGGTTCCGCTCTTCGTTTCATATTTGCCCAGTCTGGATAATAATAGTATGCCTCAATTTCGCCCTTATCGTTACATTTTTCTGGGCGTAAAGTTTGTATAGGAAAATGGTAACACTTGGCTAATTTCTTTTTATCCTTACTGCGTACAATCTGGAAACTTCCCATGCCCATCATTTTCAAATCTTGTGCTACATTCCGTAAACATTCGTCTGAAAACATCCTTTTAAATGTAACATAATCTGGTAGGTTTCGGTTGCTTCGCTTCGCCTCCATGCCTTGACCAAAAATCAAATCCGCAATTCCTTTTATGCAACGATTATTTGTAGGGCTACCATGAAACATATCTATGAGATATCCATAGTAATCATTATCGTCGCCATATTCTACCCATGCTTTGTTCTTTTTTTCTACAATGCTGGGACTGGTATAGGTGCTCATTTGAACGACTTTTACATCGCCCTTGGCTTTTTTAATTATAGTGTCATCCATTCTTTTTGATTATTATTGGTTTTTGTCCAAGATTTACGATTTAACAAAATATCTGGGCTATTAGTAACCCATCTATAAACCATTTCGTAATATAAGCGATTTGTGGAATCAAATACTCGAACTGCAAGTTCATCCAGATTATTTGCTATTGTAGATATAGGTGTCAAAGATGGCAAAGTCATGATAACTCCAGAGCCAGAATCCGTATATGTTTGAGTCAATGAAATTTGATTTTTGGTTAATTTATGTACAATTACAATTGTCATTGTTGCATTCGGGAATGCAATCGCTGGATATAAGGTAAGTGTAGTATCGGTTGGTGTAATGTACATATCTAATAAAACGCAAATTATCATTTTTGTTTGAAAAGAAAAAGCCACCCATTATAGGTGGCTCTCTCCAGATATGAAAACAATAAATTAAAAGGGGTTATGCGGGGGTTACATCTGGTGTGAAAATAGTTGACAAACCAGCGTAAGTAATCGAATCCAAAGGTCTTGGAAAAAATCTCTCTTGTGAAGTCAAAGTAATTGCATAAGTTCTTGGGTCGCCTAAATTGGCTCCAAAGTTACCAGCACCAGTATTGGCATCCGCACCAAATTCCTCACCTACTAGCCAGAAGTTATCGTTCCTATCCCAAACAACAACTCTCCATCTGCCTTCTGCAAGATTACGAATGTCCTCGAAATCAGTCATAACTCCAGTTACCGATTTTGGTTTGAAATTTAAAACGAGCGTAGCCTCATACATAGTTGTGCCTCCATTCCTATCGGAAGTAATAGCAACATCAAAAGTAGACGCTCCCTTTAATTCCCAGAAATATCCAGTTACTAATACCGCAGCGGACGTTTTAATTGTTTTGACAGAGCCTATTCTACCAACAGTCTGCAATTCGACAATATCGCTCCAGACATAAGGGATTAAAAAGACACCTTGTATGCCTCCGACGTATTCTTTACAAGGCTCCAGCCTTGCATCAATAGTATTACATGCCATGTTCTTGTTTTATGTTTATTGGGTTAAAGTATAATAAGGGGAACCATATGTTAGGTTCCCCTCATTCATAAATTAGGTTACGTTTAATACAACTTGTTGAGTTGGGTTAGTTGCGATAATTCCACCCGTAAAACGCATGATAATTCTAACATTTGAACTTCCGTCCAAATCCGCCATATCCAAAAATTTCACGTCATTGTAATCGCTTAATAAACCAGTTCCAAAATGCAAATCGCTCTTTAATCCCAATACGCAGTCTGAATCAGTTAAACCCGGACACATCGTCACTGGAATACCTTGGAAGTTCATTGGCTTCTCTCCAACGAAGAACTGGAAGTTATAGTTACCAGTTGACAACGCTGATTGGTATGCTTTCATAGTCAATGGACCAACATAGAATTGGTATCCCTCTTTGCCGTATAACGCAGCGGGTGATGCATCCAACATTGCTTGTAAACGAGCAACGATATTTGAACCAGAATTTGCTCCAGACGCAGTACTAACGATTGCGGAATTATCTACAAGATATCCAACCATTCCATCTTGACCAGCGACAATCGCGGAGTCATACCATAGGTTTGATTTCCAGATTCCTTGTTCGTTCTGTTGGGCAACTTGTGCTGCAACTTGGGCAAGTACAAATTCCTCAAATGTTGGTGGCAATTTATCGAATGCCGAGAATCCCATTTGCATAGTTTCCCATGTAGTGAATAAATTGTTTTTACACAAAGTTAAATTCACTTGTTTTTCAGTCATGGTCAAAACATATTCTGACAATGTTACTGAACTTGAATCAGTAAAGTCGCAAGTTGCATTGGCGATTGAAACTGAATTTGCATAATTTCTAATTACCTCTTTGTAACGCACATTTGGGTGCAAAGTAATTAATTCCTTGGCAAGGGTATCTCCAGAAAGCAACGCCGCGGCGACGTATTTGCCACTAAATTCACCCGCATAAGTTGATGTGACACTAGGTCCACTTAATTGAATATTTCTGTTTTTCATGATTTTGATTAATTAAATAATTGTTGGAATACTCTGTCCTCAATAGTTTCTTCACGCTTCGCTCCTAATTTGAACTGCATTTTAGTAGAAGTAGATGCATCTGGATTAAAATGAGTTCTGTTGCCCTCTTTTGACAACTCATCTCTTAATTTGTCATTTTCAGTTTTGATAGCCGACAATTGAACTTGCAATTTATTAATTGCATCTAGGATTGCGTTATCGTCTTTTGAATGAGATGACATTTTAGTTCCAGATTTCATTTTTTTGTATTCAGCAATAATTTCTTCGCCCTCTGGTGAATCTACGATACTAACGATAGCCTCGGCTACTTTTTCCGCTAATTCACCGCCACCAACCATATCCTCGCATTTGATTAATAAGGCTGGTTTTGACATTGTTTGCTCCTCCTTTTTATCCTCAACGGACGGAGTTATTTCCGCAAATTGTGTTTCTTTTGTCATTGTTTCGATTATTGTTTTTGGGTTGTTTGTTTGCTCTTGAGCGACTGGCTTACCAGTAGCCTCCTTCATTGGGGCGTTTTGCATTTCCTCAATTTGGTCTGGGGAAATCATTTCTGTAATTACACCAGCATCGTCAACTGAAATCTTTGAGCCATCCTCCATTTCGTAAGTTCCCGCTGGTACTTTAATATTGCCATCCTCCGAAACGATAAATACTGCATCAGTAGGCATAAATCCCTCCGACTCAAATGTATTCTGTCCATCCGCAGTTTTCATAGTTGCAAAGTCCATTCTGGATGGTTTCTTGTAACCAAGACCATTTAAAACTCTGTCTAAAATTGTTTGTGATTCATTCTGCATACTTATAAAACGATTAATTTTTGTGTTGTTAGATTTTTTCGTATCCTAAACTTTTCAGATAGGCATCAAGTTCTGGAGTTACTTTAATCTTATTCATTTTGACCTTTGATTTTTCAGCGAAAAATCCCTCAATTGAGAATCCTTTTACTAATCCAGTTTTGACATAATCCTCCCAGACTTTTGCATTATCGACTTTTAAGGCTACCATCCAAGTTCCAATTGGGTCTGTCATTCCATAAATGGCACTTTTGTCTTTTTCCATATCCTCCTTAATCCAACTTTCAATTAATGTAATACCATGGATTTTTAATTCATGCTCAAGGGTGGCATTTGATTGGTTACCCCTCATTAAATAAAGTTCCGATGCCCTTTTTACAGTACCTTGTGAAAAATAACAATAAAATTCCTCTCCGTCTTGGTTCCTATAAATTGGTTTATCTGGAATTAAGGCTGGTCCTAATAGGATACGCTTGTCCGCATCCGCAGTTTTGAATTGAAATTTAGTTTGGGACTTTAAGGCAATAAAATTTGACTCAATCGCTGGTGCCGAAACGATGCTTATAGCATCAATCCCATGAGCCAACTCCTCCTCGTTTAATATCAATTCAACAATTTTCATTATATCAATAAAACGGGTTAGGATTAAAGTGTTGCGTTTTCCATGATTTTTCTGTTTAGCGATTCCCCAGATTCAATATCTGATTGAACAACGTAAGCCCTTTGAGGTTTATTTGCTTGACCCATGGCTTGTTTTAATTGCATATTTGAGTCAACTACATTCCCTCTGGCTATATTGAGGCTTGGTCCTATTTGCGGAGCTGTCATAGTACCCCCACCAGATGGGGCATTCCCCCCAGTTTGAGATGCTAATTTCTGTGCCTCTTGTTTTATCTTAATGACATTTGCAAGTCCACCAGCAATTACCCCAGCCATGTTTATAAAGTTCAATGGAGGAGGGCTGGATGCTAACGCTACGTTTGCCCCTACATAGGTTTGCATGATAGCCTCCGCAATTGCAATAGCCGACTGCATTTCCGCGTCATCGGCAAACATGGTTTTTGCTAAATTTAAACCTTGTTGAAGTGCGGCTGCTTTGGTTTGCATAGATGCAAGTTGAAGTTCAGTTTGGCTTTTTGTATATTCTTTGACCGCATTAGTATATTCAGCCTCTCCCGTAATCCTTTGAGAATTAAACTCCCCCTCTTTTAAAGTTCTTTCGGCTAGAATCTCATTATATTTTGCAGTTCCTTCAGTCTCCTTTGCTAGTCGCTCATCGTAAGCCGACATAAACGCCTTTTTCTGGGCATCAATTGTATCTAGGGTAGCCTTTAATTTTTCGTGTTCTAATAGACCAACATTAGCAGTTGCCTCCGCCTCCATTCGAGTTCTTTCTAATATGGCGTCCCCTAGAGTTTTAGTAGATTCTTTTTGTTGTTCATCAATTCCACGAAGGGTTTCATCAACTACCAATTGAGTATCGGCTATTGTAGCGTCTAACCCTTTCATTTGTATTTTCAATGCCCCAATATTAGCATTTCGTTCTTTGCTTACTCCCTTGGCTTGGTTTTCCAATGCTAACAAATTAATCTGGTTTTGGATTAATTGTTTTTCAAGTGCAATATGTTGCTTTTTTAATTCCAGATTATCTGTAATTGCTTTGCGTCGCTCCTCAAATGTTTTCGTTTCATTATTTGCCGTGGCTTCATTTTGCGCTTGTTGACGTTCTAAGGATTTAATATTTTCCTCAATTTTGGCATTTAAAGTAATATAGGCAGTACCAGTGTCTCTGAGGGCTTTGTTTCCTTTATACGTTTTTTCAATATTTTTTGCAATTACTCCGCCCCACTTGACTGCGGTATCGATTGCAGCCACATAAACTCCTTTGATATTTTCATATCTTTTTGTTTGTTCCTTGGCTATTTCGATATTTTCTTTTTGAAGTTCATTAATTGTTTTTTGTATTTCAGCCGACTCCTCAGTATCACCAGTAAAATCATTCCATGCTTTTCTTAATTCCAATAAAGTAATACGCATATTATTCCATTGTTCTAAAACAAGGTTCCCCCAGCCTTTTATAATATTTTCATAGTACCATTTTGCGCCTCTTTCAAACGCCCCAACTAAATCGTCCCATGCTTTTTTAGGGTTTTCAATCGCCTTGCCAATTGCATCAAAAACTGGAGTCATTATCTCTGCTAACCCTTCCGCCGTACCGCTTATTATTGAAAGGGCATCATTGAATAAATTTGCAACTTTTTCGTTTTCAACTAAAGAACCTAATATCTTATCTAATAAACCTTTACCAACTGCCAGTCCCGCACCAAATTTAATACCGCTTATTGCCTTACCAAATTTACTACCATTATTACCGCCCTCCTTTAATGCCTTATTAGTATCTTGTACGCTCTTTTCCGCTTTCTGGAATGAGTCATTTATTGCCTTCGCCCCTTTTTCGGCTTTGCTGGTATCCGCACCAACCTTAAAATTTATATCCTCGTTTGCCATTAATGATTCGTTTAAATTGTTTTACAAATGCTTTCCATGTAGATGGTATTTCTCTGTGTCCTTTTGAAAATTCTATTTTCCCGCTACCTCCATAAAAGGAATGAGATTTGAGTATTTTGATTATGTTTGTATACATATTAAAAGATTTTTTCAATTGTCATATTTACGCTTTTAATTGAAAGCGAATGTGAGCCCCCATCATTTGTCCTTGTACCGAATTTGATGACTCCAGTTTCATTGATTGTCAATATGCATTCGGTTGTAGCCGTATTAATATGGTTCCCACTAAATTCATAATATCCCTCCGTCTCAATTCCATTCAGCAATATTTCCGCTATTAGATTATGTCCTCCGCTATTGTCAAAAACTGCAAAGGCTCGAACCCGATATTGTCCACCTTGGTTAATGGTAATTTGAGTATTCCCACCAGTTGCAAATAAACTGCCATCCCCATCAAATCCAGTATTCGCAATTGCAAAAGCCGAATTGGTAGGCGTTATGGTTAATGTTTGAGCGGTAGTCCTCCAGATAGTAACCTTACAAATAGTCATGGATTTCATTTGAGCCTTATAAAGTGAATCAAGTAACATCGGCATGGAATAATTGTATTGGTCAACTGGAGACGCATCAGCAACATAATTACCAGTAGCCCCATAATAAACTGCATTCGCAATTGATGACTTAAATGGAATCCCATTCATGTATGTTTTACCCTCTGAATTAAGAACTGGGTCTACAAATACTGGTTTTTTCCCAGTCGAACCAGATATAGTCATCTTATTTACTTTGGGATAGGATATTAATTCAAGTTTAGCCTCCTCGGTTAAAATGTTGTATTCAATTTTCTGTATCTTATAATAATTCCCAGATACAACTATATTATCATTTAAAGCCATTTTAAGCCACTCCCCTACTGGAATGAATGCTTGGCATATAAATATACGGCTTCGTGTACTATAAAGCCTAGAAATAAATTCATTCCAAAAATTCATGTAGATATTCTGGGTTGGGATATCCCCCTCGGCGGAGGATTCCAGTCCAAATGTACATGCAATTGATGAGGCACCCGTTGTCGGGGTATTTGTATATGAGGACGAAATAGGCTGATATGTCAATGTATTTCCCCCTAATCGATACCATGATTTTTTGTTTTTAAAGTCTTGAAAATAAAACAATATTAATTCTTGTTGAATTGGTTTGAAATCCTTTCCCAGAACTAATGGCATATCCAAATCAGTTTCGCTTACTACCGCTCCAATTTGGTTGACTTCATTGATTCTGCTAGGAGTCATGATTGAGAATATACTCTGTATATTTAATTCCCCAGAACCAAAATCAACATCTGGCTTAAAAGTAATTGAGCCATATTCTCGACTATAAGTATCCTTAAAAAATAAACTATTTCCAGCCTCACTCGGTTTATGTCCCATATTGATAACTGATGGGATATCCATTTTTTTATGCTGGTTACTTGTAAAGTCTACATAATTTGTGTAATCCTTATTTACCCCCAATGCATACCAATCGTCAATATTATGAATCTCAAATTCGGTTAGGCTTTTTGGTACCAGAATAGCATTAAATGTTTGAAGTATTGAATTAATGAAATCACTCAATTTAATGTTAGGCATAGCCTCCTTCATGAATACATTTGGATTAGTATTATAAGGAGAAAATGAACATTTAAAGGTTCCAGTTATTTGTACGTTTGTGTATACCGCATACACAAGGTAAAATTTCTGTCCTTTCGTAGCCTTACGCAATTTAATATTCCAGACATAACCATTAAAAAAAAAGTCATCCCCAGAAATATTATCGACCATAGTCCCATTTATCATGGCTCGATAATGTGCGAATTGACTAGGTGCACCGCTATTTTGATTTAGTTCTACTTCAAAATCATAATCCCCAGTTTTTGGGATTGTATATTCAAACGTAGTATTACTCCATGCCCCAGATGGGTTTGAAACGACATTCGAACCAAGAGGTAAATGTTGCCATGTACTTTTCGTAGATGAACGTGGAAATATAGAAATTGGAGTAACCGCATTCGCTTCAAATAATCCAAATTGTAAATCGTCATAATCAACCATGGGTCCAGATGTAGCCATTGGGGTTACATACAAATTCGAAAATTCCGCTCTGGAAAATAAAGTTCCAGAAAGCGTATAACCAAATTTTGTAAAAACATGGTTGACCATATTTTTCAATCTAATACTAGGTCGTAAATCGTTGAAATCAATCCCATCACCTCCTAGGTTATAGTAAATATTATTTGTTATTTGTTGCTTTGAATATGTAAACCCTACATGGTAATCTTTGATATCCCAAATAATAGCCCCAGAAAAAAGCCCCCCACTCCATGATGACACTACCGTTGCATTGTCAATTGTGTGGTCAAATTCAGACCATGATAATTCTTGTAAAGTAATTTCCCCCCATTGAGTAAGTATATTTTTAACTTGCCCATAGAAAGCAATTGAATAAGATTGAGCCAACCCCTCTTTGTAGTCAACTTGCAATAGTTCTACCGCCCCATAAAAAATTGGTATTGCATCTATTTCAATACTAGCAGTCAATTTTAAATTCGGGTTCCAATTGGCGTATTCAATGGATTCCTCAAACCAATTGTAAAAAATCTTGTTATTAATATCTGTGGCTGGTATCTGGAACGATTGAGTGTAATCAGTAAAAACACTTTCAATCTTTGAAAAATCCTTTACTTGCCTAGTCAACAAGATAGTTTCGTCTTGGAATAAATCCACATTTATCCCCTCAATTTTTAAACTAAATCTCATCGTACAATTTTATTTATGTAAGGTTGGCTATATTCCAGATTGAACGCATATTGAATCAGTTTAATATTGGTAGCCCTTTTTTGTTCCATTTGAGAATCCAGAACATTGACTGCATAATAATTCCCTCCCTCCGCAAATAAAACCGCCTCACTCATAACCATCTGGGAAAGGTAGTCGACATAGGATTCTGGAATCCAGTCGGTATTGATAACCATGGTTTTCTTTGATTGCAAATTAAAAATATTAGTTTGCCTCATTCCATAACTCCATGCCAAATCTAGATTACTGCCTACTAATAATGCAGTTTGATAATTCTCTCTTGTAATAGCCCATGATGGGGAATAAACCGCATTGAATGTCATTCCCTCATAAACTCCGTATCGGTTTAAGAATAGCATTGAATAACTACCATAACGGCTAGGACAATCAAATTCAACTGGCATTTTGAAATTCCCTCCAGCCACTAAATTAAATGTAATCTGGCTATTCACACCCCAAACTCCTCCAGCCGTTAGGGCTTGTTTTAACTCGATGCCTTGGATTTTTAATAACGATGTCGCTCCAGCAGTTGGCGTGTAAGTAGCCGAACCAACATTTATGCTGGATACCAAATCCTTGTTATACCAAAGGTAGTCAATTGAGGATTCAGTTGTAAGCATGACTTTATCCCTATCCGTCAAAACTGGCTTTGTAACTTCCGCATTGATGCCTTGGATTGAATATGAATACCCTCTGGTACAAATTACAATATTGGATGTCGTTGGACCAGATACTGGAGTTGTGCCTCCAGCAGTATTGTAACCCCTAATTTTTACTGCGACCCAATAAGCCCCGGTACTAATAGTTGCGGTTGCACTACCGAATGCCAGATAATTTTTATTGATGTACTCTGTTACTAGGCGGTGGATATCTATGTATGCCCTATTCCCAGCGAATACATCTGGCAATTTAATGAATTTCCATTGAGCCGTGGCTGGAATTGTATTTGTTCCACTCCATACAAATATTTCAAATTCATATCTAAACCCAGCCGTAGTTGAAAATGTACTATCGTATGCTTGGTAAATTAAAGGGGAATTTGCCCCTAGGATTCCGCTTGGTTGCTCTGTAAATGTTAACGCCATTATTTGTTGAATTTATTTATTAAGTCTTTTATGTCCGAGTTCATAGCCCTACTTAAAGCCGATTTGAATCTTTTTTTTATTTGTTCCCTTTCTGGGGTTACAAAATCAAAGCCTTCTATTCCAAAATATTTGATTTTTCTGTTCATCATGAATCCAAGTGACTCCTTACTCATGCTTGTAAATTTGCCATCGCCTCCTCTGGGTTTAATTCGTTTCTGGCGTATCCACTTATTCATGACATTGATTGGAATCCCCTTTCCTTTTTTGCGTCCCTCAATCAAAAATTTCGCATAAAAAGGCATAGTTACCTCAAAATCATAATTGTCTTTTTTTACTACTTTGATGTTATTGGCTAAATTTCCAGATGCTGAAATTTGACTTGTATAACTGCTTTTGCGAATATTATACGCCATCCAGTTTTTCCCAGCCCGTTTCCAATTGGCACGAATCCCCGTTTTTTTAATACGCCTCCTCGTAGCCGATTTAAGTGCCTCGGCAAAGGCACCAGCCATTCTCCCTAGTTGGGCATCAGTTTTTGGCAATTTAACACCAGCCATCGGTTACAATTGGATTCAAAATTGTCAATGATATTTCCCCAGAGAAACCAGTTAGAACACTATCTGTATCCTTTATGAATGGTGTCAATGTAAATGGTCTGGAAATATTGAGGCTATTATACATTTGTTTTTCCATGTACGAAATTTCCTTTATTAATCGAATATAAAGTTCTTGAAGTACGAATGCGTAATTCTCGTCTTCCGTATAACCAATCTCTGAAAATGTCGTAGCGTTTGAAGTCCCTTGCCAGTCGTTTGAGTAACGGATATTCTGGTCTGCTATCATTATCGAATACGAAAGAGTAGCCGTTGAATCAGTAATATCAATTCTGGATATGGCAATATGTAATAAAGGGAAAACGGTAATCGCTTTGAAATCAAACTCAGTCATAGTACCATGAGAATATTGTGCCTTCATTCTCTCGGCTACCTCTCTCCAGAAATAATTTCCAGTCCCTATGTGATTTTTGTTTATGTTCATTTTCGTTTATTTGCAGTTTTTGACTGCATTAATTTTTCTTGTAAATTGTTGTAATCGAGTTTGTAACTGGTAAAAATGAAACATTGATGCAAGGGTAATTCCGATACGCTTGTAAGGTTTCTAATATCGTTATTACATAGTCCGATAAGCCATCCAGTCCATCCCCACTTTTCGTTGAATCCTTGAAGATTATTTTCAAAGCCCCAGCCAGTTTGATTTGAATCTTGTTTGGCTTCTCTGTCCTCCTTGGAACCAAAGATTTCTGGATATAGGTTAACAAGTCGTTCCCTAAATCGCAAAAAAAAATATGTCCACTCAAGGCTACCTCAATTGACATAGTTCTAAATGC
>Ga0114974_10002163_pt1 | contig 15162 bp, 13 predicted proteins | sample S_130206_EF_Meta_FD_87318 | JGI IMG/M metagenome (GOLD analysis project Ga0114974, IMG submission 87318) | Freshwater microbial communities from Lake Simoncouche, Canada to study carbon cycling - S_130206_EF_MetaG | ecosystem: Environmental > Aquatic > Freshwater > Lake | place: Lake...
CAATGCACCAGCAATTTGCTTGGGGTCAAGTAAATCGACGCCTTTGGGTGTGCCGGCAACTACCCACTTTACCCTTGTGCCGGTAGCCTTCACGTCTTCAATATTTTGAGCAATAGGGTGAGGGATAGTAGTGAGGATTGCTCCTGTTACTCCGTCAGTCAACGTGATGACCAGCGCTCTTTTCGAACCGGCTACCAAATCCACATGCGCTGGATTAGAGCAAATTCCACCATCCATCACATAACGTTGACCCAATAGTGTTGGCCCTGCGACCCCGGGTAACGAGCTACTTGCCGCCGCACCGTGCGCCAAAGGGATACCATTCTTTTTAGCGGTTTGTTGCCCCACAACAATACGCTCACCCGTGAAGCAATCAACGCCCGTTGTGTACATCCGCTTTGTCGGCCAACTTGTTTTGCTGTCACCGGTTAAAAGTGCAGCGAGCTTTTCTAGATGGGCGCCGTTCAATTTATTGTTAGCAGCTAAAGCAGCGTTGCCAATTACTTTGCGCGTCTCGATGCTGCCATCGGTTGCACTCATGTTAATTTGATCCGCCCTCATTTGACTGATATTAGGCTGAGTCAAAGGCGTAAGCTTGGCAAAAATCTCGGGAAACTTGCCAAAGAAATCAAACTCGGTTCGTAGGCGTGTAAATTCACCTGAAAGCAGTGAAGACCCCATATAAGAGCCTGCAGACGTGCCAACTACCATTTCAGGAAGTTGCGCCATATCCAGTCCGGCCTCGATCAGGCCATGAAAAAATCCGCAATACCAAGCGATGTAATACTCACCACCACCACCGAGTACCATTGTTCGATCAAGTCCCTGTGCTAGTTTTGAAACGCTAGGCTTTTCAGCAATAGGTATGGTCAGCCCATCATCAGCAAATAATTTATTCGAGATTGCATTAGCCTTCGTTGCAACGCTTGACTGTTGGTGCATTGATTGCGCCCTAGCAGAGTCAACCGTGACTCCAGAAACTCCAGTGACAGCCACGGCACTCACGGCAGAGGTTTTTAAGAATTGTCGGCGTGAAGATTGCGTCATAGGTGTTCCAAAAAGAATTCAGTCACTTTATAGCGATTTTAAAAACGAAATGTCAACCGAAGGTGGTTTTGGCGTACCTTTACTTACCTTGAAGAAACTTCTTTACAGCCAATTTTGCCTCGGTTGAAAGGCTGGTCTCATGGCCTTTTCCTAGTAACAATACTTGTTCAGTGTCGCCCCTTGTTTTCGCTAAGCGCTCGCACAGTTTCGGATTTCGGGTTACTTGATCCCGAAACCAAGGATCATCCTCCCAATTCAGAAAAAGAAAGGGTGCGTCTACGTGTTTAATCTCAAGCCGCTTGGGACACCAGAAGCCTGAGGAAATAACAGCCCTAAACCCCTCAACAGGAGTTCTACTCACTGTCATGCCTCCTTCACTATGCCCCATGAGATAAATCTTATTTTTATCTAACCAAGCTAGCTTAAGAAGTTCATCTCTTGCGTATCGTAGTTCTTGATTGCGCAGCTTAAAACTATCAAACCCCTCAACGATTTGCCGACGATCATTTGTTGGGTCACAGTTCGAGCGCCTTCCAGGTATGGCAAAGCTATCGGGCTGAATCACAATAAATCCAAAATTTTTAATTGTTCGAGCCCACTCTCTTGAATCATCAGTTAGCCCTGTACAGCCATGCAAATAAATCAACACAGGATACTTGCTCGGTTGATTGAGAAAGTCTATTGACTTAGAAAATATGGAGTCAGGCTCATAGACCACTGCCTTTATCCATGATTGCTTAAGATTTTCTGTCTTCAGCAGATTTTCAAAATCCTCAGCTTTTGCCGTAAGACAATAAAAGAGTGCAATAACAAAAAAAATAGACCTCAAAATTATCTCCTCAGGAATTCAGCGATATAGGATCCCACATCAACTCCGCGCGATCAAAAGCTCCTCTTTCAAAGCAAGCATCAGAGTCTTGGCACTGAGCTGTCTGGTTCGAGCGTAGTCTTGCCCTGCCCATAAACTTTGATATTCACCATTGTTGGTTTTACCCCCCAATTGTCTCAGCGATGCTGTCAGCGTATTCTGGATTGGAAAAGGCAAAACCATTTGGCTTTCCATCAATCGAATAAATTCGTTATTGATACCTCGGGCAGGTCTTCCTGAAAACCCCGTTGTAAACACTGAGCCTCTGCTATGGTGCTTGAGTAAATACTCTTTATGGGCGGGCGAGGCACCTGACTCCTCGCAACATAAAAAGGCTGTTCCTAATTGAGCGGCGACAGCGCCAGACCTCAACGCCTTGGCGATATCGGCTCCATCCATGATTGCGCCCGCCGCAACAACGGGTATCGAACATCCTCTGGCTAATTGCTTTGTCAATTCGATTGCGGTTAATTTTTCATCCGCTTCATCAGGATTAAAGATGCCCCGATGTCCGCCGGCTTCAATGCCTTGCGCCACAATAAAATCAGCACCAGCCTTTTCAACTGCCATTGCCTCTTTCAGACTTGTCGCTGTTATGCCAACAGCAATTCCTAACGCGTGCGCTCTCGTCATGATGCTCGGCGACGGCACTCCAAAATGGAAAGTTAAAAGGTCTGGGCAGTGTTCCCACACAGGCTTAAGTTGCTCATCAAGGTCGGGATAAAACGGCGCCTGAGGGATGGGCAATGAATACTCACCTGAAAGGGGTAAACTTTTTAATGCTTCAAGGGCTTTCTGTTGAACAGCTTGCTCGGGCAAATCAACCGGGCTGAAGACAAAAAAATTGGCATTAATAGGGCCCTCTGTTAATGCTCTTGTGGCCGCTAAGTCTTCGCTGATTTTTTGTGCGGTGCTGTAAGCGAAACCAAAGCTACCCACGCCGCCAGCATTAGAAACTTCTGAAGCAAGCCTTGGATTGTTGATGCCGCCAGCCATGGGCGCCTGAATAACCGGGAGGCCTAATTTAGAAAAGCTGAACATGGCGTCTTCGCTGGGTATTGTTTGAACAGTCATTATATGTAGAGTAAGTCCTAAATATAAATGTCTGCGTGAAAAGCTTCTTGAAGGTGCTTTGAGTGTTTTTTAAGGGTCTCGAGCGGCATCCAATTGGGTTTGGGCCCCAGAGCCGTAACCTAATGTGTTCAAGGTGTAAATTGTTACTTCCTAAAAATCTGAGCCCAGTCGGACTGCATGCTGACGACTAGCCAGTTCCGTATAGCTGCCTCGTCTAGCGCTTTATCGAGACGACCAATTGATGACTTGCGATCGTACGCAACTTCACGTTCATTGTCTGTGTGATGAATGATGACGCCAAGCCGAGCGCCCGAGCCGGCGGTCACCCACTGAAGCATTTCTAGATCTCCGTCTGAATTACCAAACGCAGCGATTGGACGACGACCGATGAACTGGTGAATGGCAACAGGCTTTTCTCCCTTATCGTCGATAAAATTTATTTCGGGTAACCGTATTAACTCAGGGGCTCCATTGCGTGATACGAGTTTCGTTTTTATTGAGCTCCCGATCACCTGTTCGGGCGGGATACCATATACGCGTTCAGACCATGGGCGCATGAATTCAACGCCACCCCCTGACACAATATAGTTTTTAAATCCATGCTTCTTAAAATAGCTGAGTACTTCAAGCATAGGCAGATACACCATCTCTGTGTAGGGTCGCTTATGTGTCGGATGCACCGCTATTGACAACCATTCGGATACGATCTTGGAGTAGTCCGTGGTGCTCATCCCGGCGTGAGTTGCGGTGATTAATTTAAGCAGTCCGCCTTCGCCTTGCCGCCGCAGTGCCAGTAGATCGCCCTCAAGCGCGGCCTGAAAGGGTTGCGTGATACGCCATTCAGGATGCTTAGGCGCCAACGCCTTCACTCGATCAATCGCAAACACCAATTGAACATAGTTTGGCTGCTCGCTCCAAAGCGTGCCGTCATTATCAAACACGGCGATCCTCTCCTCAATCGGCACAAAATCTGGCGAGCCGGTTTGAGTGGTCTTGTTGATAAAACTGATGATCGATTGTTTAGCAGGCCCATTTCGCCATGAGGGTAAAGGATCTGACGCATACGCGGCGCTAAGACTGAGAAGCAGAAGGCTAATCGTTCGAATGATGAGATTTTTCATAACTTGCGGGGGATTGGCTAGAGTTTGGGGACTGTTGAGTTGACTTGGTGTGATGGAGAGGAGTTGGCTATCGCCGAACCGCTAGCGCTGTGATGGCGCGTTCTCTAAGCGCAAGAGGCTGGTTTTTCTCTCTAAGCCGCCCGCATAGCCCGTCAGGCTGCCGTTTGCGCCAATGATGCGATGGCAGGGGACAACAATGCTCCAGGGATTTTTTCCGATCGCGGCGCCCACAGCGCGTACGGCTTGCGGGTTGTTGATCCGCATCGCCAATTCGCCATAACTGGTTGTCTGTCCAAAGGGAATCAACAGCAGTTCTCGCCAAACCGCTTGTTGAAACTCGGTGCCCCAAGGCGTTGAAAGAGGCGATTTGAATTCACGCAGAGTGCCTTCGAAATAAGATTGTATTTCGCTCGCGCACTGGTCTAACCATTTTTGAGAGCGCACCGCTTGCCAACAGGTGATGTCAGGATGATGTCGTTGATTTTCAAACCAGAGGCCTTTGATCCCTTCATCACTGGCTGCGATGAGGATCTGTCCGAGGGGTGAGCTTATATACTTGTATTGAAATGTCATCAAGATTCCCTATGTCAAAGCCGAATGACGGCGTCACTGCGCCAAGGTTGCCACTTTTTTGCGATAGCGATCGCTTCAAACGTCCTACTGGAATATTGCTTACGACTTCGAGTAACGATGACAATCTACCAAATGGTCATTCACCATCCCCGAGGCTTGCATAAATGCATAGCAAATCGTTGAACCTACAAATTTAAATCCCGCTTTCAGTAAAGCCTTGCTCATTGCGTCGGATTCAGCGGTCGTGGCTGGGATCTCAGTGATTGAGACGTGTCTATTTAAAATGGTTTTGTGATTCACAAATTGCCAGACAAACTGACTAAATTGATGGCCATCGTTTTGAAGTTTCAGGTAAGACTTCGCGTTTGTGATGGTCGAGGCAATTTTTAATCTATTCCGAACAATCCCTGGGTTATTTAAAAGTTCTAGTACTTTCTTATCATCGTAGGCCGCAATTTTTTCAGGTTCAAATCTATCAAACGCTTGGCGGTAATTCTCACGTTTCTTCAATATAGTCGACCAAGAAAGACCCGCTTGAGCGCCCTCTAGAATGAGCAGTTCAAACAAGACTCGACTATCCCGAACGGGGACCCCCCACTCGGTATCGTGATACTCGCGGTAAAGGTCAAAGCCTTCACACCAAGGGCAGCGCTTCATTTCATTAACTCAATGACGTAAGCGGAAAGTGCTTTTTTCACAGGGGGCAGGGAAGTTGTGTTTTTTCTAGTCTAACGCAACAACGTAAAAACAAAAGCCCCAGTGCGAACACAGGGGTTTTTCAGTGCCAGATGATGCCTTGGGGCAGAATCGAACAGAAACTATAGCTGTTTAATCCTGATTTAACTTCTTCAATATATTATTTAACGATACCTCAAGCATTTGATTAACTTTATCTCAAGCTCATCCGTAGAATGAATTCATGTTGAAATTTCGCAAAACCTTCTTGTTTGTTGCAATCACTGCATTGGCCTGCGCTCTGCTAGCAGTCTGGGTCGGCCTGGCACCCCGTTCCAACCCCGACTATGACGCCAGCAAACCACACCATCGCCCAGACGGGTTCGTTAACCGTTACATCGAACGCTCCGACAAACCAGGCCTGTGGCGTTGGCAATGGGAGCGTCTGCGTGATGGGTTGCCCAAGCCGCCTGCTACCCCCATCATTGGGGTCAAGCCAGACCTTGAGTTGATCAATAGCGACAGCACCCAGCCCCGAGTGACTTGGGTTGGGCAATCAACTCTGCTGTTTCAAATCGACGGCCTGAACTTGTTGACTGATCCGCACTGGGGGCAGCGCGCTTCGCCTTTTAGTTTTGCAGGGCCCAAGCGTCACCAGGCACCCGGCATCCCGTTTGACCAACTTCCAAGAATCGATGCGGTTGTGATCTCGCACAACCACTGGGATCATTTAGATCAAGAAACCGTTCAGGCTCTCATGGATCGTCACACAGGCATTCGTTTCTTCGTACCGCTTGGCATACAGTATTGGTTCAAGAAAGAAATTAAAGGCGCAGTGTTGCAAGGGCCTGCGCGAAACGTCATTGCGCTGGATTGGGATCAACACGTAAGCATCAAAGGCAAAACCCAAAATCTTGATCTGCATTTTCTGGCGGTGCAGCACTGGAGTGCACGATCACTTGGCGATCGCTACGAAACACTTTGGGGCAGTTGGGCCTTCATGCATCCAGATTTGCGCTTCTGGTTTTCTGGCGACTTGGCTTACTCGCCAGATACCAAGGCCATTGGTGAGCGCATGGGTGGCTTTGATTTGGCGGCCATTGCAATTGGTGCCTATGAACCTCGTTGGTTTATGAAGGACTCCCATCTCAATCCAAAAGAAGCCCTTCAGACCATGAGAGACATCAACGCCAACGTTGCCATTGGTATCCACTGGGGCACTTTTGACGGTATGAGCGATGAGCCGTTAGACCAGCCACCGAAGGATTTAGAGATTGCCAAGAACGAGTCATCTTCGCCCTTGAACTTCTTTGTGCTTAAGCACGGTGAGAGTTGGGTGTGGCGATAGTGTTTGCAGCTATTCTATGGCAATTTTTTCGATGCTGTCTATAATATTTTTTATTCATATCCTTAAAACTCTAACGATCCAAGGATGTCCCCCATGTTGCTGTGGCTCGTGCTCGCTTATCTCGCTGTGTCGATTGGTATAGGTTTGTACGGCGCCTCTAAGGTGCACAACGCAAAAGACTATGTAACGGCTGGGCGTAATCTGCCTTTCGCTATCGTTCTTGCGATGGTGTTTGCGACATGGTTTGGTGCTGAAACCGTTCTTGGTATTTCTGCGACTTTTCTAAAGGAGGGATTCAGTGGGCTCATCTCTGACCCTCTGGGCGCTTCGATTTGCCTTGTACTATTCGGATTGATTTTTGCGCGCCCACTCTACCGAATGAACCTTCTGACGCTGGGAGACTTCTTTCGTATCCGGTATAACCGTCAGACAGAGCTGTTGCTTTCTATCTGTATCGTGGTGTCCTATCTTGGCTGGGTGTCCGCACAGATCACTGCCCTTGGGCTCGTATTCAATGTACTGTCGGGCGATGCGATCACGATGACGCAGGGTATGTTGATCGGAGCGGGTGTTGTCGTGCTGTACACAATCTTTGGTGGTTTGTGGTCAGTGGCTTTAACCACGTTTGTGCAAATGATAGTGATCATCATCGGCTTACTACTGGTGACTCATTACGCTGCGGGTCAGGCTGGTGGTGTCGCGAATGTGATCTCCAAGGCAGCGGCTGAGGGTAAGTTTGAGTTCTTACCAAAGCTACAGTGGTTGGACATGATTGCCTGGATTGCAACACTTTGCACGATGGCTTTGGGCTCGATTCCCCAACAAGATGTCTTTCAGCGCGTCAACTCGGCAAAAACCGAAACAATCGCGATCTGGGCCACAACGATCGGTGGCGTGACGTATTTCTTTTTTGCGGCAGTGCCTTTGTTTCTAGCGTACACCGCCAATATCATCGATCCAGAGATGGTGTCTAAATTGTTGTACACCGATGCTCAACTCATCTTACCTACACTGATCATGGAGCATATGCCGTTTTATATGCAAGTGATATTTTTTGGTGCCTTAATCTCTGTCATCATGAGCACCGCATCAGGAACGCTGCTTGCGCCATCTATTACCTTCACAGAAAATATTCTGAAAGGGTTCGTGCCGCACATGTCCGATCGCACTTTGTTGATCGCGACTCAAGTGACGGTGTTGGTGTTTAGTGGGTTGGTCACGTTGTATGCAATCGGAACAGAAGCCTCGATTCATACGATGGTTGAAAATGCGTATCGAATTACTTTAGCTGGCGCGTTCGTGCCCTTAGCGGCTGGATTGTTCTGGAAGCGAGCAAGCAATCTAGGCGCCGCGTTAGCGATCTTGTTTGGACTCTCTACATGGATCATTCTCGAAGTGACCGGCATCAATGAGCCGGTGCAACCGCAAGTCTTTGGCGCAGTCGCAAGCTTATGCGGAATGCTCTTCGGATCTTATCTGTCACCGAATCGGCATTCGTTCATTCAATCGCACTGATTCTGATACTCAAATCTGATCTCAACTCGAAAAACCGAATAGTGATGGAGTATGGGTCAAATTCAAGATGGCCCCGTTAATTTACAGGCCCCTCATGTAAAAACGTTGAGACTGATTAGCTATAAAGAAATTATAAAAATGTCTTTTTGGTTTTAATGAGTTTTTATTATGCTGTTGGATTGTCTGGATATGCCGTTCCGGATAGCGTTTGTGTAGCCGGCTTCGCGAAGATGAGATATGTCGAAAATTTATGTGATTCATGAGAACTCCGCTTGGGTAGAGCCGTTGCAAGCAGCCTTTCATGAGCTGGACTTACCTTACGAAGAGTGGTTTCTGGACGAAGGCAAACTCGATTTGTCTGTGCCGCCGCCTGAGGGCGTCTTCTACAACCGAATGAGTGCGTCATCGCACACCCGCGATCACCGCTACGCGCCCGAGTACACGGCCGCAGTGCTGTCTTGGCTTGAGGCTCACGGTCGGCGTGTTGTGAACAACAGCCGCGCCCTGCAGCTTGAAATTAGCAAGGTCGCACAGTATGTTGCTTTGCAAAATTACGGGGTCAAGACCCCCCGCACCATCGCTGCAGTCGGCAAGCAGCACATCATCGAAGCTGCCCGCCAGATGACCGGCTCATTCATTACCAAACATAATCGCGCAGGCAAGGGCCTGGGCGTCAAACTGTTCCATACTATCGATGCCCTACAGGACTATGTGAACAGCCTGCAGTTCGAGCCCTCTGTCGACGGCATCACGCTAATCCAGCAATACATTCGCGCACCGCAGCCTTTCATTACGCGCGTCGAATTCGTAGGCGGCAAGTTCCTGTACGCCGTGCGCGTGGATACTTCGCTAGGGTTTGAGCTCTGTCCAGCCGACGTCTGCCAGATCGGTGACGCTTTTTGCCCGGTGGGCGAAACGGCACCCGAAGCGCCTGCACCACGCTTTCAGATCATCGAGGGTTTTGATCACCCCATCATCCAGCGTTATCAGCGCTTCATCGCCGAAAACGGGATAGGGATTTCTGGAATTGAGTTTATTGTTGACGAGGCAGGTGAGATCTACACCTACGATGTCAATACGAATACCAACTACAACAGCGACGCTGAAGCTGCAGCTGGGCTGTACGGTATGCGTGCGATTGCCCGATATCTTGGGCAAGAGTTGCATGCGCTAAATACCCGCCGGATAAATCGCTACACCTCTGAAGCCATTTCTGAAGAATTAAACGCTTGAACCTATTTAGCTAAGACCTGAAGCGCGTCGTCTTTTGGACTGGCTGTAGTTGAAGAACTTGGTAGCGACGTCGCGAGGGGTGTGACGATGGTTGCGGCAACGAGTTTTTTCATTTAATTTTTCGGTTAATGACAGAGACTTGAGATTCGTTAAACGTTAAAAGCTGTTACGCCCGAGACGCATGACCAAGGATATTTAATCCAAGTAAAACTAGACTTCGTGAGAGTACACAATAAACCCCAGATGTTTAGCAACCTTGTCATAGAGGGCTCGGCCAGCTGTATTGGAATATTGTGTCTGCCAATAGACGCGGGTGGATCCAGCGGTTTGTGCGGCATCATAAACAGCTTGAATTAATTGGCGGCCAACACCTGCGCCGCGAATAGCCTGATTGACGTAAAGATCTTGTAGGTAACAGACGTCATTCAGCCTCGTTGTACTACGATGAAAAATGAAATGTACGAGTCCGACTAGTTGGCCATTTTGCTCAGCTACAAAAGCATTGATCGGTTCGTGGGCATTTAAGAAACGCGCCCAAGTTGTTTTGGTGATGTTTAAGTCGAGAGCCATTTCACCTTGCCGTCCATAGAAAGCGTTGTAGCCATCCCAAAGAGGTAACCAAGCTTCGTAATCTGTATTCGTGATGGGCCTAATGCGCAGAAGGTTTGACATTTTTCAGCATGCCTAGTCGAGCTTGGTGTTTGTCCGTTTGAGGATGACAGAGTAAAAGTCACTTTCCTTGGCGAGCATGGTACTGAGCTCTTGTGGGGAACCCACAGAGACGTCCATCGCCAGACTTTCAATCTTCTTTTGAATCTGGCCATCTTTTTGTATCTCAGCCACGGCGCGATTGAGTTTGGCGATTACGTCGGGCGGCGTGTTGACCGGCGCGAACACCGCCGTCCAAGTGCGGATACCAAAATTCGGTACGCCACCTTCTGCAACGGTGGGAATATTGTTCAAGGTGCTACTGCGCTCGGGTCCCGTGGTCGCGATGAGTTTGATTCGACCCTCTTTGACCTGCTCCATCATATTACCGACTAAGGATGTGATCATGACATCGACGCGTCCCGCAACGAGATCATTGAGCGCTACACCGGCACCTTTATAGGGGATGTGGAGCATGTTGATCTTGGCGGCATCGTTTAGCGCCTCTGCGGCTAAATGCTGAGCCGAGCCGTTTCCTGAAGACGCAAAATTCACCTTACCTGGATTGGCTTTTGCATACTTGACCAGATCACTCACACTATTGATCCCAATACTGGCGGAAACTAAGACGCCCATGGATTGGGTAGTCGCTAACGAGACGGGTTGAAGGTCTTTCAGAACGTCATAGGTCGGGTTTTTATGCAATAGCGGTGTGATCACAGTGGCGGGCGTTCCCCAAAACAGGGTATAGCCGTCCGGCGGCGCCTTAATGACTGACTCCGTGCCAATGAGTGTGCCAGCACCTGCGCGGTTTTCGACCAAAACAGGCTGATTAAGCTTAGTGCCAAGTTCTTGGGCAAAAAATCGGGCCACGATGTCGGTAGGCCCGCCCGGCGCATAGGCCACGACGATGCGAATGGGTTTGTTGGGATAGTCTGGGGTGGCAGAGGCTTGCTGAGCGGCCCAAAGCGGCAACATTACTAGCGCGGCGCGGGTGATTATTTTTTGAATGTCCATACTGGTCTCCTTTATGGGGCATTGTACGGAATGTGTCAGGCTCCGGTTCAGGCAACGTCATGCATACGCTGCATAAAAGGTGCCCAGCGGTCACGTTCTAGGGGATCAGACGCTTCGACTAGATAGGCATTCTGCATATCAATCACAAGTCGCGCTGTCTCGGAAGGATCCAAATCCAGATCTTGCGGGATCGGTGCATGTTCGTAATAAAACGATCGATAGGCGGTTTTCCAACTTTTGTCAGTCAAAATTAATCTCCAACACCAAAGATTTGCTGTTCGTCTCCAATCGCGCGACAAGTCGGTCAACTAAAGCCTGCATTTTCTATACCAAAACCACAGTTTAGAAAGATAGTGGCTCGGGGCGGAATCGACCAGAGCCTAAATTTTTGGGCTTACGTATAGGACTGGTTCTTATTTTCCTATGGGGTGTTTCACATAGCCCTCGCGCGTTTGTGGAAGTTTTGCACCTAAGACAGCACTTGCAACTTGTGTCCGAAGTATTTGAGCCGTACCTCCAGCAATCGTAAACATTCGAGCATCTCGCACGTGGCGTTCAGCAGCAAATTCACGTGAGTAACCACTAGATCCAAAGAGTTGCAGTGAATCATTGGTGACTTTAATGGCGGTTTCCGCGGCAATGATCTTGGCTTGGGCGGCTAGTTTTAAATCCGGGAAGCTACCCACCGGCACATTGGCTGCGCGATGAAGCATGAGCCGCGCGGCATCAAGTGCGATAGACATGTCCGCGATCATCCACTGTAAGCCTTGAAACTCAGCAATCGATCGGCCAAATTGTTTGCGCGCTTTGCTGTATTGAACAGCTTCTTCGAAAGCACCAACAGCGATACCGAGCGCCACCGTTCCCGCACCCACTCGTTGTGCGTTGTATGCGTTCATAAGCGCAGCAAAGCCTTTACGTAAATCACCGAGCGGCTTTAATGCCATCGATTCAGGTACTTCTAGGTTGATAAAGTCTACGTAAGTTTCAGGTATGCCGCGCACACCCATTGCGGGTGTACGTTTAGCGATTACGAGCTCTTTGGGTTCGTTGCCATCCCGTACAACGATAAAGCCACCAATGCCTTGTTCAACACCATCTTCAAACACGCGCGCAAAAATCAGGTGCAAGCGCGATACGCCGCCGCCGGTAATCCAGTATTTTTGACCATTGATAATGTATCGATCGCCCTTTTTATCGGCGCGTGTGGTCATCTCACTCGCGGCACTCCCCGCGTTGGGTTCAGAAATACAGATTGCCGGTTTATCGCCAGACAATACGCACTCAGCGGCAATCTTCTTTTGTTCTTCGGTACCGTAGGCCATGATGGCGCCTATTGCGCCCATGTTGGCTTCAACCGTGATTCGACCCATGGTGGCACAGGCTTTGGCCATTTCTTCGATCACCAGCGTCGTTTCAAGGTAGCCAAGGCCGCGACCGCCGTATGCCTTTGGTACGGTCATTCCCATAAACCCTGCTGCATTGAGTTTGGCGATGTTGTCCCAAGGGTAAGCCTCCGTGGCATCGGTCTGAGCAGCTGTTGCTTTGAAAACAGTTTCTGCTAACTCACGTGCTTGAGCTTGAATTACGAGTTGTTCGTGCGTCAAAATAGTCATTTTTATTGTTTGTCTATGGGTTCAAGGTTGTCCGAGCCAGAAAGCGCGTGGCGTAAGGACCTGTCTGTCCAAATCCCGTGATCGAGCAATACACCAATCGGGGAAACCGTTCTTTGATTTGATCATAGGCCAGACCATAGCGACTCAGTCCACCTACTTTGTAGTTTTCAACCAAGATATCGGTATTTTCAAGCAAGCGCATGATGAGATTTTGGCCTTCCACGCTCGCAATGAACGACCTTCATTCAAAGAATGTTACTTCTTCTCATTGCTAGTCTTTGGCCTCACCCCCACAAGGTCAGTTAGCAAGCCCCTGCGCGCTGCGCTCCGAAGGTCGCTTGCTGCTCAGTAAATTTCCCACCTGCGCGAGACGAAAGTTGTTGAACTAGACCCTTGCATGAAAACCCCATCATCTGGAGATATTGTTTTGCGGATTTCACAGCTTCTTGATTCCAGTCAACGTTTAGGCTGTCAACTGCTTTAGTCGCGTCATTGACGTTAAAGCCGTTTCCAGCCTGTGACGAAAGCTGTTCAATCAGCCCATCACGCGAGAATGCGCTAATGTTGAGATATGATTGCGCGGCCCTGACCGCATTTTTTTGTGGCCCGGTCAAACTTTGAACCGCGTTATTTGTGTTGGGCTTACTCGGCGCTGTGCTCTGCGCTGAGGGTGCGGGTTGTGCAGCCGGAGCCGTCGCTCCGCGTCCGTCAAAGACGATACGCTCTAATTGGCAAAGGTTTAAATTACGCCTTTCTTCGATCGCCTTGTTTCCGTAGATCACTTGTAGGTCAAATTGACAGCCGCGAGAATTTCCAGCATTGAACGGCTGTTCAAAGCCGGGCATTAAAACATCCTCACCCAAAATATCTTTGCCCCAACCCGTCGCGCTAATGGGCGAAATAAAAAACTCATAAATCGGCTCGGCACTACTGTTGACGAGCGTGAAAGTCGTGTCGATCTCGGGACTGGTTTGAGACTGAGCCCCCACTCCAGCAGAGGCGCTAGCACTCGTTTGCCCTTGGTTAAACGCAGGTGCCGTCGTTTGGGAAGCGGAAGAGCTCGCCTGAGGTGGAGCACCTATTCGTTCCATCACCCATTTGACATTTTTTTCACCTACAAAAGACAACCGACCATCGGCCAGTAACGTGGCAGTCACTTTATAAAATTTACCATCGGTGTAAACCTGTTGGCCTGTGAATGTGTTGGGAGATGCGGCAGTTAACTGGATAATGTTTTGTCCGACCTGAAAATTTGGGCTATTTGTACTGGTGGCTATTCCCATTCCATCTTTTAATACATAGCCATATTTCCATTGCGGGCTATGCCAATTGCCATCTAACGTTGCTATTTGTGCATGTGCGCTTAAAGGAATGACTAAAAAATAAAATGTCATCAGAACATATTTTAGGTATGTCATTTTGTTCCTTCAATGTCAACATTGATTTGTAATGGAAATTTAGTGATCATTCTTTTGATTAATTTATCACGATTTAATTGAGTAAGTGGTAAGCCTCCCCAAGGTTAGTAGGACAAGGTCACAGTTCCGTACGGATTTTTTCAGCTTTAGAAAAATCATATTCTTTGCGTATAAGTCACCTTCAGTAAGCATTTAATTTTATGGGTTGTTGCTTTGCACTGAATCCTGACACTCTCACAAATACTAAAGCTGGACAAGGATCGTCTAGGGCGCGTAGCGGACGCGTTCTAGTGAAACCATCATTTGACCCGCAGCGCTGCAACTTCACGCATATTTAATCTAAGTCCTATGCCAGGTTCTTCTGGCATTTTAAGTGTGCTGTTTATTGCTGTGAGCGGCTGTTCAAGCATACGATCAAAAGAAATAACGGGGGAGTCGCTAGGAAAGTACTCCATGCATGTTGTCGCAACGGATGCAGCTGCACAGTGAATTGAAATATCGAAAAAATAATGAGGCATGATAGGCAAATGCCAGGCGCTTGCCATGGAACTTATTTTCATCCACTCCGATATCCCTCCCACGACTGTTACATCCGGTTGCAAGATATCAGCTGATTTTTTTTCAATGATCTCTTTGAAACCCCAGCGTGTGCATTCTTGCTCACCTGTTGCAATGGCCATGTCAAGTGCTTGGGCAATTTGTGCTGATCCTTCCATATTGTCTGGCATAGTGGGCTCTTCCATAAACAAGACATTAAGAGCCTCGAATTGCCTTCCAGCGCGTATTGCAAGTGTCGAGTCGTTGTAGCTATTGTTGGCATCTACCATAATGGAGTGGCGGTCACCAACGATCGAGCGAACAAGTTTTACGCGCTCGACATCTTCGTAAATACTTCTAGCGCCTACACGCAGTTTAAATGCATTGAAACCTCTTTTGAGTAGATCTTCAGTTTCCTCAGCGAGTCTCTTGAGCTCATGATCTAGGTAGTATCCTGAAAAACTAACATAGC
>Ga0114974_10002165_pt1 | contig 15152 bp, 13 predicted proteins | sample S_130206_EF_Meta_FD_87318 | JGI IMG/M metagenome (GOLD analysis project Ga0114974, IMG submission 87318) | Freshwater microbial communities from Lake Simoncouche, Canada to study carbon cycling - S_130206_EF_MetaG | ecosystem: Environmental > Aquatic > Freshwater > Lake | place: Lake...
GCCGACCTGCTGCTGTTCGGACCGTACCAGCTCGACATCGCCTCACGCCAACTGCAGAGGGACGGTGCGCCGGTCACGTTGCCGTCGCGCCACTTCGAACTGCTCGTGCTGCTGGTCACGCACGCCGGTCAGGTGCTGACGAAGGATGCGCTGATCGAGGCGGCCTGGCAAGGCGTTGCCGTGACCGACAACAGCCTCGAGCAGGCCATCTCATCACTGCGGCGGCTGCTCGGGCAGCCGGACGGCGCCGCCTACATCGAAACGCAGGCGAGGCGCGGGTACCGGTTTGCCGCCGAGGTGCGCCGCACCGAGCGCCGCGAGCCGCTCGAAGCGCTCGATGCGCTGCTGGCGCCGCATCGCGCCTGGATCGAGGGGCGTGCGTCGCTCGAGACGCTCGAGCGCTCGCAGATCGTGCATGCGCGTCAGGTGTTCGAGCGTGTGGTGCAGCAGGTGCCCGATCAGGCCTCGGCCCACGTCGGCCTGGCCAACGCCTGCGTGATGCAGTTCGAGATGACGCGGTCGGAACTGGCGCCCGACACGGCGGCGCTGGCGCGTGCCGCTGACCACGCGCGTGAGGCGTGCCGCCTCGACCCGCGATACGGCGAGGCCTGGGCGACGCTCGGCTTCGTGCTCGACCGCACCGGGCACCGCGCGGACGCCCTCGCGGCCTCGCGCATGGCGACGCTGCTCGAGCCCGACAACTGGCGGCACCACCTGCGTCTCGGCTATGTCAGCTGGGGTGAGGAACGGCTGCGCGAAGCCCGGCGCACGCTCGCCCTGCTGCCAGGGTTTCCGCTGGCGCACTGGCTTGCGGCGACCGTGCACGTGGCTCGTCAGGCACTCGACGAAGCCGAGCGCGAACTGACCGCCGGCATGACCGCTGATGCGGGCCAGGCGCACCGCGCACGGTTCGGCGGCGTGGCGCTCCACTGGCTGCGCGGCCTCATTCTGCTGGCGCGCGGCGACGAGGCTGGCGCCCTGGTCGAGTTCGAGCGCGAACTGGCCAGTGAGCAGAGCGGGCAGCTGTATGCGCGCGAGTGTTGCGCCAATGCGTGGTACGCCGTCGGCGCCGTGCGGTTACGGCAGGGCGACCGGGAGGGGGCGCTGGCCGCCTTCGACGAGGCCATTGCGCGGGTGCCGCTCCATCCCACGGCACACGCCGCCACGGCGGCCCTGCGCGGCGCGGGCGTGGTCGACCGCGGCGTGCTGCTGGCCGCGCCCGCCGCTGCGCGTCTGGCGGTGCCCGAACTGGCGATGGCGCGCGCGGTCGCCGCGGCGCTGGGCGGGCGCCAGGACGATGCCGCGCGGATCGTGGACGAGGCGCTGACGTCGGTGGGCGAGGGGAGTGCGCTCTGGCTGTTGCCGCTCGAGCCGCTGCTCCAGGTCGATGGCTCGCCGCGCTGGACGCCGGCGCTGGGGCGCCTGTCGATGCGCTCGGCCTGATCGCCTTCAGGCTTTTTCAGCACGGCCCGAAGGACTCGGCACACCTCGGCGTCCTACCGTGAAGGCAGGAGGTCGATATGAAGTCCCTGCTCTTGACGTCGCTGTTGGCACTCGCCGCCGCACCGCTCTGTGCACAATCCGTCTCCCCGTCGAACACTCAGATTGCGCCGCCCCTGGCGAAGGCCGTCAGCCTGGCCGGACCGCGCTTCGGGTTCACTTTTCTCAGCGACGGAGTCGTCGACAAACTGCGTGACGAGAACATCGAGGTGAAGAACGGCATCTCGCAGTTCGGCTGGCAGTTCGAGAAACAGTTCTACAGCAAGGAAGGCGGGCCGTCGGTCCTGAACGAGTGGGTGCTGCTGGCGGGCGGCCTCGATCAGGGGCTGCTGCTGCCGAGCCTGAACTGGATGGTGGGCCTGCGCACGCGCGACGGCGCCGAGTTCGGCATCGGCCCGAACATCTCGCCCGCCGGCGTGGCGCTGGCCATGGCCGCGGGCGTGACGTTCAGGGCGGGTGTCCTGAACCTCCCGATGACCTTTGCGGTGGTGCCGTCGAAGGAGGGCATGCGCGTCAGCATGCTGACCGGCTTCACGTTGCGGCGGTAGGGGCTGGAAGGTCTGGAGGGTCGGGAAGGAAAGCGCGGTCCGGCTGAAGCCGGACACTACGCGATGCCCGCGTGTCTCCGTCGTACCCTCCCGCCCTTCCCGCCTCACCCGGCCTTCCCGACTACTCGTAGTACTTCTTGTACATCCCGCGCTTGAAGAGGAAGCCGCCGAGGGCGCCGCCCCACTGCAGCACCCAGTGCATGCGGCGCAGGTCGATCATCTCGATCAGGTTGCCGTCCATGTCCTTGGCGAAGAAGAACCAGTGGCCGCGCGGCGATTGCTCAGGCTTCGACAGGCACTCGACGCCCTTGCTCTGCAGGTAGTCGTACCACTTCTGGCAATTGCGCACGTTGAACGAGTAGTGCGTGATGCCGGTGCGATTCCACGGAATCTTCACTTCGGGCGGCAGCTTCGGCTCGAACGAAAAGATCTCGAGGATGCCGCCGCCGGGTACCCGCACCCAGCCGATCTTGCAGGCCGGCGCCGGGCCGTCGACGCCGAAGAAGGCGCGCACCCGCTCCGGTTCGGCCTCCGACACGCCGACCAGCGGACAGCCGAACACCTCCGAGTAGAACTTCACCGCCGTGTTGAAATCCGACACGGTGATGCCGATGTGACTGAGCGAGCGAGCGTTCACGGATACCTCGGAAGAATGGCTGATGGCTGATTGCCAATTGCTGAATGTGGCTCAGGGCCAGGCCTCTGGCCTACCGCCCATCGCCTATCGCCGCCACCGGTGCGTCAGCGCAGGTGGTTCGCGCGTATGTGCTCCGCCACCCTGAGCGCCTGCGCCACGATCGTCAACCCGGGGTTGACCGCGGCGGACGACGGGAAGAATGATGCATCGACTACGAACAGGTTGTCGATGTCATGCGTGCGGCAGAACGGATCGAGCACCGACGTCTTCGGATCGCTGCCGAAGACCAGCGTGCCGCACTGGTGCGTCGTGTTGCGCGTCCGGTGCGAATAGGCCATCACCTTCCAGAAGCCGAGATCGCGCAGGACGCGGGTGAAGCGGCGGACCAGTTCCCGATGCGCCCGCTCGTTGTTTGGTGCGTAGGTCAGGCGGATGCGCCCATCGCGTTCCACCGTCACCCGGTTGTCGGGACTCGGCAGGTCTTCCGACATTGCCAGCCAGTCGACACCGCGCGCCACCCACGCCTGGTACGCCCAGAGCGGAATCCACGGCACGACGATCTGCGCCATCACCCCGTGCGTCCGCCCCTGCGACTGGATCTGGCCGAGCGGAAACGGCGTGTCCGGTCCGGCGAAGTAGAAGTCGTTAATCGCGACGGTCTTCTGGAAGAGGTCGTGGTTCATGCGCAGCGGATGGAACCCCTGCATCATCGTGGCAAGGTGCGCCATGTAGCGGCGGCCGACCAGGTCGGACGAATTAGCCAGCCCGTTCGGATGGACGTCGGTGGCCGAGCGCAGCAGCAGCGCCGCGGAGTGCACGGCGCCACACGACGACACGATCAGCGGGGCGTGCAGCGTCTTCACCTCGCCGTCGTGCTCCACCTCCACCGCCTCGACCTTGCGTCCGGCCGCGTCGGTGATCAGGCGCCTGGCGTAGGCCTTCGTCAGCAGTTCGACGTTGTCGAACGCCGTCGCCGGCCGCACGGCACACATCTCGGCGTCGCTCTTCTTCCCGAGGCGGCAGGGGAACGAGTTGCAGGTGTTGCAGAGGACACAGCCGCCGTCGCTGCCGGGCTCAATCAGCCCGAGCGGCAACGGCGACGGGTGGAGCCCCATCCCGCGCAGGCGCTCGACGATGGCCGACATGCCGGCGGCGTGGGCAATCGGCGCCTGCGGGAAGGGATTGCGTGCGCCCTCCGTCGGGTCGTGTCCCACCTCGCCGTGCACCTGGTACATCTGCTCGGCGCGCTCGTAGTACGGCTCGAGCGTGTCGTAACTGATCGGCCACGCCGGCGAGACGCCGTCTGCGTGCTGCACTGCGCCGAAGTCGTCGCGCCGCAGGCGGTAGAGAACGCTGCCCCAGAACTTCGTGTTGCCGCCGACGTTGTAGTGGGTGTACGGCTGGAACGCGGCCCCGGTCTCGTCGAGCCAGCGGTCGGTCGTGCGGTAGCGCAGGAACTTCCAGACTTGCTCGGGATCCCAGTTCTCGGGCTCGGACGGCACGAAGTCGCCCCGTTCGAGGATGAGGATGCGAGCGCCTGTGTCGGCGAGCGCCATGGCCAGCGTGCCACCCCCTGCGCCGCTGCCGATGATGATGAGGTCGTAGTTGTCGAACCGGGGGGAACGCGACTTACCCGAGACTGGCATAGATCCGATCCATGAGCCGTTGGTCGTCGATGGCGCGCTCGAGGCTCATGCCGGGCGTGCGGCCGGTGGCGATGGACGTGGCAAAGTCGCGGAACATCGCCTTGTATCCGCGGATGTCGCGCAGCAGGCCAGGCACCTCAAACGAGCGTCGCTTGCCGTGCACGAACACGAACAGACCGTTCGACTCGAAGGCAATCGACCCCTGTCGCCCCATGATCTTCGACAGGCGCAACCCGCGGAACAGCGACGGAATCTCGCGCGAGTAGTAGATGGTGCCGACGGCGGCGTTGTCGTAGGTGAAGGCCACCATCATGCTCTTGGCGCGGCGGTCCGGGCCAGTGCGTGAGATGGATGGACGGTAACCCTGGATGGACGTGATGGTCGGGCCAAGGCTGCCGGCGATGTGCAGCCAGTGGATCCCTTCCTCGAAGAAGGCGTCGCCGCCGGCCATCGATTCGTCGTTGCGCCAGTCGTCGGCGCCCTTCAGCCGGTGGGCGACGGTCGTCAACTGCAGGAACACCATCTCGCCGATCGCATCATCGGCCAGCAGGCGCCGCAGCGTCACGGCCAGCGGCTTGTAGTGGTCGTTCTCGCCCACGAGGATGACGCGGCCGGTGCGCTGCTGTGCCGCGCGCACGATCTCGTAGTCGGCCATGGTCAGGAAGGCCGGCTTCTCGACCAGCACGTGCTTGCCGGCCGCGAGCGCCTGCAGCGTCAGTTCGAGGTGGTACTTCGGCGGCACGGCCACCACCACTGCGTCGATCGCCGGGTCGGCGATGGCCGCCTCGTAGCCGGCATAGGCGCGGTCGCCGCCGAACCGCCGCCGGTAGTCCTCGGCCTTTGCCAGATCGCGGCTGGCGAAGCTCGGCGCGATCAGCGGCCGCAGCGCACGCAGGTGTCCGCTGTGGACGCGGGTGATGAACCCGCAACCGAGAAACGCAAGCCGAAGGGGAGTGGTGCTGGCAGGCATCGGTGGTCGACCACTCCATTCAACCACATCAGGTCGATAGTCATTGGTCGTTGGTCGTTGGTCGTTGGTCGTTGGTCACGCGCCACGGGGCCCGACGGTCCCCGGGCGGTAAACGGCCGGCCCTGTTGACACCCAGCGTGGCGCGGCACAAGATTCCTGCGGTTGTGTTCCGCACGGTGCGGGCACACGCCAGGGTGACCCCAGCGCATGAGTCCGTCCGAGCTGCACTTCACGCTGCGCAATCAGCGCAGTGAAATTGCCCGCATGTTCACCCTTCTCCAGGGATTCTGCCAGTCGCACGGCATCTCTGACGACGACATGTTCAATGTCCGTCTGGTCCTCGACGAGGCGGTGATCAACGTCATCGTCCACGGCTACGACGACACGCGGGAACATGCGATCAACGTGTCGCTGTCGATGGACGGCCCGCTGCTGGCTCTCCACATCGACGATGACGGCGTGGCCTACAACCCGCTCGATGCGCCGGTGCCCCGCTTCGACCTGCCGGTCGAGCAGCGCCGCATCGGCGGCCTGGGCGTCCACATCATGAAGACGCTGGCCAGGCGCGTCGAGTACCGCCGCGCCAACGAGCGGAACAACCTCGACATCGTCATTCAGGTCGGCGCCAAGGACGAATCGTCACCGTCATCCACGTAGCGGCCGACCCGCGCAGTAACATGGCGCGATGAACTTCGGCCGCCGTCTCCTGGGCGAGTGGTTGCTCGACCCCGCCATCACCTATCTCAATCACGGAACCGTCGGCGCGACACCCCGTCGTGTCCTCGAGGCGCAGCGCGCCATCCAGGATGAGGTGGAACGCCAACCCAGCCGCTTCCTGCTGCGCGAACTCGCCGCCGTCTCCTCCGGCAACCCCGGCGGTGGCCGTCCGCGGATGCGCGTCGCGGCAGATGCGGTCGGCGCCTTTGTGCATGCTGACGGCAACGACGTGGTGTTTGTCGACAACGCCACGACCGGCGCCAACGCCGTGCTGCGCGGGTTCCCGTTCGCGCCTGGCGACGAGGTGCTGGTCAGCGACCTCGGCTACGGCGGCGTGACGAATGCCGCGGTGTATGCCGCCCGCGAACGGGGCGCGGCGGTGCGCACGGTCGTCCTCGAGCCGCCGTTCAGTGCCGGCGCCATCGCCGATGCCTTCGAGCGCGCCGTCGGGCCGCGCACCCGGTTCGCCATCGTCGATCACATTACGGCCGACACGGCGCTGCTGCTGCCGCTGGCCGAGATCGCGGCGCGGTTGCGTCGGCTCGGCGTGGCCGTGCTGGCCGACGGGGCGCATGCGCCCGGCTCGATCGCCCTCGATGTGCCGTCGCTCGGCTGCGACTGGTACACCGCCAACCTGCACAAGTGGGCGCTCGTGCCGCGCAGCAGCGGCTTCCTGTGGACGTCGCCGGAGCGGCAGGCGACGACGCACGCCCCGGTCATCTCGTGGGGGCTCGACCAGGGCTACACCACCGAGTTCGACCTGGTCGGCACGCGAGACCCCTCCGCCCACCTTGCGGCGCCTGCGGCCTTCGCCTTCATCGAGGAGTTGGGTGGATTGCCGGCTATGCATGCCTACATGCACGAACTGGCATGGACCGGCGCGAGCCTGCTCGCCGAGCGCTGGGGGACCCCGCTCGAGACGCCGCGCAACCTGCTCGGGGCAATGGTCACCGTGATGGCGCCTGCCGATGCGGGGAGCACCGCTGAGGACGCGTCGAGGCTGCGCGATCGGCTGCTGTTCGACGATCAGATAGAAGTCAAGGTGCACGCCTGCCGGGGCCGCGTCTCCCTGCGCGTCTCGGCCCAGGTGTACAACGAGCTCGCCGACTTCGAGCAACTGGCCGACGCGGTGGCGCGGCGTTGCTGATAGCATGCGCGCCGTGACCCGATATGTGCTCGTGCCGCTCGTCCTCGCGTTGCTGGCCGCCCTGACGCCCGCCGCCGTTTCTGCGCAGGGCATGACGGAGTGGAGCAGCGAGCAGCGCATCACTCTGGCGTTCACGGTGAACCCCGACGTCCTGCAGCGCCTGCTGCCGGCTGGATGGGTGTCGGTACCGTCCACGAGCCCGGCGACGCCCGGTGCGAACCTGAACGTGACGATGATGGAACGGCAGATCGTGCTCGACCCGCAGGGCAAGACGTTGCGGACCGGCACGTCGCGCTACATGGTGTTCGGTGTTCCGGCGCGCCACGCGCAGACCGGTCAGACCAACACGCTCATCATCAGCGGGCTCTCGCCCGAGGGTGCCGGCGCCTACGGCGTCTATCTCACCGCGACGACGGCCACGCTCGAACGGACGACGAGCGGCGAGGCCGAGGGGGCCGCCCATGTGCGCGAGGCCTGGACGTTCGTGGCGACGACGGGGGAGCGGGTCGAACTGCGCGTGGCCTACACGCGTGGACCGGCGACGAGAAGCCGTGCGGACAGCGTGGTGCGGTCGGGACGCACGCCCGAGTTCCAGCGCACCTATCACATCGATCAGGCGACCGACGTGGTGCGCAGTGCCAACTCATCCGATCGGGTGTCGCAGCTATCCTTCAGTGCCACCGGTCCGGCCCTGGCGCCGCTGTTCGACGGGACGCAGGTCCTGCTCGGTGTGACGGCCATTCCGTACTACGTTCGCGAGATCACGATTCCCTAGAGACCGGTAATCGGCAGTCCGGCCGTGGCCTTGAGTCCGTCAATGTGTCGGTGGGCCGACACCAGGAATTTTCCACATGTCGCGAAATCAGGCGAATTCCTGAGTCTCGACCGTACGGCAACGCAAGTGCTACCTGCCGGGTATGCCTTCCCCAGCCGTCGCCCGCCATTCCGTCGCTACGCTGATCCTGCCGACGGCCTTCGACCGGTCCGGCGAGTCGGACCGGCTCGACCCGATCGCGCGTCTGGGCAGTGCCCTCGATGCGTTCTCGTCGGACGTGAGCCGGCGTGAAGAGCAGCTCAACCTGCTGGTGCGGCGGATCTCGACGGAGCGGAATCAACTGCTCGATGCGGTGCTGAACCGGCTGTTCGAGGGGTTTGCCGGCGTCATCCCGTTCGACCAGATCATCTGCTCGTTCCTCGGCGATCAGGGCAAGACCGCCGTGGCGTACTGGATGCGGTCGCCCGAGAGCACCACCGCCATCCCGGTCGGTCACACCTCGCCCATCGCCAATAGCGGCCTCTACGAGACCGCCGTGGGCGATCAGCCCCGCATCATCGACGACCTCGCGGCGTTCGTCGCCTCGCGACCCGGCAGCGACCTGCTGCAGCGGCTCGCGTCGGACGGCGCCAGGTCCAGCCTGACCTGCCCGCTGGTGGCGGACGGCCAGCCGCTCGGCTTCCTGCTGTTCACGAGCCGTAAACAGGGGGCCTATCAGCCGGGCCATGTCACCGCGTTCCAGCGTCTGGCGCATCAGGTGTCGGTCGTGGTGCAGAAGACGCGCACCTACGGACGCGGGCTGACGCACGGCCGGCGGCTCCTGGCCGAACGGCGCCGCCTGCAGACGGCGGTGACGACCGACCCGTTAACCGGCGTCCTGAACCGGCGCGGTCTCGACCAGGCGCTGGCGCGGGCGTGGCGGCGCTACACCAGTGGTCAGTCGATGTTCAGCGTCATCCTGTGCGACATCGACCGCTTCAAGCTGGTGAACGACTCGTACGGGCATGCCGTGGGCGACCGCGTGCTGGCAGAGGCTGCGCGGCGCATGGCGCGCGGGTTGCGCACGAACGATGTCTTCGGACGGTATGGCGGCGAAGAGTTCCTGGCGGTTGTCGACACCGCGCACGCGCCTCGCGTGGTGGAAGTGGCCGAGCGCCTGGGCACGCTGATGTCGCGCGCGCCGTTCGGTGGCATCCGCGTCACGGCCAGCTTCGGGGCGGCCGTGGCCGACCGCTTCTCTTCCCTGCATGGCCTGTTCGTCGGCGTCGACCGCGCGCTCTACGCGGCCAAGGCGCAGGGGCGCGACCGCTGCGTGCTGGCCGAGGGCGACTCGCTGGCCTGCTAGTCCCGCCTTCGCGCTCCGCGCTTCGGCGAGGCGGGCCGTCGATCGTGCCGCCCCTCGTTCGGCCACCCTCTGACAGCGGGAACGTCACCCGCACATTCGCCGTCCTATCTCCAGACCCGAATGGAAGTGTTACTGTCGGAGTGTGCCCGTGCCGACGCTCAAAGACGAACTCGCTGCCCTGAAGATCGAACGCCCGCCTGCGGCGCCGTCGCGCCCCTGGGTGAAATGGGTCGTGCTGCTGGTGCTGCTCGCGGTCGCCGGCGGCGGCACGGTCCGCTATCTCAACCGGCCTCGCGCAGTCGAGGTTGACACCGCGGCCGTTGGGCAGCGGGCTGCCGGCGTACAGGCGTCGGTGCTGAACGCCTCCGGCTATGTCACCGCTCGCCGACGCGCGACGGTCTCGTCGAAGATCACCGGCAAGGTCGTCGAGGTGAACGTCGAAGAGGGCATGGCCATCAAGGAAGGGCAGGTGCTGGCGCGGCTGGATGATGCCCAGTTCCGTGCGTTGTTGGCGCTGGCCATGGCGCAGGCCGAGGCGGCGCGGCGCAATGTGCGCGAGAGCGAAGTGCGGCTGGCCGAGGCGCAACTGGCGCTCGAGCGCGCACAGCGCCTGGCGGCCGATCGTCTGAACACGGCGGCCGACCTCGACACCGCGCGGGCCGCGGTCGATTCGCTGGTCGCGCGCATCGAGGCGTCGCGCGAGCAGGTGCGCGTCACCGAACGCCAGATCGACGTTGAGCGCACGAATCTCGACAACACCGTCGTGCGCGCGCCGTTCACCGGCGTCGCTGTCTCGAAGGATGCGCAGCCGGGCGAGATGGTGTCGCCCAATTCCGCGGGTGGCGGCTTCACGCGCACCGGCATCTGCACGCTCGTCGACATGGCCTCGCTCGAAATCGAGGTCGACGTGAACGAGAACTACATCAACCGGGTCGAGAACGGCCAGCCGGTGACGGCTGTCCTCAACGCCTACCCCGACTGGCAGCTTCCCGCGCACGTCATCACCACCATCCCGAAAGCCGACCGGCAGAAGGCCACCGTGCTGGTGCGCATCGCCTTCGCGCAACTCGACCCGCGCATCCTGCCGGACATGGGGGTGAAGGTCACTTTCATGAAGCAGGCGACGGCCGCCACCGACGCCTCGGCGCGGCCGGTCATGCTGGTGCCGAAGAGCGCCATCCGCACCGAGAACAACCAGAGCTACGCGTTCGTCGTGAACGCGGGTGTCGTCGATCGCCGCGGCGTGCGCACCGGCGGCGCCGACGGCGACAAGCTCGAGGTCATCGCCGGCCTGTCGCAGGGCGAGCGCGTCATCCTGTCGCCGCCGTCAACGCTGGCCTCCGGCATGACCGTGGTGACGAAGTAGGAGAGCCGACGTGAGTGATACGCCGCTGGTTCGCATTCGCGACGTCCACAAGTTCTACACGCGTGGCAACGAACGCATCGATGTCCTCAAGGGGGTCAGCCTCGACATTCCCGAGGGCGACTTTCTCGCACTCATGGGACCCTCGGGCTCCGGCAAGACGACACTGCTGAACATGCTCGGCGGCATCGACTCGCCGACGCAGGGGCTGATCGAGGTGGGCGGCGTCTCCATCGGCAGCCTGTCCGGCAGCGGCCTGTCGCGCTGGCGCGCCACGCACGTCGGCTTCGTGTTCCAGTTGTACAACCTGCTGCCGGCGCTGTCCGCCGAGCGGAACGTCGAACTGCCGCTGCTGCTCACCAGCCTGAAGCGTGCCGAGCGGCGATCGCGTGCGAATCTCGCCCTGAAGGTGGTGGGGCTGGCCGACCGGGCGAATCACTATCCGCGTCAGCTCTCGGGCGGACAGGAACAGCGCGTCGGCATCGCCAGGGCCATCGTCACCGACCCGACCCTGCTGCTGTGCGACGAGCCGACCGGCGATCTCGACCGGAAGGCCGGGGATGAAATCCTCGAACTGCTGCAGACGCTGAACCGCGAATACGGCAAGACGATCGTGATGGTCACGCACGATCCGCGCGCCGCCGACCGTGCGCGGCGCACCCTGCATCTCGACAAGGGCGTGCTCGTGGAGAGCGCCACCGCATGAAGTTCCTCCCGCTGGTCTGGAAGAACATCTGGCGGCGGAAGTTCCGGACCACCTTCACGCTGCTCTCGATCTTCATCGCCTTCCTGCTGTTCGGGATCCTGATGACGATCCGGAACTCGTTCGCGCTCGGCGTCGAGATTGCGGGGCTGGATCGGCTCGTGCTCATCAACAAGGTGAGCCTCATCATGCCGCTGCCGTTCTCCTACCAGGCGCGTCTGCAGGCGATGCCGGGCGTGGAGATGGTGACGCACAACACCTGGTTCAACGGCATCTACCAGGATCCGGCGAACTTCTTCGCGAACATCGCCGTCGACCCTGAACCGTACATGACGATCTACCCGGAGTTCGTGCTGCCGCCCGAGCAGATGCAGGCGTGGCTCGCCGACCGGCAGGGGGCGATTGTCGGGCGCGACCTCGCCGACCGCTTCGGCTGGAAGGTGGGCGACCGCGTGCCGCTGCAGGGCACGATCTACCGCCCGAAGGCCGGGGACGTCTGGGAGTTCAACATCAGCGGCATCTACGACGCGGCCGACGGCATCGACAAGACGCAGTTCTTCTTCCGTTACGACTATCTCGAGGAGAACCGCACGCTCGGTGTCGGCGACGTCGGCTGGTACATCGTGAAGATTGCCGACGGCTCGAAAGCCGTCGAGATGAGCCGCGCGTTCGACGCCATGTTCGAGAATTCGTCGGCCGAGACGAAGACCACCACCGAGAAGGGGTTCGTCGAGAGCTTCGCCACGCAGATCGGCGACATCGGCTCGATCATGATTGCCGTGTCGTCCGTCGTGCTGGTGATGTTCGGGCTGGTGGCCGCGAGCACCATGGCGCAGTCGGTGCGCGAGCGCACGGCCGAACTGGCCGTGCTGAAGACGCTCGGCTTCACCGGACCGGCCATCCTGATGCTCGTGCTCGCCGAGTCGCTGTTCATCGCCTGCCTCGGTGGCGGGCTCGGTCTGGGCCTCGCCTGGATCATCGCCCGGCAGGGCGATCCGACTGGCGGCCTGCTGGCCGTCTTCACCTTGCCCAGCCGCGATCTGTGGCTTGGCGCCGGCCTGATGCTGGCCATGGGCCTGCTGGCGGGCGTGATGCCGGCCGTGGCGGCCATGCAGTTGAAGATCACCGACGCCCTGCGGAGGAACTGACATGTTCTGGCTCCGGCAGACGTTCGCGATCATGCTGCTCAACCTGCGGACCATTCCCGCCCGGTTGAGCTCCTCGTTCGTCGCCATCGTCGGGATCGCCGGCGTGGTGGTGGTGTTCGTCTCCGTGCTGTCGATCGCCGCTGGCTTCTCGGCGGCGATGCAGGGCTCGGGCTCGCGCGGCCGGGCGCTGGTCATGCGCAGCGGCTCCGACAGTGAGATGACCAGCGGCCTCTCGGGCGCCGAGGTGGACATCGTCAGGCAGGCACCAGGGCTGGCGCGCGACGGCCAGCTGGGGCTGGCCTCGGCAGAGCTCTACGTCATCATCGACCTGCCGAAGAAGTCGTCGCCAGGGTCGTCGGCCAACGTGCCGATGCGCGGCATCGAGCCGACCGGGATGACGGTCCGTCCGGAAGTGTCGATCGTCGAAGGACGGATGTTCCGCTTCGGCACCAACGAGGTGATTGCCGGCCGTGGGGCGAACGGGCAGTTTGTGAACCTCGCGGTGGGCGACGTCGTGGTGTCGGGGCAGAACCGCTGGGAGGTGGTCGGGCTGTTCGCGTCCAACGGCGGTGTCTCGGAAACCGAGGTCTGGTGCGATGCGCGGACACTGCAGGGCGCCTACCGGCGCGGCAACTCGTACCAGTCGCTCCTGGCCCAGCTTGAGTCGCCAGACACGTTCGACACCTTCCGCGACTGGCTCACCGCGAACCCGCAGTTGAACGTCTCCATTCGCCGCGAGAACGAGTACTACGCCGGACAATCGCAGACGCTGACGCGGCTCATCCAGACCGTCGGCGTCGCCATTGCCGGACTCATGGGCATCGGCGCGGTTTTCGGCGCCATCCTCACCATGTACACCGCGGTGGCGACGCGTTCGCGCGAGATCGCCACGCTGCGCGCGCTCGGGTTCGACACCAGTTCGGTGGTCGTATCGGTGCTCGTGGAGTCGATGGCGCTCGGCGCCATCGGCGGCATCATTGGCGGCGGCGCCGCGTATCTGGGGTTCAACGGCTACCAGACGTCGACGATCAACTTCCAGACGTTCAGCCAGGTGGCGTTTGCATTCCGCGTGACGCCGGACCTGCTGGGGCTCGGCCTCTTCTACGCCCTGGCCATCGGCGCCATCGGCGGGTTGCTGCCGGCGCTGCGCGCGGCGCGGCTGCCGATTCCGTCGGCGCTGCGCGAGCTGTAGCTACCGCGCCCGCGCGCGGTTGCCCACCACCTGCTTGGCCAGCTTCAGCAGGTTCGGGCTCATCTGCAGGCCGACACCGTCGGCCGCGTCGAGGTTCACGCCGAACGCCAGCTTGGCCTGCACCACGCCGATCGCCATCACCGTCTCGATCGGGTCGACCGGATTCTGCTCCGCGATCGTCAGCACCGGCCGTCCGGCCACCTGCTTCAGCAGCGGCCGGACATGCGTCAGCAGTTCGGCGGTGACGAACACCACGTGCTGCGAGTCGATGCGCTCGATGCTGTCGAACATCTCGACAGCCAGCGGATGGCCGCGCACCACCTTGCCCTGCAGGGCCGCCGCGAACTCCGGCTGCGCCTTCGTGGTCAGCAGCGCGACGCGCAGCGGCGACGCCCCGGCCGGGAGGCTCGCCGCCGGCCACTCCACGAAGTTCAGGACGTTGAACACGAACGCGGCCTTCACCGCCAGTGGCGACGACGGCTGCGCCGGTACACGCCCGCCCGAGCCCCCGAGCATGAGGGGCAGCAGGACGGCGATGGTCGCGAGCTGACGGCGCATCGGTTTACCGGCCGCTCCCGTCGCAGCTCAGCGCGCCCATGACACCTCGAACCGGGCGGTGCGTCCGTCACGTGCGATGGTGTCCTGGCGGAAGTCCTCGCCCACGGGATCCGCGTAGGTGTGGTCGAAGACGTTGCCGATCGTGAACGTGACGCGCGCGTGCGCGCCGAACCGTCCGACGAGGCTCAGGTTCGGTCGCACGTAGCCGGGGACCGTGGCGCCGGCCAGGCTGACCCGCTCGCTCAGCGCCTGCACGTCGACGGAGGCGAAGAGCCGTCCGCCGAGCGGCGCCGAGAACAGGCCCTGGGTGACGTGGCGCGGCGAGTTCACCAGCGGCGCGTCTGTCTCGGCATTGCGGCCGTTGGCGAACGTGTAGCTCACCTTTGCGTGCAGTCCGCTCGGCCACCTGGCCTCGGCTTCACCCTCGACGCCAACGGCCCTGGCGGCGCCCAGGTTGTCGAACGACAGCAGGCCGTTCGCTTCGGGGTCGCTGACCATGGTGATCAACCGGGTGACGCGGTAGCGGAACACGCCGGCCGACAGGCGGAGGCGCTTGCCAGCGTAGTGTTCGACAGTCCCCTCCACCGTGCTGACCTGTTCCGGCGTGAGGTCGGGGCGCGCGCGCCACGACCCTGGCGTCTCGTAGTAGCTCTCGAAGCTGCTCGGTGCGCGGAAGGCGCTGCCGTACACCGCCTTCAGCGTGGTCCGTTCCGTCGGCTGGACGATGAGCGCCACGCGCGGTTTCACGGGATCGGCGAACTGGCTGTAGTGGTCGAGCCGAAGCCCGCCGTTGAGCAGCACCCGCGGCGCCACCCGCCACTGGTGCTGGACGTAGAGTGCCGTGGTCGTCGACCGGCGGCGGTTCTCCCAGAGCGGCTCGTACGGGTCGGTGATGTAGCTGTA
>Ga0114974_10002169_pt1 | contig 15134 bp, 26 predicted proteins | sample S_130206_EF_Meta_FD_87318 | JGI IMG/M metagenome (GOLD analysis project Ga0114974, IMG submission 87318) | Freshwater microbial communities from Lake Simoncouche, Canada to study carbon cycling - S_130206_EF_MetaG | ecosystem: Environmental > Aquatic > Freshwater > Lake | place: Lake...
ATTGCCAATCCTGATCAATTGGCAAAAATTAATGATTTTGATTGGCTGTTAGCGCAATTTCAAAATCCATCTCCTCCTGCCTGATATTCTTTGGTTAAAGAATAATTAACTTAATCAGAATCTCTGTCATCTAGACTTTTCCCCCATCCAAAATGTTCTCTTGCTAAATCTTTAGCATAATCGGTATGAGCGTCTGGAAGTAGATGCCCACAAGCAGTCATTTGACCAAATGTTCCCTTATTGAACCATCGAGTATTAATTTTGTCAAATTCTAATAGATCAAACCAAAGCATTCGAAGCCATTGATTTTTAGAGTTATCAACTAGTTTTTTGTATTGCCAAAATTCACTTACGGTGTTTAAAAAAATAGGATCTCGGCCGATTCTTCGCTTGACATAGTTTTTAATTAGTAAACATTCTTTTAGATAATCGATAAGCAACTCTTCATCACTGAGGGTCGTCCAAACAGTTTCAAACAATTTTTTATGTTTACTTTCATATCCTCGATAATAAAATCCTGGAATTGAAGATTTAACCCAGTTAAAAATTTTACCGAGATGTTCTACATCATCGTGATACCATCCTAGTCTTCCACTATTTGTTAACCCTATAAAAACATAATCCGGTAAGTCTGCCCGACTTGTTAATGATTCGAGATAGGCAATGGTTCTAGTTGATATGCCCAACATACATGATCCACCAACAGCACCATTAATTACGCTAACATCGCCTACATTTACCAATGTATTAACTAACTCTCCCAATATTGTAGACCAAACATATTTTTGATTATTAACTCGCCAGTGATGGTGCAACTCGTGATTTCCATCCATTAATGCATGTCTTGTATTGCACCATTCCCGGGATAATGTCTTGCCGGTAAAATGATGCCCTGGATACAAATTTGGAAAAACTTCTGGATCTGCCAATCCGTCGCCAGCGGTAAAACTGTCACCATTCACATATATTTTCATAATTCAAATCCTACTGCCAAGCCTTGGGATAAATTTTGATGCATGAGTTGTTTAACTTCCCACCTACTTTTTTTAAAGTTTCCCAAAATAATCCACGGTGGCAACACTTCTAGATTATTTTCATTGCACCATCTAACGTAATCCGGATTAGGTGGTAATCCCTTAATCAGATGTGGGTGAAATATGTAGTCAAATCTAGCTGGAATTCTCTTGTAATTGCTAGTCTCTTCGTCTACAGCACTGCCAGTCTGCCATTGATCAAACTGATGTCTGCCTAAGTCTTGAAATGACAAAATTAAATCATGTTGTGAATATTCGCAATCTTCCGGACGTATCTTTACATCAATTTTTTCTAAATATGTATCTCGATCGTTGCTAAAAAATATAGAATAATAATTTTCTAGAGCATGAATGTAAGTATTAATATTTTGCCATGCACTCACAAATGTAGGATATTCTTCTTTTATATCGTCGCCGTGAACAATATGAACAAATTCAATAGTGCATTTAACCCATTGTTTATGTAATGCATTCATTGATGTTTGATCGAGGCCTGTAATTATAGGAAATAACAGTTGTGGTAAGTTTTTTTCTGTAGCAAATTGATTTACAATTCTAATGGAGTTTTTTAGATTAAACAGATTTTGATTTGTGCTTCCTATGTACGCTTTACCTTTAGCAAAATAGCTCATATTCATTTTTTCTGAAAAAATATTATCAAACCAAGCAGATGCTATGGGTGTGTTGTTAGGCTCTAGTTCTAGATAGTCGCCTGATTTTAAAAAAATAAATTTCATAATAATTTTGGAAAAATAGTATTTAAGTCTTCGTTACGTACAGCATCAATTTTTTCAGTAAAGTATTTAAAGTAATCCCATTGTCCGTTAGCTTCTAGGTTATAGTAATATCCGTAAAGGTCTTCCCAATTACGTTGGCTGATAACGCCGTGTAGTGAATTAATTTTGTCTTGTCGCACCTGTTTGGGTAATATATTGGCCGCCAGATAGTCTGGAGTCTGAACATGGTTTAGACTTACTTTAATACGTATTTTATTGTCAGCCAAATACTTTTCTAGTTCTTCAACGTACATAAAATTATACACACTAACCGTCTGAGTTATACGGTAAATAAATTTATAGTTGCTTAAAAACAATTTTAAGTTGTTAATAGTTAAATTCCAGTCACTTAAACTTCTAATGTAGGTATTACGGTCTCCAACATCATCAATACTAAAGCTAATATGTACTTCTTTAAATTTAGTTAATAAGTCTAGCGCCGGCGTAATCTTATCCCATTTATAATTTAAATTTGTATGATAGTGAATGGCAATATCAGTTTTACCTTCTTGCACTAGTTTTTCTAATAATTTAAAATGTGTTGGTACAAGAAACGGCTCTCCACCGCTGATATGTATTTGTTCTAGGTTAGGAGCAAATTCTGTTAGTCGGGTATAAAACGATTCGTCATCGACCCAGTCAAAACTAAAATCTGGATTCTTTTTAATCCAATCGTATCCACTTGCTAATTTAACTGTATCTTTTAACTTATAATAGTCTTGAATCCAACTAGTACTTGAGTCAGCATTACAGCTACGACATTTTAAATTACAAAAGTTTCCTAGACGTAGCTCAATATGACGTAAATCTGTTTTGATCGAGCCGTCAGTAGCAGTTAGTGCTGCATGGTCTAAATTGCGATTGGTTTCTCTCTGACGTTTACTGTAGCCACCTGCTTGTTCTATTTGATGGCATCCTTTGCAAGCAGGAGGAACTTTGCCTGCCAACATATCTAATCTAATATTTTTATAATTGTCGCAGTTAACAATTTCTGGTATATTGCTATTCATAACTGTTATAGTTTTAGTTTCATTTTCACTAATCCTATTCCAACTGTGTCCGTTATCTTTATCTAAATGATTGGCCACACAACAGATTGTACAATTACCTTGCGGAAATACACTTAGGTGTATCCACGGAAAATCACAAATAAATTTATCACTCATAGTGTATCAAACCATTCGGCTATTTCAGGAACGGCAATTCTTATATCTTCATTTCTAATAGTATCCAACCTGTTAGTATTACGTTTAAATTGCTGTTGTAGATCGATAATTTCTTTTGGTGATGCAGTTGAGTTTAGATAAAATTTAATTTCTTTATATAGATTAGCGAGCCAACGACTTTCTTCTTCAGTCACCAATGGAGTTATTTTTTCTAAATGCTCATCTAGTTGCAGTCTTACTTTATCTTTTAGCTCATCGGTCAATATCGAAGTTGCATAGTATTTGGGCCAGTGAAGATGACTTACTAGCAATTTTCTAGTGGACATATTTAAGTTTATCATTCGATCTACTAGATGAGTAAAATTAAATACACTAAAAATATTTATAGTGGCAGATACAACATATCCAATTTTAGACTCTACTAGACGTTTTAAATTTTCTTCAACCCTCGGCCAATCTGTCCCTGATCTGCTGTATTCAGCATTTTCATCAACACCGTCAATACTAGCAAATATCCTAACATCTTTAAATCTTTTCCATATGTCGATTAGATCATAGTTTTTATATTTGAGAGTACTCATGTTGGTATTATATCGCAAAAATACATCGTATTTTTCTTTAGCAATTAACCTGTCTAAGATTTGATAATGTTCTGCCATCAATAAAGGTTCGCCTCCAGCAAAGTATATTTCTTCAACGTCATCAATAAATTCGTCAACATACTTCATCAGGTCTGTACCATAGTACGAACTGTCTAAAAATTTTGGTTTAGTTTTCTTTGCTTCTGGTGTAAAATCGTCCCACCACGCACTACTACATCCGTGCCCACACATACGACATTTGAAATTACAGATATTGCTGAATCTGAAATCCCAATAAGGCAGTTTAAATGTTTCATAAGTTCCGTCTGGCAACGTATTGTTTTTAGCTGTTTCGATGTGATGTTCGAATCGAGTATTGAGCGCCATACGAACGCTGACGCCACCACTATCTTCTTTTTTAGTACAAGTCAAACACCCGTCGGGTATTTTATTTTGTAAAAAACTTGTGCGCATAGACTTGGTATGCTCATTATTCCATATTTCTTCTAATGTATTATCTTTTAAGTCGCCAGCTGCATCGCCTTGATACGCACAACAAGTTTTAACCCGTCCATTAGGTTCTGTATTAAGATGTATCCACGGTACTATGCAAAAATTATCTTTACTCATATTGTGTTAAACCATTCTATAAATTCTGTTGGGAATACACTAGATAATGCAATATTTTTTCTATCAGCATATTGTTGTGTAAAACTTTTTAAGTCTTTTGCTTTATCTTCTTGGCTGTCAGTGTCTTCTTGACTTCGTTCAACAGTTCGAAGATACTCGACTATTCTTTCTATTTGATTAGTTTCAGCAGGATGCAACCCAACAGCAGTACTTAGCCAAATTTCAATTTTATCTGCTTGTGCTTGTTTTAAATGTTGAGGTAATACATTTAAGTTTTGAAAGCTAGGAAATCTCACCAAATTGAGACCCATAAAAAATTGATGCCCGCCAAATTGTTTACGTAATTCTAACATATCTGTCATGAACTCTGTCACAGTCCAGATACTCAGTGCGCTGATAGTCATCATGACATTTATCAGGTTATATTGACCTTCTTTAGCAAACTGAATTAAATTATTGCGCCATAGAGAATAATCCAACCCCCAACGAATAAACTCGCCATGTGCTCCGTACCCTTCTCCGCTGGTGTACAAATCAAATCTTTTAAACTGTTTACTGGCATTAATTAGCTGATTTAATTTTACTTGATCCATGATAAGATTACTGTTAACTGCAAAGTCAAATTTTGTATCTTTGCATTCATCTAACAGTTTCCAAAACCATGGACTACGAGTAGGTTCACCGCCGGTTATTCTTAATTCCTGCAAATTATCTTTAAGCCCGGCATGAAACCATTTAAAGAATGCTTCTATGTAGGGGTTATTTTCATTTTTGATACCGTAAGGTAATGCGTGTTCGCCCGCATTTTGAAATGCTCCACCACCTGATGTTTTTAATTTAGTATACGGTCCGTTGAGTTTGATATCACTAGACCACGTTGTACTAAACTCTGAATTACAGTAGGTACAACTTAGATTACACAAATTATCAAAACTAATTTCTAATGTTTTCGGATCAATATTTTCTGTAGGATCAATATTAGCCAATTGTAATATTTCATTTTCTTTATAAATTTTAGTCTTATAAATGCGGTCGCTGTGTATATCTGGAGAAGCAGTATCTTCTACAGTCCAGCAGTATGCACACTCTTTGCATCGCACACCGTCAAGCATTTCTTTTCTACGTTGTTTTTTAAACTCAGTATTGTGTAATGCACTAGGATCAACGGCTATTTCTTTTAAAGGGATTGTGTGTGCAGGGGGCAAGTGGCAACTTGCAGTCCTGCCATTGCCTAACCATATTGTAGCGTTATACCATTTAGCTGCACAGAAGCTAGGGCTAATTTCGTTAATAATTTCTATTGTACGTTTTACAGTTGTTGACATATTTTATAAAATTCTGTAAGTTCTGGAAATACTTGATTAAAATCTGTATTGCGCCTCTGATCGTACTCGTTAATAAACGCAACAAAATCTTTACGTAATGTTTTTTCGTTAGGAGTAATTTCATTCATGTAGTTGATCATTCGACGTAATTGATCAACTTCACTAACCGATAATGTGGCTAACCCGTCAAACTTTCCTCGTTCTGCAATTAGAGTTTCGACTTCTTGTGCAAAATTTATTTTAGTTTCTTTATCTAGTAAAGTTAATGAAAGAAACTCCGGATATCGAAGAGTATTAGTCATAAACTGTACTTTATTAAATGTAACAGTTTTATTATATCGACCTCGTAAATCCAACAGGTATCTTACAAAATCACAATAGGTAGTTATGCTAGTGAGATTAACAGTGGTCATTACAGCTACAATGCAATTGGTATTGTCTAAAACATATTCTAGGTTCTGACACCACTCTTGATAATCAAGACCGTATCGTATATACTCTCCAGCTTTCCCCATGGCTTCACCACTGGTAAAAATTTGTACCTCTTGAATATTTTTACTAATATTATTGATTTTAGTAATCATTCGATCGATAATATCTCTGCTGACGCCTAGATTGGTATTAATAGCAAGTACGAGATCTTGTTTTGGATCTGCTTCGATAGCATCTAACATACGCCATACGTCTTTGCTTAATAAAGGTTCACCACCTGTTAACCTTAATGTATGTAAATTTTTATATAATTCGGGCCACCATGCCCAAAAAGCATCTACATAGGGATTTGGGTCACTATGTTTGATAGGCATTTTACCCACTTGCTTAAACCAATCAAAACCGTTGTAATTTCGGCTGGTTGGATATGCACCGTGCTTTGAGATTTCTTCATGCCACTGACTACTTAAATCTGGAGAACAGTATGCACATTTAAAATTACATACATTACTAAAGCTAATTTCAACATATCGAGGTTCGATATCAGCAGTCTTATTTTTAATAACTTCGTCTATATACGGGTATGCCCAAGATGTAGCACTTTTATAACTTCTATCACTAACATTCCCATTATCCTCTGCAGTCCAACAATAACTGCACTCGCTAGGACGTTCACCGTCTAGCATCTTTTGCATTTGTTCTTTTTTAAATTTAGTGTTGTGTAGAGCTTTGTAATTTTGCTCTAATTCGTCTAATGGAATTTTATGTGGTGACGGATGGTGACAGCTATGATTAAATCCATTTTGAAGATATAGTGTCAACTGATACCATTTAGCTAGACAAAAACTAGGACTAACATCATTTAAAATTGGTATAATTTTTTGAAACTTAGTATGATCACTCATATTTCTTACTTGAAAAAATCGTTAGATTGATTTAGTATGTCTTTCTTTAACCTTTCTATGTCAATTTTAAAGTCGATCTTTTTTATATCTTCTTTATATTCTGCAAAAGTTTCCACCAATTTGTTAGCAACAATATCGCTATGGCTGTTTGCTAGTTGTTCTTTGATATTGATTTCCCATATCCTACCATTGCCAAATTCCAACCTAATTGATTCTAGGTAGTGAACCGGCATGGTATTCATATAAAGATCTTCAAAGACTTCTGGCCATTCCTGAACAAGATGCTTTGGCGGTTTAAACAACGGTTTAGGCACTTTCAGCTTCTTTGGCCTTTGCCGCTTTCTTTACCGGTGGATCTAAATCGTCTGCTTCTTTACGTAATCGAGCAGCTTCTTTGTACATTGAATCGGCTTGACTACGATAGCTCTTGGCAATATCTTTATCAGATAACGCTTCGTTGGCAGCCGCTTTGAGTGGTGCTGGTTTCTCAGCCGGAGCAAGATCCCTAACTTCTACAAGTTCTTTTGGCTCATCGGTTTTTGTAGGAGGAGCTCCGGATACAAATGTACACAAATCATCCACAGCACAATTCTTTTGTTCTGCAATTAGTGTATTCAACTGATGTAGTGCAATTTCTGCACCAGGACTCGGAACCATAATGACATCGTCGGTTGGTACCTTTGCCATCTTGCCGTCAGCACGTAGTGCTTGCAACATTGGGCGCCCGTCAGCAAATGATCTAGTAAACAACACTTCGCCTAATTCAAAAGCAGATTGTGCCTCGTCAGTCTCAACCAACTTCATAATGTTATCATGATAGTCATCTGTTAGACTGGATACTGGAATAACTAATGCCATATTAGATTCTCCGGGCAAAGTTCTAAAGGCTACAATCACCCTAGACCCTGCTTTTTTCATTTTTCCTACGTGTTTTAGTGAGTTCATTACTGGTCCTTTTTAGTGACAGCTTCCAAGAATGAGTTAAGTTTGTTATAAATTTTCCCAACTGCTTCTAGTTCTGCTGCTTTGAACGCTCCTCTACTGCTTGCTACATCTAAAATACTTCTTAGTGCTGCCAGGTCATTGATGTTTAAATCAGGTGCTGTTGCCTCTGGAGCGGCTGCTGCCTCTGGTGCCGTTGCGGCTGCTGGTGTGTTAACTTCTTCGGTCATGTGTTTCTCCTTATATGTGGACATGCTAACATAAAATAAGTTAGTTCTTTATGATCTTCAAATCCTACATAAGTTGCAGTCTTTAATTTCCCATCTTGAGAAATACTAGGCTGGCGCTTTATATAGAATCTTCCTACAAGTTTGGATCGAATCCAAGTGTTAACTTCATCCCCAAACAGATCGCCTTCTGCAAGTTTCATTTTTGCAAAATGCGGAGCCACAGAATCGAGTTGTCTGTGGTTTAAAATGTCTAGTGCATTAAGTTTTAACATAGTGATATTTAATAAGAAAATAATTTAGTCGACGGATTCTTGGCTTAATCTTTTATTCAAGGCTTTTGCAGCACCCATTTTTCTAACATCGCCAGCAAACAGATACAATTCAAAAGCGGATTTTTCAGATAATACCTTGATATATTTCTTTTGTAAATGGAAGGGCGAATCTAGATATTGATCCATCCAAATTAACACCTGCGGTCCTATTGTTAGATCTTTTGGAAGTTCTATTTTGTAAGTTTTGATTTCTGATTTGGTTTCTACAAACTCTAGACATTGGTCGGTCATTCGTAATCCACCGACATCTTTGCCTCGAGTACTAAACCACCAAACAGCACGAAATTTTTTAACGTATTCAGCATCATGCGGTTGTCCCGCAGCTTTGAGGAATACCGAAGTATAGGTATCCTTACGGTCCATAGCTTACTCTATCTTTTCACCTTGACTGAGTTTATAAACTGCAAAGTCTTGAGTTTTGAAAAGTTTGTTAAGTTTTTTTGCAAGATTGTGTGCATGACCGGGATTGCTAAACGAAACCTTCTTGTATTTAGGACCGGGATAACTAGCCACTAGACTACCACTCTTTAGATTGAATGGTTCTGCTTTATAAAACACAGCCCAGATGGCATCGCTTTCAAGAATCTGTTCAATCTTAAAAGTGTCCTTATTGGCATGTTCAAGTATAACTTTGGGTTTTGGTCTGCTCATCAATACGTGTTTCCTAATTAACCACGTATATATTTATCAAGAACTGAAGCCGCCCCCGTCGAATTTTACGTCGATTTTAGTAGTGGATTCACGTATTTCCGATAGCATAGCATGTATTTCTTGAACGGTACGCCCTAACTTAGATGTTAGTACTGCTAATTCAGCAGTTAAGTCTTTGGCTTCTTGTATTGATATTCTAATGTCTTTTTGTTGGCTGCGTTCAGCGGCAGCTACTCTGGCCAGCAGTCTTTCTACACCAGGTAGATTTGTGGGCAAATTATTTTGAGACATTAGATAATATTTGACGCATTTCAAATTCAGTCTTAAACGGACCTTGATACTTATATCTTTGCAAAGTAATTAGTTTGGGGCAGAATGATTTGACCCAGCCTTTGTCAAATTTAATTACATAGTATCCCGCACAATACAAACTCTTCGAGTCGCTACTTTTTGTAAACAAAGGCAATTTACGTTTAATATCAAACATGGCATTGTGAGGATCAGTACTTGTTGAGTATCCATGAACTTCATTTGGCAATGCGTTATCTGCTTCTTTAATAATTTTTGCAACAAAGAAATCTTTACCAAATTGTCGAGTTAGACTTTCTTTAGTGTCATAGATTTTAATTCCTAGCTCGTTGCTAAGAACAAAGCGATTGTCTTCGTTCTTTCTTAGAGTGGCAAATTTCTCACCATCTCGTTCTACAATCCAGAATTTATTTTCAATGATTGGTTTTGCATGTAATTCGGTCATAATGTGTATCTCGCATTTAACGGTTCGGCATAGGCCTGCGCCTGATCAGCAATCTTTTTAAGATCATAAAGATTACAAAATTTCATTAATCTAATTCCAACTTGGCTGACATTTTTATTTGCCTGCGTTGCTGTAGTAATAGTCTCAGACATAATCTGTCTAATGTCATTGGGTTGTGCTGTAAGATCGATTAGCTGCCGATTGCGTTCGTAATCATCTAGCACACGATGTTCTTGTCCATTATGGTCGGACCAGCGTTGCAACATGAGATTGTTCCACGAGTAGCCTTTTGAGTCTCTATCACCGTAGGCCTCACGGAGACCAACCTTATTCTTTGTGCCTTTTTCCCGTACTCCCGGATATGCAGAGAATACATTGTCTGAGGTATCGCCTCGCATACACTTCTCAAAAAGTAGCCACTGGGGGTCCGGAGCGACTTTGACTTCTTGAGTCTTTTTATCAATAACGGGTAAACCTTTTTTATCAAAGTAGCCTTCGTGTGTGATTGTGGTTTCTGTGACGCCATTATATTGTTTTACATTGGGTGCAATTAATTGTACAAAATCTGTATCTGTCGAAATGATCACATGGTTGTCGCTAGGGTGTGTCTGTATCCAACCTGCAATTAAATCATCAGCTTCAAGTCTAGGATGTTGTAATACTGTGCAGTTAGTCTTTTCTGTGACAAAATCTTTAAATGTATCAAACGCTTCCCAAAACACACGTTCTTCTTCTGCTTCACGTTCTGTATGTGCCGCACGAGCCGCAGTACGTTGAGCTTTATAAGGCTTATAAAAATCCTTGCGCCAGCTACGACCTTCTAAAAAGAATACCACGTGAGTACCTTCAAAGTCTTGCCATGCTTTTTTAATCGAATTAAGTGTAATATGAAATGCCATGCCCAACTTAATGTCAGCATCACCGTTGATAACGTGACGAGCACGAAAGAAAGTGTTTGCAGTATCAACTAAAATATAGGTCATAGGTTATTTTTTCTAACAGAATTAATATCAATAACGCCGGTATTAACAGCGCCTCCAAAGTCGCCATCGACTACTACATTAGCACAAAGTTCACGGAACCAACGATCAACAATCTCTTCGTCTTTGTCACCGTCAAAACCATATCCTTCTTGTTTTAATTTTAACACAAATTGCTCATTCCAGTCAAGCTCAAAAAAGCCGTTGCGTACATTTTCTTTATTGACATGAGTGTTAAGTACACCCACCCAAGGTTCTTTTAGTTTAGTTGCACGATCTTTTGGTGATAGTTTAGCAGTTTCTTCTGCTTCTTTAGCACGTTCGGCCGCCGCGACAGCATCTTTAGCAATCTTTGTTGATTCTTCTGCTAGCTGTACTGCCGCCGCAGTTTCGGCTTTGAGTTTGTCAATGCCAAATAATTTTTCTACAAAACGTTTCATTAGGTTCCCCACTCATTTTTAAATAACGGTACTTGTAATCTGTCGCTATAACGTAATCCGTTTTTCATAGCTAATATTGCTACGTTTTTATTATTCATTGCGTAGACACTTTCTACACCACCCACTGGCATTAGATAAACATGACCTTTAAATCCTGCTTTACGATAAGCGGCAATAGCACACTCAGCATCGGCAAAGTCTTGTTCTGTAGCAATAACAAACTTCAAGTAGGCTGTGCCAACTTCTTCATATTCACAAACTACTTCTGGAAGGATCGCTTCATCCCACTTCTCACCACTACACGGTAGTTTAGCACTTACTGAAAATGTAAGTTCCTTACCTACTTCGCTATTCCACTTCCTCAAATATTCTTTAAATTCTGGAGTAAGTTTTTGAGTACCATTTGTTTCAAATGTAATCTCTTTCAAATTGCGCATCTTAGGATTGTTTAGCAAATCTGGATAAGCACGTTGCCATCCTAGTAATGGCTCACCACCTGTGATAACCAAATGTTCTTCTTTCCAATGATCCTGCGGAAGAATTTCACAAATGCGATCTGCGATTGCTTCGCTGGTAAGCATGGGACTCAAATCTTTAAAGTCTGGATGCCAACTGGCATAGCTGTCACAACCTGTACTAACCAAGGGCAAGTCTTCATATTTTGTAAACATATGTGCGACCTGTGCAATTTCTTCTGCTTCTTGGCTCGGCATGCCTCTACTCATACCAAACCCTTGGCATTTAAAGTTGCAACCAAATGTGCGTAGAAAAACAGAAGGAACACCCATATAGCGTCCTTCACCTTGAATGCTGTAGAACAGCTCTGCTATTTTAATTTTGCTCATAGTATATTATACACTCTTTTCACTAGTTGTGTCAACCTTTTTGAGTAGCCAACTTCCATCTTTTTGATCTATCCATTTTAATGTATCGCCTTCTTTCCAGCCTGCTTGTTCCAATAGGTCTGGCGGAAAAGTTAATATGGCATCGCCACTACCGTCGTTAGCTTCTTCTACGTTAAGTGTCCAGCTTTTCAATTTCAACTCCTAATTAAATTATGTTCTCATTCCGTTGCTTCCAATCTTGATATCTGCGCCTACGACATTCTTCTCTTACCTCGGTAGGAATATCGGGATGCCAATCGGACATGCTACAGTCGTATACTCGATACTCCGGCATGTCTACTTGTGAAAGTGCAACTATCCAAATTACGCAGGCAATAACAAATCCAATAACGTATTTGATCATATTCTATCACTTAACAATATTTTGCACATCATAGCATCGTGTTCGTTGTGAAATTTAAATGTCATCTGATCGGTCTCTGGATGACTGGTGTACCGATCGCCTGGCAGGCCAAAGTGTTCCAACACCATGCCGCAGGTTTCATTCCACCAAAACCCAGTTTGTTCTTTATTCCAGGGAACTAGAATTGTTTTTAGATCGGACACAGTATTTTACTCACTTTTTATAATTACCTTTTTCTGGAATAACATGTCTAACTCCTCCACGAGGATCCGCCATGTCGCCTTTGCGTCTTGGGATTAGATGTATATGCGGGTACATTACGGTCTGTCCTGCAGCCTCACCCCAATTGATTCCAATATTAAATCCGTCCCACTCACCTTTTTCTACCATGTCTTTGCCGTGTGTTAATGCATCACTGAAGCAGTCGACAATCACTCCATCAGCTGCATACTGCGGCACAAATAACAAATGACCTTCGGACACAGGGTACTTATCTTTAAAGACCTTGACATGAAAGTCTTCCCGGACCAAGTCCTTCCACGGTGCAATACCTTCCTTCTCCGCATCTTCTAGTATGTAATCTTCTTTTCTCATTTTGTCCACCATTCTTCAAAGGGGAATTCAATCCATACAGGATTTTCTACTTTATTAATTTCTTCCCCAACGTAGTCCATTTTAACTTTGGCCTCGCTGGCAAGGTTATCAAATATAGTGGCAAACTTTACATTTTGATTCCATATTTCATCAAGCCATCTTTCGTCATCGGGTAAACAGCCAGACGGCCAATCGTTTAAAATCCAGTTGATAGTTGCACCTGTATCGTTGATATCGTCTACTACTAATATGTTCTTTTTGCCGCTACCTGATGCCATAAGGTCGTATACAGGATAACCAAAGGCATCTTCAGCCATCCATAGATTACTCTCAGTGGCATTCTCGCCGCTGTTGTCTCTGAGACTTACTTTTAGTGTTTCGCAGGGAATATTAAAATACTGACTGATCATGACAGCAGGCAATAGCCCTCCTCGGGTAATGCCTACTACATAATCTGGTCGCCATTTATTTAGAGAAATGTCTCTACATATTTTTGCCACTAGACCTTGAAACTCTTGCCAACTTACTTTACGCTTTTCCATGACGTTCCTTAAGATACTGTTCGTGTTGAATCCATTTGTTGTTGACTAGGAAACCCCAATCACGTTTATGTGGACCGGGCATAAACAATGTCCATGCAGTGACACCTGGTTTTAGCTCAATCCGGTGATAACTATTAGAACTACAAATACGAAAATGACCTGGGCCTCTCCACTTTTGTATCTCGCAAGATATTTTACCTTCTGCATCAAACTGTGGAACCCATTCATAATAACCACCTCGTAAAATTAATGTAGCATATGGCCACGGATGATCATGTACATCATCTGGATCGCCTTTTAGGAATTTGTGTAAGAATACGTTAAATGGAAAGTGTGTTCTATCTTTTAAAAACACATAGTAGCGTTCTAGGTAAGGCTCGTTGCAAACACGATCCATAATAATACGTTTACGCCCAATACGTTCTAAAAAATTAAGTAATACTTTCATTCTACAGCTTCTCCGAACCAATCATCTACTTGTTGCTCTGCTTCTTGCTGTGTCATTGCGTGTACAAAGATACGTGCAGGTTGGCCTACAGTGTGTTGTATGTTATATTTGATTACACCAGCAGGAATTAAATTCCAGTCTCGTTCTACAACAAACTCTTGCATATTTTTTGCACGAGAAATAAGATTGTCTGCTAGTTCTTTAGCTGTAGTCATTCTGCTGGCTCGTAGGTAGCTTCAAAAATATCTGGCTTGCAAGCATAGAACTCTCCCTGCACACCTTTAATAATCCAATCACCTTCTGTAGCAATATGTTTGACAGTTAGGTGGACACCGTCTTCAAGTGTGCCAATTTCTGCTTCGGCCCGTGCATCAGGGTGACGTTCTTTACGAACATTGCCTAATGCACTTCCACAAAATGTTTTGACAGCATCTATACCTTGTTCATTGTATGTAAATTGAACTGCCTCAACTACTACGGGTTTCTTTCTAAATTTCATTCTTTGTCCTCTTTCTTTTCAGTTTCTAAAACAGGAAAGCACATCTTCTCACCGTCCCATTTTTGTCCGCACCAACATTCACCTTTGTTGTTGATAATACAACTTCCGCCGCCACAACATCTAGGGTCAATATCGGTCATCTTGGGGCAAACTCCTGTTGCATTTTAATGTTGTCAAAGAATTCCTTCTTTGTACCTTGATCTGTATTAAACGCACCTTTAAGTACCGTAGTCTGTGTTAATGAACTATGTGCCATAATACCACGATTCTCACAGCATCCGTGTGTGGCCTGTATATAGACAGCAACGTTCTCACTGGCCGTTGCCTTCATTATTTCTCTTGCAATGTCGTTACATAGTTCTTCTTGAAGTGTGCCACGACGAGCACACCACTGAGCGATCCGAGTATATTTAGACAGGCCAATAAGTTTATTTGCGGCGATGATTCCGATGTAAGCAACACCAGACACAGGCTGATGATGATGACTGCACATAGACCGCAGTTCGCTACGAACAACAAGCATACCTTCATATCTATCCGCCGAATCATTTGGAAAAGCTGTTGCATCTGGTGCTGGATCATATCGACCTCCCATAATTTCGTTGTAATACATTTTGGCAAGACG
>Ga0114974_10002174_pt1 | contig 15123 bp, 7 predicted proteins | sample S_130206_EF_Meta_FD_87318 | JGI IMG/M metagenome (GOLD analysis project Ga0114974, IMG submission 87318) | Freshwater microbial communities from Lake Simoncouche, Canada to study carbon cycling - S_130206_EF_MetaG | ecosystem: Environmental > Aquatic > Freshwater > Lake | place: Lake...
GCGGATTGGGCTTTTAGTAATTCGTCCCTTCCTGCGTCGGCTGCCCCCATAGCGTTCAGACGCGTTCTAATACTATTAATCGCATTTTGTATTTCTACCGCGGAACTGGTGCCTTGAGTTGAAGTTGCTCCGCTGCTGACCCCACCAGTAGGAGTTATAGTAATACTTCTCTCATTAAAAAGAGCGGTTGAACCGCTACCAATTACGACTTTAAATGGACCGAAAGTCTCGTTCGAAGCTTGACCAGACTTGGAAAATAATGTTCCCCTAACGCCGATTTGGATAATACTTCCGGCAGTGATATTAGTAGTTAGAGTCCATGATATTTGTCGTGGCCCTGACGCTGAATATACAGGGGCTACAGGAAAGTCTGTTTCGACATTACTAACTATTTGTTTAGCGGAATATTCACTAGCGGTAGCAGATAATGTAACCTCACTCGGAACATCCGCTGGTAATTCAACAGCAATAACTGTGGCATTTTGTGGCACGTTTATTTTAAAATAAATATTGAAAGGTTTATTACCCGTCGACGGCCGTGACATCGGAGTATCAGCAACCATCGATGTAATGAAATTAGAACTGGTCATCCCCTCAACATACCCGCTACGAAATAGATAATCCTTGAACAACTTCCCCGCACATAATACAACAATCGCAAATAACGCGATTAATATTTGGTTTTTCTCGCTTATTTGATACGTCATATAATTACAATCCTTAAATACTAATTATATTATTATTTTGCCCTCTCCTTACTTCGTACTCCTTTTCGCGGAACGCTTCCCGCCGGTGGTTGGAGGAGCACTGGGAGGTTGAACGGTCGTGGCCGTCGTCGCAGCAGCCCCGATTTTATCGATTGCGCCCGATGCGGCTTCTTTTGCTTTATCGACCAAATTATTCGCGCCGTCAAACGCCCCAGTTGCGGCTTCATTCGCGGAATTCACCAAATTGTCGGCTCCTTCGGTGATACCTGTCGCGAGGTTGGTCCCCGCTTCTTTAAGTTGGTCACCGGCGGAGCTTAAGGCTGCCTTTACATCTTCGGTTCTATCGGGAATATCGTCTGTTTTCACGGTTCCTACGCCAAACCATCCAAGGATTGTTGCTAAAAGTCCGGCGCCGCCGCCGCCGTTGCCAGACTCGCCACCGTCATCATCGGCGTCGTCCTGACCGAACATTTCTTTCAGTTTTAAAACCGCTAACACCGCCAATATAGCTAAAACACTCCAAAGAATAAATTTGTAGGATTCGGCCATTAATAGTTTATTCGTTTCTTCGGTTATCGCAAGGAGCCGCTCCCGTTGATATTCAGCATTGGCGATGTTCTTTAAATCAGCGGCGACGCCGCTCATCGCTTGTCCGTAATTAGAAGTATCCTCCATGCCCTCTCTCATAACCCCGAAACCTTCCGCTGCCGCCGCCGCCGCCGCCGGCCCGCCCACATTCGGTGGAAGCGCAATCGCAGTTTGAGCACGGTATTCCGCGGTTTTACTTTCGGTTTCTTGAAATGCTTTATCCACTGCGCCGAACATGGACGTCAGATCGGTTTGTAGTAATGACCCATCTTTGGGAACAATTTCGCGAATATCGCATTTTGAATTCGATGTCATCGCGCCTTTATCTGGATAATGTTGGTATTGCGCACTATCGACGATTTTATACGCACCATTATTCACCTTACACGTTTCATCACTTATTGATCCATTAATCGTCGGGACTTTCACCATAAGTTGTTTCGTTGGGTCGCTAATACGCAATCCAACCGGATACATCTTCGCGCGGTCCTTCAATTCGCATTTCCCATCGCCACCCGCGCTACCCTTGGTATAAACAAACCCGCCACATTTCTCATCCGCGTCACACATTCCGCGGCATTTATCAAACGATGCCGTAATACTTTCGCCAACCGGCATCGTACGCAGACGACGCGCGAATTCCAAGGTCGTCGGGAATGTATTCGCATCGACAGAATATACTTCAATATCTCTCAGCGCGTATTGTTGATACGTTTGGCGGCTTCGTCCAAATGGCGCACGCCCATCGTTTGTCGAAAACGTCCATGCGTTATTATACATATTTTGCCCCCAGATATAGAAGTCATGCCCACCGCCGAATGTCGGGAAATATGATTGGTTCATATATGTCGCATATACACCCGACCCCCAAATACCATTTGTCGAAGGAAATTTCGTGGATCCATCATACAGAAATGCGGTAGTATCATTCTGATAATTTTGAATGGACGACGACCAACTCAGGGAGGTATAAGCGCCCAATACGCGGCCATCGTTTATGATGCCACGAGTATAAGTCGCGCCTTTATTATCACATTTTTGGTGAAATGTTGCCGCCGACCAACCATCGCGACTTGCCTTATAAAGCAAGTTACTCGCCTCACTAAAACTGCCTGGCGTGATTTCTTTAAGACTGTATGAGCTTTCAGCGGACCGCGTATCATACCCGCCCAGATTTAAATAGGTGGCTGGCATCGTCTCGCCTTTTTCGTTTTTCGTTGGCGCCATATACGACAGAGCTGACGCGGGATAGTCGTGCCTCTCGCCATTATGGTCGATATACGAGATACGTCCGAGCATTCCGCGCCCGTTTCGGTCGGTTTCATCCACGCCCGCAGGTCCGCCTTTTTTAAGAGAGTAAAGTGCGACAGCCCGTTCTATTTTAGTGCGCGATTGGGGGTTATCATCCAAAAACTCGTATCCTTCGGTTTTTTTACATTTTTCAATGTATTCATTTACGGCGGCGCGTTCCAGCCCATCCGCGTTACGATTCTGAAGCGCATTCAACCATCCTTTCAACTCTTGTTTGCTATAATTATATAATCCTCCATAGGCCCACCATCCATTCCAGTTATTTGGATAACACGTCGCGTCGCCGACATGATGATAATTCTTAAATATACATCTGCTTCGGGTTTTATGGTCACATTCGGGATTTGGCGGATTGAGCGGAACTTCGATCGTGGTTTCCTTTCCGTATAACCTTTTCAAGTTGGAGGTGGTATATGATTTTAAAAATCCGTCTTCATCTGGCTCAGCATTCGTCATTGCGTGGCATTTCTGGGCTTTTTCGTCAAAATTAAATATGCCGTTGATGTTCGGTTTGCCTGTACTGGTATAAACCCAACATCCGCCTTTATTATTCGGCTTATTCTTTTCAGGACCAGATATAAAGAAATACGAGCTGCCTAAATCTTCAGTGCGGCGCTTACATTGCGAAATCGACGCTTCGTTCAGGTCATCTTGAAATGTAAAACCGCGATTTGTTAAATCACTGTCGGTTACGTTGTCGGAGATGACATAGCAACCCATCTGAATCGTATCAACGCCACCTGCGGGAAATTGAAAATCCGCAGAAGGGCGTTCACCAACATATACATTTCCGCGTTCATTTCCGCAAGAAAATAGTCCCTTTCCCCCAACACTATTTCTAGCGTCACGAACGGAGTCATTTATCATCACAAAAAGTGGATTCGTCCGACTAGAATCGGTATCGGCGTAAATTAAATCATATGGTTTGATGTTGTCCCATTTTCCGGCGATTTTGATTTTTTGCGTTGTACCGGATGGCGCGGGGCAGCCGATAACTCCGACATTTTGTTTTATAGTATCAGTTTGAAGCCAATTTGTCGGATTAGAAGAAGGCGATGTCGGGACGTGCCATATCTGAAATACACCGTCCTTGGTGATGTAACCATATTTTGTAACTCCCGCAGAATCAGTCACTTCAACCCAATTATTGCGTCGGTTCTTGTCATCTTTTTCGATTAGACTCATTATTCCCCTTACCTTTTTAATATGGTCTAGTTCTTGTTGCGTATATTTTTTATCTGCGTCGGATTGACTGTTGATGTAACTGGCTTGACTAAGCTTACCGTCGCCGCCGATACCGGTCGCAGGATTCGCAGGAGCCGCGCCGCCGCCACCGCCGCCACCGCCGTCGATACCTTCCTTCATCGGCGCTGAAAATAACCCCTGTATCATATTTTGAAACTGCGCACCGATACTCAACGATGAATGCTCACTATTCATTGGACGGTTATCGTCGAAATGTACATCTTTGCTACTACTGTCTTTTATAGTGTTTGACTGGGTTTCTGTTATAAGCCGACGGGTCTCTTTTGAATTTTGAACATGTCCTGATTTCGCACTCGCGTTTTTTACTAAATCATTTGAGTTTTGATGAAACATTATATATATAGTAATGACGTATCTACTATATATACCAGCGAATATTTTTATAGAATGTTACTCCGAATCACCACCACCGTCTAGGTTTGATTGAATACTCTGTAACCCCGCATCAAATTCCATAAAGAACGATTTGAATGTTGCGTAAAAGAAAATTATAATCAACAATATAATTGTAACACCGACCCACCATAATTGGCCCGTCCAGAATGCTGGGTCGGTCAAATATCGAAACACCATCATTATATTTCCTTTCATATCCCACCCGAATGACGTGATAATGAATACAAGAATGACAATTGTGATAATCCACCAGTTTGTCCACCATCCCCAACCAACATAATTCTTAATTACGCCAATCTGTTCTAATAATGAGATTTTTGACGTATATGACGCATAACCGATTATAATACAAAGTGCTGCTACGAAATAAAAGATGAATTTGTATTTTCTTGCGCGCATTGTTGTCTGTTCGTTGATTTCCGCATAAACATTATTCATCTCCTTGCGTTTTTCAATGATATTATAGGACGCGTCAATTCCTGATACACTTTCATTCATATACTGGTTGATTTTATTGATAAGCTGGCTTGAATCGGCCGCAGCACCGACAAGTGTATTTAATTCGTTATTAATGCCCGCACCAGATGCCGCCGCAATATCTTGCGTGAGAGAATCAACGCGTAATTGAATGTCATATAGCTTAGATGCTGCTGCTATATTTGCTGTATCATCGGTGCCGGTTATCCCTAATTTTGTGTATATATTACTACCGGTATTCCCTACCATGCTAGTATAACCGGTCGAGTCATTACTATCATATGATGCGCTAGCAGGAGCATCAGGCGCGAGTCCGTAGCATCGATTATCCCAATCAGGCTGTCCAAGGTTAGTCTTGTCGGCACCGGTATAAACCACTTTTTTGAACAAACGCTGGTCGGTGGCGGCCATGTTCCAACATTTCTGGGAATTTTTTTTCTGAGCATCAGCATCCGGCATTGAGACCGGAACCACCTTTCCAATATATTTCCAAAATTCGCCGTAATCTTCGCCTGGACGAATGACAAGAGGCGTCTTTGTATCAGAAATTGGGTTCTTATCAGGTGTAATAACGAACTTATCGAACGTGTTATCGGCATAGTTGGTATCGCTCGACATCGCAGGTTTATATGTATTTGTTAAATTACTGTATTCACCCTCAATCTCTTTCAATTCGGCCATTTTTGTCAGTAACCGTGAATAGTCGCCCATTTTCTGTATATTGATATATTGATATATTGATATATGTATCGATTATAACTGATACATATAACATAGAATATTATACAACTGTATATACTGTGTCTGTGTCATTTCGCGTAATACCTACATCTAAATTATAAGTGTATGAAAAGTAGTAATACACGGCAAAGATAACGATGAGCACCATAATTACAATTCCCAGTAAAGAAACACCGCCGCCATCGGCATTTCCTTCTCCGCTCCCGCTGCCGCTGCTGCTGCCGTTGCCGCCGCCGTCACCGCCACCCCCCGGCGAGACAAATAAGAATGCGAACTTAAATATCATAAGAACGGCGACGAGAATAATAAAGCACCAGAATACATATACTGCGGGGTAATAGTAATCCCCTAATAGTTTCTTAATATAAGCTAAAATATCGTCGTCAAGTGAGCCCCATTTTTCAGCGAATGTCTTGTCGCGACTAATAATCGTGGTATTTGCCGCAGTGTTAAGGATGTTTTGGTTTTCTTTCTTTATTTCCGCTACAGTATCGTCGATTTTCTTCTTAATATCTGCGAGTTTGGAATTGATGGTGGGCGATACACTTGCGCGAAAACATTCGGTATTTTCTTTCATCGGCGCATCTTGAGCGGTAGGTATCGAATTGTATTGATTGGTGGTGAGTGTAATGGGCTCGCCCACCACCGATGTAAAACACGACGAATGCCGCTTATCAGACCACACACCTTTTTCATAGACGTGTTTCTTACCTTCAACATCCACCCATGCGTACTGGTCCTCTGATGATGAAGCACCCGATAATTTCACATTTTTAGTTGTAATACACGGGGTATAACCCACCATATCATAACTTGCTAAATCGGAAAACCGACTAAATCCGCCGCCGATGCTTCCACTGCTAATATCAACAAATGACGTGGTCGTTATCTTAAATGGGTTCATCTTGTCGTCACTTGGGAGTGCGTCGCTGCGCGCAATCGCCGGACATGTTTTGTCGTCATACAACAAGACAGCGGATAAATCCTTATAACGGTGGGTGTATCCAAACTGATTCACATAATAAAAAGCGGCGCTTGCGTCACTGCCAGTGTATGACATGTCGCGCACCAATTTATTCAGATATTGACTGTTTGTCTGTAGAAACCTAGACCGTGTAAGTAAATCTTCTGTATATAAACGATACTGCGTCGTATATTCGGTCGTGAGCTCGCTTAATTTCCTCTCCAAGTCGAGTAAATTTTGACTTTTTCCTGCGCTGGTTGTGCCGACAGTCGTCGTCGTTACTCGGTCATCATTGGTGAGACCTTCTTTATAGGATACGACGCCTGACGATGCTGCTGATTCTTGAATACGGTCGGTAAAGGGTTGAATCGGATTCTTGTCTAAGTCGAATCGTCCATAATTCATAAGGTCGCCTTGGAGTAAATTAAGGTTCAAAGATGTGCCGGTAAGAAATCCTTCGTTATTTTTATTACTATTACTGCCTTGGGTATCTTTTACATATTCCGTCATCAACGATGACATCGATTTATTCAGGTCCTCATCATTTTGAACTGTTACACCTTCTTGAATATTTTGCCGGTTGCCTTTATTTTCGAAATTATCAAGAGAAAAAGGTGTTGCGTTTGGAAACAATATTTCTTGCTGAAATTCCATTACAGTATGTTATATATAATAAATATTATAACATACGTGCCCCTCCTCTGGTTTGTTAGCGATTCGATAAGGAATATGGGTTATTTGAAAACATACTGGTTATTCGTGATCGCCCGCTGCGACCCAACCCAAGACCGCCAAAACGACTAAATAATCCGCTTCCAGTGCCCAAGCCAAATCCGGTGAATAAATTTCCACTTCCGAATCCGAACCCACCACTAGTGCCGCCGCTGCTGCCCAATGAAAAATATTTCTGAACTAATTGTGAGCTTACTAAAAAGATACCGAGGACAACCAAAATAATATGAAGAAACTTCTCTCGGTATATTTCATTCTCTCGGCGCGCGATTTCTTGAAGCGTGGTCTTTATGTTCTGACGTGTGTCATAATGCTGTACTTCGGACAATAACTTTGAATCGCCGGTTGTTGCGGACATACTATTCACTTTTTCGGTTATTTTTTGTTCTAGAACTTCATTGAGCTTCTTCAACCCATATATTCCTTTAAAATTGTTGGCATTGGCATCATCCTGAAAACCTATTGCTGTAGGTGTTAAATCATTAAGATATGTCGTGCCAGCTATATTGGCTGTATATACGCCATTCATAACGGCATGAACGGCCGAACGATAATTTTGGTCATTCGCGCCGGTTGTTGTTAAATACTTATTGAGACGGTAAATATCGCCGGCGGTGGCGTCTTCGCCTTGAAAAGTGGCAAGCTTTGGCTGTTTTCGTAAATAAAATGTAGGGTTCATTTGTAGAGCAGTAGAAATGACAGTTTTTCCCGCAGCCGCCGTGCCGACATACTGCTCTGTAAATTCGCGATGTAATCTATCAAGAATTTTAGTTGCGGTACATACATCTTTAGTTTGTTCGTTGGCACTGATTATGTTTGTACCGTTGGCTTCAATATAAAACTTGTCGGTGCCAGCTACACACGCCATTTATTCTCGGTAATATAACAGTTATATTATCGTGATAAAAAATAATTAGAATTAGGTCATTCGGCTACGTTACGCTACCTTACGCTACCTTACGCTACCTTACGCTACCTTAATTAGCAACACAATACCGGTAAAACTGGCTCGTAACTGACGTCTTGCTTGGTCTCGTTATTTTACAAATCTGCCCTGGTCGCATGCCAATCGCAAGTGCGACGGGATCATACCGTGAAATGCTCGGCATCTGTTTCGTATCTGTGATATTGTATTTCTTGAGGACTTCTTCGTGCTCGGGTTCTGATAAGACGACATGCTCCGGAACATACTGGTGCTCGAGGATATTGAACTGAAGTCGATCGAGAGAATGAATCACGATGAAAATCCCGTCCTTTTCCCAGATCTCGTTGAGAATACTGACAACCGTATCATTCACTTCTTGCTTCATAACAATAACCAACGTGTCGCTGGGTTGAAGAACTTGCTCTAGGTAGAAAAGGTCGTCAATCATATGGTTGATATTCTCTCGGCGAAGCGTTTTGGCTAAATAATATTTGACATACACCTTCTTTGATGGATGGACATCTTTTTCGGTTGTAAGAAGCATATCCAACTGGTTATTCGCATACATTGTCTGAACTTCTGCGACACCATAATCAGTGTAATTCGCGACATCCATACCTTGGCGTGCGAGTAAGTCCAGAAGGATATTGCGTGATTTGAATAAGGCTGTAATGGTACCGCTGCTGACGTGAGACATAATGGAATGAAATGTAATGTAATGGAATCGAATGAAATGAAATGAAATCGAATGGAATGTAATGGAATCGAATGAAATGAAATGAAATCGAATGTAATCGAATGTACTTACTATATAATAATAACAAATCTTTATTATTCAATTTTACTACTTGAAGGGTGTAATTGAAAACGTCCTTACACCTTGCTCATTTGGTTGATTGGTACTAGCTCCACCAGATTGGTTCGCGCCTCCTTGCTGTCCTTTCGGCCCTTGCGGCTGTCCTTGCTGCGGTTGCGGTTGCTGCGGTTGCGGTTGCTGTTGCTGTATCGGCATCATTCCGGCCATGGGCATCGTCGCGACAACTGGAATATTCATTGTCGGTATTCCAGCAACACCAACACCGCCGCCAGTCATCATTCCAGACATAGGTGTGTGTGATTCAGTGACATGTTTCGGAGATACGCCATACTTTGAATGTAAGTAATTATCGAGAACCGTTGAAGGAATTTGCGGAATGAATTTGCCGCGCATACCGCCTCTTTGCGCCCCGCCTTCAAAGATGGATGAATATCCGGGTGATGACGGTGTGCGTGGGGTGGAACCCTCACTTTCGGGTATATTTTGGTCATCATCCGCGTATTTATCCAACATCTTTGCGTTAAATGACGCAACTGCGCCACGAACTCTTTCCGCGTCCTCCTCCTCTCCTCCAACTGGCGTAGAGCTCGTGTATTTTGGACTCTGAGGGATATAATTCGCCGCTGCGGTTTCTTGCTGCTCAATCTCTCGACGCGTCGAATCCAACTTCGTGCGTTCATCTATCAAGCGCGTCATTTGTACTTTCAGGCGTTCCTCTTCCGCGACATTTCCTTCACGTTTCGCGCGTTCGATTTCGCTAGACACCCGCGCGGTTTCTTTCGTATTTGCTTCAATATTGCGCATATTTTCATCCGCCATCAACCCTTCTGCCTGAGTTCGTTCAGACAACTTCCGACGACCGCGCCTTTCCATCAACGAAATAATCGACAACACCCAGTTCAATGGTTTGCGTATTTTACGCAATTCTTCCACCATATCGCTTGGAGAAATAGGTGTATCATCGGGATACATAAGCATTTCAGACAACCATCCATCCGGAAAACGTGTCGGATAGTCGCCCACCCATTGACGACCGCTGATGGTCCATCTCTCAGTAGGTTCTCCATTTTTATCCAGAATAATGGACTCGAGTACAAGGTCTTCGCCGGTTACATCTGCGAGGGTGAATGACTTTTCTCGGCGGATCGATTCTTTCACCGCGAATCTCCAACCTAAGTTGCGAATACTTTGTCGCGTATCTACATCCAAATCATGAATAATTTCTTCGGGATGTTCATCGGGGTCTTGTGTATTCTTTGAGCCTTTTACAATATCCGACGCCAAGTATCGCACTTCTTCTTCTTGTTCTTGTTCGCTGCGGCTTGGTAAATAAACACGACTGCCGTTCGCGGTCTCTTCTTCGTGGGCGGCATCACCAAACCCAGCACTGGCACTAGCACTCGGCATCTGCGAACCGGCCGCGGGACGCGGTTTCAATCCAGCCGCCAAACGGTTTCTCTCAATGATATCATCGACACCCATCGCGCCTTTTCCGTCCTTGAGTACCTTATACACATTCTTGGAATAAGACATACTGGGGAGTTGGTCGATATTATCTTCCGTTATAATACGCATCTGGACATTCATCACGAGCAGTTCTTGCATGAGGAGTTTCAGACAATACGGGATACGCACGATACTGAATGAGCGACCGAATTTGGTCATATGAATCACACTCGCACCGGCTCCTGCGCCCCCCGACGCCGCATCCGCCAAATTCCCCGAGTATTGAATTGGGCCATCCACCATCGGGCTCATGAAGAGATTCTGGTTCGGATTATAGATCGCAATCATACCCGACTTATTACAAACCGCCATATGATATTCATCGCCGCGCACCATAAGCGACTCATTCAAGAAATGCGCGGCACCGTGTCCCAGTATTCCGTCGCGTTCCATTTCACCGACACGAAGACCGCCGTCATTTGCGCGGCCTTGAACCGTTTGACGCGTGAGTTGTGTGCGCGGTCCCTGCGACCGATAATTAATTTTATCCTTGACCATTTGCTTGAGACGCATATAATACGTAGGTCCAATATAAATATCACTCTTGATTTGTTCGCCGGTCATTCCGTTGTATAGAACCTCCGTTCCGGATGAATGATACCCGTATTCTGTGAGAACGGAACCGAATGATTCATGTTTTGTGCCGTTGTTCGTATATGCCGTACAGTTGCCGAACCCGCCGTGAAGCACGCACGCCTTCCCCATGAGTGATTCGATAAGTTGTCCGATTGTCATACGTGTGGGAATCGCGTGGGGGTTGATAATAATATCGGGGCGGATACCATCCTTCGTAAATGGCATATCCTTCTCCGGAATAATCAGCCCGACCGTCCCCTTCTGACCGCAACGAGAGCAGAATTTATCGCCGATTGACGGGAAGCGTTCCTCGCGGATTCGGACTTTTCCGATGCGGAATCCCGTCTCGCCCTCTGTCATAAATGCTTTATCTACGAAACCGAGTTGTCCTTTCTTTGGCATGGTCGACATATCGCGCATTTGTCCGCCTTCATTTTGGATACTTACGGAGCCCATCCCGATAACGACTTTCTTATCATCCATTTCAGTGTTTTCGCGAATAAGGCCGTTATCGTCGAGATAGCTGTAATCATAACCGGGTTTGATACCGATGGCGCCTTCTTTTTGGATATTTGCGAAGCGAGTATCACGCTGTGCGCCGCGGACACTACTGCTTTCCTCGCGTGCTTCATACATGTTGTAATACGTGATACGAAACATGCCGCGTTTGATCGACGCCTCATTGAATAAGATAGAGTCTTCTACGTTGTAGCCATTAAAGGACATGATTGCGACGATTGCGTTGAATCCGCATGGATGTTCCTCGTGGTTGATGAGGTCAAGATACCGGCTTTTGACGATGGGGACTTCGCCGTTATTGATGACGACGGCCATTTTATCGATTCGAACCTGATAGTTGCTGTGGTAGAGCGAAGCGGCTTGTTTGGCTTGACCGCATCCGAACACATTACGCGCGACGGGATTGTTTTCTGGGAAGCAGATTTGGTTGCCCATAACGCCCATTAGGAGAGATGGGTGAATTTCAACATGTGTGTATTGTTTTCCATCCGCAGAGCGAACGCGCGCACGCGAAATACGGTGGCGGCGATGACGGCGTCTGCTCTTATTTTTGCCTTCGCTGCCCTCGCTGCCCTCGCCGCCCTCGCTGCCCTCGCCCTCGCTGCTCTCACTGCTGTCAGATTCGGCCTTTTTATGTTCCCCCGCAGTTACCGGTCTCTCGAACTTATGACTCATGGATATCAAGGTGGATTCAGTCTCGGATGTATCAATATACTCGAGAATTGCTTGGGTCGCTTTCAAACGTCGAAAATCCTCGATTGTATTTACGCGTGCGGCATCTTCGCGAACTTGCTGTTTCGCCGTGAGCGCAGATGTATCGTGAGCATGACCGTATAATTCATCGATTGTATAATAATTACAGTGGGACGGATTAAATGTCGGGTCTGATTTCGCGGTAAAACCCGTCGTCATCTGTTCCCACGACGCCTTTCCGGTGCGAATCATTTCCAATATTTCATCCTTGTCGTAACTTGGACGGCCAGTATCTTCATCGATGTAGAAAATGGGGCGGCATAAACGTCCAGCATCCGTGAATACATGAATCTCGTTATTTTTAATATCCCAGCGCGAACTTATATAAATAGGAATCAACGCATTACGACGGTGAAGACGGATCAGGCGCATCGTCTCTTCCGGTCGCGTCACCGCGCCAATCCACGTGCCATTGACAAATACTTTCGTTGTATAATGAAGAAACATTCGCGTACATTCTTCGAGTAAATGCATCTTCACGACTTCGCGCAACCATTGCATCATCGGGTAGGCCGAACACTGATTCGTAATCCTCGCTCCAAATGCGAGATGTTTATGAAAACCGATATTCGCGCCATCGGGTGAATCCACTGGATCAATCATCCCCCATTGCGACCCGTGAAGCATACGCGGTTTCACGATTTTCGCACTACTGTCCATCGGAAGGTTGATTTTACGCAGATGTGAGAGAAACGAATTATACGAAAGCCGGTTCAAGTCTTGGATGACCCCAATCCGCTTCGTATGTTCCGTCGCGCCCCAATTCCCTTTAAATGCTTTCTTGAACCCGTTTTCCACGATGCGTTCGCGGAAGAATTCCTGATAGTTCATCTGAATGAGACCGACGAAGTTCTTCTCGTATTTCTTGGGGTCTTTGAAGTATTCGCGGTCCATCGAGAGACGGATATGCTGCTGTTGAAGCGCGTAATACTCCTTGAATAGATCGAAAATGAGCGCGCCGCTTAACTCAACGCGCTTGAATTTGAAGCTGTCGCGGTCGGTCGGTTGGTCGATTTTGAGAGATACGCGGAGTAATTTATACACCATATTCCCGAGAAAATACGCCTTCTGGGTATAATTCGTCTCCCCGACCTGAGGCAGGAAGTAGTTCATCAGAATATCATGGACTTGCGGAATGGTCTTCGATTTGGTGAGCGTGGCGATGAATTTAATCGCGCCTTCTTGGGTGAATATCTTATTCGCGTCGTGGATAGACGGAATGAAGTGGTCGAGGAGTTCGGCATTTTCATCGAGGTCGAGGAGGCAGAACTCGAGAATATCGCGGTCAGAGATAACGCCGAGTGCGCGCATAACGATGAATAGTGGGACGGGCGAACGCACGTTGGGGATATTGACGACGATTTGTTTATTGGTGAGGAGGGTAGTCGGTGCGACGATGCGGACGGACAGTGTTCTCTCGGGTTTGGACGCATCCTCGCTGACGGTGCGAATATCGGCCGCATGAGTATATACATTTTCCTCATTGTTTTCGCGAATATAGAGCATGTTATCGGCGAATTTCTCCTGTGAGATAATCGTCTTTTCCTTGCCGTCGATGATGAAATAGCCGCCGTGGTCATTTTTACACTCGCCCATATAAAAACGGGCTTTCGGCTCCAGACCGTGTAAAATACAGTGATTGGATTGAACCATGATGGGGAAGCGCCCGAGAAGAATTCTCTCGAGAGTGGCGGTTGTGACTTCGATGCGAGTACCGCTGCCGCCGCCGCCGCCGCCCTCGGAATCCGGAACCGCAATCTTGAATACGACATCGACGTCATAATGTATGGTTGTGCCGTACGTCATATTACGCAACCGCGCCTCGTTGGGCAACATATAATGTTCGCGGTCATCGTCGTAAATAATCGGTTTCCCGAAATAGACTTTGTCGCCGTTCTTTCCACCTAAATATAATTCACAGCGTAGATTGAACTCCTGCGTATCTGGGTCTTGCTCTTTTTGAAGAATAATGGGATTTCTCTCGCGGAATATCTTGTAGATCCCCTTCCCGAAGAAGTCGTTGTATGAGTCGATATGATGACGAACCATCATTTGCGGGTCATCCTCGAATAGACGCTTGATGACTTTCCACGGTAGCTCAGGGTCAGAATCCATTTTAATTAAAATGATGGGTCCTCTAGTATGTATATTTATAATCGAATTATATTTATGTGTTATTATACTTATCGATAATAAATATACTAGCTTATTTGCGACGTGATGAATGATGACGATGTCTTTTATTTGATTTCCGCCTAAAAACATGTGTTTTTTTTCTACGCATGCTGGGTTTGCTACGCCTGTTACGTTTGGTACGCCCGCCCTTGGGTCTTTCTTTTTTTTGTTGTTGTTGTTTTTGTTTTTGTAAATCCCAATAATTACGTACTTGTTGGCTGTGTAATTCTTCTTCATTCTTTTCCAGTTGTTTTTGTTTTTGTTCCCAATCCAATTCTTGTTTATATCCTTCTATTCTACTTATTACTTCAGGAGAACGCGTTCCTTGAGGTGTGTCTGGTGTTGTATCTAAATCATACTCATCTTGGACTTTTTTGATTATGCTATCAACTTCATCATCGCCATCATCGCCAAAATCAACAAATTCTGTATCCTCTTTTGAAACAGGATATCTACCATATACTTTAAAAAACTCTTCTCTTGACTTTATATCCGTTGTCGACATTTCTCTTGATATATACGAAGAAATATTTTTTATGGGTACCCGCGGAAGCTAAACGGATCGATAATCGCCACGCTTGCCTCATTCATCTTATGGGTATTACGGATTTCAGCCGCACCAAACAACAGGAGAGCGAACAATAAAATATAAGGGAAAAGCAGGATAAAC
>Ga0114974_10002182_pt1 | contig 15106 bp, 14 predicted proteins | sample S_130206_EF_Meta_FD_87318 | JGI IMG/M metagenome (GOLD analysis project Ga0114974, IMG submission 87318) | Freshwater microbial communities from Lake Simoncouche, Canada to study carbon cycling - S_130206_EF_MetaG | ecosystem: Environmental > Aquatic > Freshwater > Lake | place: Lake...
CGAAAAATGAATGGCAAGGACCACGAAAAATACGCGTCGCAGAAGGCGCTCGTCCAAATCGATCATCTGCACCACTGCGGCCCCAAGACCCAATTCGGAAAACATCGCCAGGAATGAAACAAAGACGGTGGCCATCGCGAGTAGCCCATAGTCCTCTGGAGACAGAAGACGAATCACGATGATGGTGATTGCCCAGGTGACAATTTGACTCACAATCTTCATGCTCGCGGTCCAGCGAAAGCCCGAGATGGCTTGTGATCTGAGGCTCATTTTTCGCTCAACTGTTCATCCCGATGCTGCAGTAGCAAAGCATCGATAAAGTATTTGGTTGCCCAGTTCGGATAACCCGCGCGCATGTATGAAGCCAATAGCGGGAACGAGCCGGAGATAGCGCCAATCAGGGCTGCATCATCCGACTTAAGCAACTGGAGCCCCTTCAGATAATTCACCAGCTTGTCTGCCTGCGTGCGGTACTTGGCCTCACCGGTCTGTTCAAACAAGCGATAACCCACAATGGCAATCTGTGCCGACCCGGTCAGGCATGAAGAAAATCCGGCAGGCTCCCAGTCCGCATAAAAACGCCCCGGCAGAAAACCGGTGCTCGATATTCGGGGCAGGAGCGCATCTACCGTTTGGCGAACAGCCGCTATAAAGTCTTGGCGTCCGGCAAGAATGCCCACCTCCAGAATGCCCTGCAGTGTGTAGCCGATCGTGTGTGTGAGCGGGGATTCGGAATGGGTCAGGCAATTATGGGCAAACCAGCCATTGGGCTGCTGCTGCCGTAGCGCCGCTTCAATGACCTGGATCGCTGCGTTTCGGTACCGACTCTCTTGGACAAGGTCGCCAAATTGGTAGATGGCCCAGGCGCAGAGGCAGGTGTAAGTTTTGATTTCCCCCGCGCTGACGAAAGCCCCATTGGTCTTGAAATAGCCCCGTTCATCCACGTCGTTGACCAGAAAATCAGCCGCGCGCCGCGCCGCCTCAAGCAGTTTGGGGTCGTTGCAATGGCGGTACGCCGCGCACCATCCATCCAGCACCATGCCCGTGTTGAACGCCGCCGCGGTCTGATGCTCGGGGGCGCAGACCGGCCCTCCCTGCACAGCCCCGGACGGCATTTGAACCGCCATCTCCCAGTGCACCATCTGCATGGCCGCCGCTGCCGTGGCGCGGTCGTCAAATTGTTCAGCGAATGCCAGGAGTGAACTAATGATGTAGCCGGTCGTCTCGGGATAGGACGGACGCCACCCGTTATCTCCTGTGCTGCATGGGAAATAGCCCAAGGAAACGCCATCGTCATGCGTCATCGATTGGGCGCGCAGAAGCCAGCGCACGGCCGCCCGAGCCCGGTCACCGGTTTCGCCAGTGATGGGGGTGACCCCTGAAAAAACAAAGCGCCTCTGGTTGCGCCAGACTTCGTGGCGAAAAGCGCGGTTGTTGGGCCGAAAGAGCGCCCTGATCTCGCCTGCCAGTGCGGCGGCGCCCCAATACGTGCCGCGCATACTGCCCTTGAAGTAGTTGTTCCGAATGATTCGGGCGAAGGTGCCTGGTTTCAATGCGTGTCTCCCTAGAGCATGACTTGACCACCGGTGACAAAAAGGTTGACGCCCGTCAGGAACGAGGCATCTTCCCCTGCGAGATAGGCCACCGCATTGGCAACATCCAAGGGTGTTGCAATCCGGTTCAGTGGCGTTTGGGCGGCCTCCATCTTGAAGACGCGCTCAGGGTAGTGCTCGGTCATTTCCGTTCGGGTCAACCCTGGAGACACCATGTTTACCCGCACCATGTCCTGCGCCCATTCTGCCGCCATGGCTTTTGACAGACCCATCAACGCACTCTTGGCGCTCACATAGTCGGCCATGCCGGTGGCAGGTACCCCCGCTGTGACTTGCGACAGAATGTTGACGATGGCGCCACCGCCAGCGGCTTTCATGTGCGGATACACCCCCTGGCAAAGCTGTAGAACGGCCTTGACCTGATAGTCTAGGTGCGCCGAAAAATCAGCCCAGCCAAGGTCGTTGATCGGGCGATTGATGAATTCCCCGACGGCGGCATTGACCAACACACGCGGTGGCCCGAGTGTCTTGACCACCTGTGCGATCAACGCTGAAACCGATTCGGCATCCCGCACATCGGCCTGAACGGCAAAGGCAGTCCCGCCGTCGAGTTCAATGTCCCGCACCACCGCCAGCGCGCGCTCCTGGTTGCGAAAATAATTGACGGCAAGCGCAAAGCCCTTGTTGGCCAGCGTCCTGGCAATTTGAGCCCCCATGCCCCTGGAGGCGCCCGTCACGATGGCAACGCGCCGACCAGGGTTAACTGCCATGCAGGAGGGGACAGTGACGCGTGGTGCGGTCGCTGAATCGACCCGTACTTTGACTTTCGCCGTGCCCATGACAATGACTTTGTCATCCGCACTGCGAATTTCTGTACTGAGCACCACGGTACGGGTGGCATCGCTTTTGCCGACGACTTTGGCGATCGCCCGGACGGTCTCGTTAATCCGCACGGGACGGCGAAAGGTGAGGTCTTGGCCCAGGTAGAGGGCATGTTTGCCGGGCACCTGCATACCGACCAGTTGGGAAAACAGCGATGCCAGCAAGACCCCGTGAACGACTTGTGCACCGAACTCCGTGCCGGTGGCGTAGGCGGGATCCACATGCAGTGGGCTGTAGTCGCCACTCAAGGCGGCGAACGTGAGTACATCCTGCGCCGAAAACGAGCGCAAGAGTTCAAATGTCTGTCCGATGGAAATATCGTCAAACCGCAGTTCTGCTGCCTTCGGTTGCGCGGTATTCATACTAAAGCTTTGCCTCAACGACCTGGACGAGATCGCAATAAGACACCATCAATTCAAATTCAGAGACCTCGAATGAAATCGAGAACTCGTCCTCCAGGGCCAGGATGAGGTTGATGTGGTTGGCCGAATCCCACCCCGGCGTGTTGTCCATGGACGTTCCATCATCAATCCTAGCGGCGTCGATGTTGAGGATGATCGACATCAGCTCTCGTATGGACTGGTCAACATTTTTTGGCATCAAATAACTCCAAAGGGGGACGAAGATTCGACCGATTTCGGTGGCGGGTGTCAGACAGCCATCCTGAACCAGGCGGGACACCGCACCGGCTCACCAGCAAGATCAAACTCCCAACTTGTGGTGCCGCCCGGGTCTTCATGCAGCTTGCTAAAACCATGTTTCTCGAACAAGTCACGGGCTGGCATATTTTTATCGCTGGGCACCACCCGCCCGCACAACGCCTTCAGCCCGAGTGCTTGTGCTGCTTCGAACAGGAAGGCCAGCATTGCCGTCTCGACGGTACGCCCAATGACTCGGCAACTGAGCAGAAAAGTGTCGATATGCAGACGTTCCTCTCCCACCTTGGCCATCATGACGCCCACAATTCCGTTGTCTCCGAACCGGTCACGCACGCCGACCGTTACCAGCAACCAGTCGGGATTGGCCATTCTTTGTGAAAGTTCAGCCTCGCCATAGCGAATGGTGGTGAGGTTGAACTGGTTCGTCTTTTGTGTCAGTTGGGCAGTCCGTGCGCGCGATGCCGAATCGACGGGTGCAAGGCTGAGCTGCATGTCCAGGTTACGGTAGTAGTCTTCAAGGTTGTCGCTTGCAGAGCGCACCGTTTCCGCCTGAGCCCGTTGCTGGTAGAGCTGACCTCGGTGCAAGTCTTCAGCCGACAGACCCAGGGTATCGAACAGACCCTCGGTACAAAGCGCCTCCGCGAAGTGCTCGGGCTGGCGTGGAAGCTGAATCACCGTGACCATTGGCAACGCGCGGCGTACTTGATCACATTCAGCTGGATTATCGTCAGCAAAAACCATGTGCTCAAGACCCAAGTTGAGTTGTGTTGCGATTCGTTTCAGTGAGTCGCTTTTGGGATTCCAGTGAATTTCCAGCGCCGAGAAATGCGCTTTGCGCAACATCATGAAAGGATGACTGAGAAAGACGGCATCGACATCGGCTGGGTTGTTCTTGCTGGCCACGGCCAACAGGACACCGCGCCTGTAAAGATCCATAATTACCCGCTGAAACTCGACGAAGGCATTGCCGGGGTAGTTGGGCCCGAGTTGAATGCCTTTGATGCCGTCTTCGCCAACGATGCCTCCCCACAGCGTGTTGTCAAGATCGACGACCAAGCACTTTTTGTTCAGCCCACTGAGTGCCCTGAAATAGCGCATGTATTCCTGTGATAGGTGGCCCAGCATGCTGCTGGCGATGGGGGCCTTTGCATAAAGCCGCATGCGTGAGTCGTACCAATGCCGCACGCCAAAATAGTTGACTAGTGCTGCATAGTCCACCAAGTGGACATCGATCACTTCGGCGGCAACTTGGCACAATGAGCGATTGAGATCGGCGACGAATCGGGACTGCCCATCGGATAAGCTCAAATCGGCAACACCCGCCCGTTTCAGTCGGGGCTGTGCCATGTTGTGTACCAGCAATGGTGCGGTTGACGTATTGCGAAAAGTGCGTACCAGTGAGCCGATTTCTTGCTGGAATCGGGTTGTGATGTCGCCAAGCCCCTGGCCCGGCGGATTTGTATCCATGAATGTTGTGTAAATCTCTGGCAGCCAATCCTCTCCTTCGATGGCCAGGATCGTCACATTCGGCATGAATTGGTAAAGAGCACTTGTCGGGTTTAGCAGTTCCTGTCGTATCAAGCCGAAACCGGGCTGGTAAATCTCGATTCGCAGGCCATTGGTGAACCCATAGGCTATCAATGAATCGTGAATAAACTCAATCGTGAAAGACGACAGCAATGCGACTCGCCAAGGTTTGAGGACAGTGTCTTCTGGGGGCAGGCTTGTAACGAGTTGGCGTATAAATCTGAAATTCAGGAAGCTCGGCTGTTCTTGAAGTAAGCACCGTGCGTCCTGAATGACTGCTGGCACCCCGCCTACAGCAAGGCTGGCGCTGATCAAGGCACGTTGTTCGGCTTGTGCTGCCATATCGCCCTGTGACGCAGTCTTGAGGTTGAATTCAGTCATAGCAATGGATACCCTGTTGATTCATTTGCAGTACTACCGCCTCCACATCGGTTGCCGCCAAGGTGATGACTTTTAACCCGCCGACCCGGGCTTCACGCCACGCGCCTGATTTTTTGAGGTAGGGTGTCATTTTGTGTAAATTTCTTCTCATTGACATGGCCGGCGCGAAGAGCTGACAATCCGTGGAGATGATCAGATCTTCACGGGTTTTTGAACTCAGGTGAAACACCTCCTGTGTGAAGGGTGTTTGTGGTAAATCCTGTTCCATCAATTCTTCCAGCGTGTGGTAGAACGTCAGGACACTGATGTCTGTTCCCAGCATGATGATCTTGCCGCGGCGCTTGAGCAGGGCAGCAAAGGGTGTCCCCACGCCGCAAGGCGTGCGTGCCAAATGATGTCCAGCTGATACTGTGTGGGCGTCTTTGCCCCAGAGGGCAACGGAATGCGTCGGATGCACACTGCGTACAACCGCCGGTGATCTCCTGAATAACTCACTCAACAAGCCCATTCGCGAGGGCGTTCGCACCACGTCAAATAGGGGGGTCGTTCGTGCATAGGCCACTGCCGTTCCGGAAAACGGCATGGTTGGCATCATCAAAAGGCCAGTTCCACCGACGATGGATTGCAGTACCGATAGGACATGGCTCGGCTTGCCCTTAAAACCTTCAAAAGCATCAAACGAACCGTGCACCAGTACGGTGTCACCCTGCACGATTCCAAGCCCGTTGAGCGCGCGTCGAAGATCCTCGGGGGTGAACGATCGGAATGTGTTGAAAAAACCCCTTCGAATTGCCTGGCCATGTTTTTTGATACGGGTTTTAAGGCTGTTTTTAAATCCACTGGGGTGCATAAACGACGATTAATCAAAAGACTTATTAAGTTTAAAAAAAAATCAACCTAGCTGATTTGAGTTTTCGCAAAGGGACACCCTTGGGTTTCATTTAAATTTGCCTGATGTCGACCAAACAAGCCTGGAAACGTTTCAAGTTGAGGGATTCGAAATGAGTATTGAGAGATCAGGCACGTGTCGCCGTGTGACTTTCCGTCTTCGCGTACTCAATGTACTGTCAGTGGTTTTTTTTCTCATCGCCCCCACACTGGCGCAGGCGCAGGCTGTGTCAGGTGGGTGTCCACTTGATTTATCAAACGCGCATGACTATCGCCCTGAAAAATATGTATATGAAGGCACCTACCGATCACACGGGGCATTGCTCAAATTGGTGGAGGATGCACATTTCACGCCCATGGTGGAAATCTTGAAGCGTGGGCAATCAACGACAATGCCGGGACCGGATATTTCATTTACCTTACGGGTCTATCCCAACCACCATCGGGCATTGATAGCAATGATTGCATTGGGCGAAAAGGAAAAAACGAGCCAACCCAATGGGTCAACCTATTCGATTGAATGCTGGCTTAACCGTGCATTGCGCTATAGCCCTGATGATCATATTGTCAGAATGATTTACACCCAATTTCTTATCAAGGAAGAAAGGGGAAAAGAGGCCGAGCAGCAATTGGTTTATGTGTCGAATAATGCTGACGATAACGCCTTTACACACAACAATATTGGCTTGCTGTATGTGAAATTGAAGAACTTTGAGCTTGCCATTTTTCATGCCCATAAAGCACGGGAACTTGGGTTGATGACACCTGTTCTGATAGCGCAATTGAAAAAAGCGGGTCAGTGGATAGACCTTGCACCAGCTCAGCCACTTGAGTCCCAGAGCAATTCCCAATGATGGTCAGTGCTCACCCAAGTGCTACTTTGGGCGAAATTCTGATGCCGCGCGCCCGGTCGACGAGTCAGGCCGTTTTGAATGATCCAGGACTTGAGTTCACCTACAACGGTCGTGGCGCATTGTTGCAGGCCTGCACAGAGATCGCACACAGAGGTAAACTAAATATTCTTCTGCCAGCCTACCACTGCCCATCAGGCATCACACCGGCCATTCAGGCGGGGCTCAATCCAGTTTTTTACCGAATTCGCCGCGATTTGAGCATTGATTTTGATGATTTACGTGGCAAAGTAGATGTCAACACCGCAGCCATTCTGGTCATTCATTATTTTGGAATCTCCTCGGATTTGCGCCCTTTTCAGATGCTGCGCAAGGGGGGTGTTGCTCTCATTGAGGATTGGTCGCATTCTTTTCTTCAAGGAACGCCACCCAGACTGACAGGTGGGGAAAGTGACTACCGAATCTACAGTTTCTGGAAGCTGGTGCCCTCGGCTGTGGGTGGAGGGATTTGGCGGCGCAGGAGCGCCAATGCGAAAGCCCGTCTGCCATTGGCAGCACCGCCCTTGCATGAGCGGGTGGTGCGGTTGAAAAGACTGTTTGAAGAGGCGCTGAATCAATCGAAACACACGTTTACACAAGGGGTTTTTTTGCGGTTGGAAGCGATGCGGAAGGCATTGCGCCGTCCTGCTGCCCCGCAGTTGACCAGTATTGAAGCAAGCCTGTTGCCAGGTGAAGCGCATTACCCGTTTGATTTGGCCCTCGCCAATTGCCGTATGCCGGGCTTGAGCAGGCGCATTCTTGAGGCCTGTGACTTCCCGAGTCTTACTCAAAAGCGGAGGGATAATTTTAATCAATATGGGCAATATTTACGTTCATCTGACCAGTTGAAATTGCTGCACCCTGCACTCCCGCCTGAAACCTGTCCCTGGGCCTTTCCCGTGTTACTGCAGCAACGTAGTGAGATTGATCACCATTGGCGTGCATCCGGTGTGGGCCTGTTTACCTTTGGTATTTACCTGCATTCAGCACTGTTTAAGAACACCGATGCGACCACCATCGCTGATGCGCAATACCTCTCTCAGCATCTGCTGTGCCTGTCGATTCACCAGAACATCAGTGCAGCTCAGATTGAACTGGCAGCAGGCATCATCAATCGCACGTTGACTCGCACAAGAGTTCATCGCGCTACACACGCCTTTTTTGTTTGATCCAATCTAGTCAAGATGCCGAAAAATGTCAAAAAAAGCACTGCTCGTTGCATTTCATTTCCCGCCCATCAAGGCCAGTAGCGGACTGGAACGCACGCTGGCATTAACGCGGTATTTGCCTCACTACGGTTGGGAGCCCCTGGTGCTCACCGCCACGCCTTCGGCCTACGCGGCCATCAGTGACGAACGCATGGGCCAAATCCCTGTTGGAACGGTGGTACGCCGCAGCCTGGCCCTGGATGCCTCGCGCCATCTGGCGATTGCGGGGCGTTACCCACATTGGTTCGCCTTGCCTGATCGCTGGCAAAGCTGGATACTCAGCGCCATCCCCGCTGGCTTGACGCTGATCCGACGCCATCAACCTCAGGTCATCTGGAGTACGTACCCGATCACCTCCGTGCACTGGATTGCTTATGTGTTACACCGGCTTACAGGCATCCCTTGGGTCGCCGATTTCCGTGATCCGATGGCGGAGAAAGACACCCGAACGGGCGAGTTAACGCCGTCTTGGCCAGCGTTGCGCCGCGCGAGACTGGCCGTCGAAGGGCGGGCCGCGCAGCACGCCAGTGCGCTGACTTTTTGCACCCAGGGTGCGCGTCAAATCTGTGTGAATCGCTACCCTGGAATCAATGCAGAAAATTGGCGTGTTGTTGCAAATGGGTTTGACGAATCTGCGTTTGCAGCAGCCGAGTCTGCTCGCCATGGTGTCCCATTCAAGGATGACGCCATTGTGCTGTTACATAGTGGCACGATTTATCCGACCCCTGACCGCGACCCCTCGCATTTCTTTCGTGCATTGCGTCAGGTTTTGAACCAGCGCCCGGCGAGCGCACGGACTGTCAAAGTGGTTCTGCGTGCATCGGGGGTCGAGTCTTATTACCGTGACTTGATCCATGCGCTTCATCTCTCTGGGAACGTTTTGTTTGCACCTGCCTTGCCATACGAGCAGGCGCTTCAGGAGATGCTGAATACCGATGGCTTGCTTATTTTTCAAGGCTACACCTCAAACCCCGCGATTCCTGCAAAGCTGTACGAATATTTTCGCGCACGTCGACCGATTCTTGCATTGACAGATCAAGATGGAGAAACCGCCAGATTGATTCTTAAGGAGGCAGTGGGTGAGATCGCACCCTTGGAGGATGAAGCGCAGACGGTCGTAGCCCTGAACCGCTTTTTAAGCAACATCGAATCCGGTCTATTCATTCAAATGACGCCGCAGCGGATCTCCAGTTTTGAACGAGCCCATGCGGTTTCCACTTTTGCATCACTGTTTGAGGAGATAACGTCTTAATCTCGAAATAAGGGCGCCCATGACGCTTGGTTACACGTTGCGTACGCCAAATTATCCTCGTAAAAATGAGTAGATCGTCAAAGTTTTAACTTGTGTATGTGCTCTGATAAATATCATCTATGCGCTAGCATTATTTTTATACTAAATCATTTTGTAGATATTTTTATATTGATGTCAAGATAGCCTTAACGCCCTCGCCATCATCAAACGAGTTATTCTTTAAAATAAAATTATGGTGAAAACTGAATGTTATTATTCTTTGTCTTCCTGTGACTTCATGCGCGATGATTGGAATGCGTTGGTACGCGCGGATGCCGTAAATTTGCAAGGCGTCGACGGAACTTCAACTTTTGAATGGTTTGAAGCCATCGCTTCAGCATTTCCTGAAGCAGAAGTTTCTCGCGTTGTTGTTGCGCATGAAGCTGATGTAATCTTAGGCGTTCTCCCTCTCGTTATTGATCAATCTTCACGGTTAGGCGCTCGGCTTGTTGCACCAACTGAGCTCTATGGTGGGCGTAACGCCCCCTTGCTATATTCGAATGACCCCGCGATACTCTGCGCCATGCTAGGGGCCCTAGATGCTGCCTGTCAAGGCTGGATGTCGCTACAGCTGACATTGGTGGCTAACGGAGAAGCCGAGCGTACACTGGTAGAGGCATGCAAACAGCTCTCCCTGCAGACAACGTGCGGTGCAGAACAGTTGTCACCCTATTTCCCGATTCTCGATAATGCCGATGAGTTTCTTCGCGGAGTATCCAGTGATTTGCGATACCGGTTAAAGATCTCTGCACGCAAACTGGCGGAGGCAGGAGTCATTGCCTATCGAAAATTCACACATGAAGATCAAGCCCAGGAACTTATGGAGAACGTGCTCGCAATAGAGCGGCAATCGTGGAAGCATGAAGCCGGAACAGCGATCACCAACATTCCGCGTCAGCAAGACTTTTACAGAGAGTTATTTCCCCGTGCTTTACGTTCGGGACTTCTGAGTGCACTGGTAATCACACTTGATGAGCGGCCTATTGCGTATAACTTTGGCGTAACCCATTGCGGCGTTTTTTGTTCGCTCAAGATCAGCCAGGTTGAGGATCTTGAAAAATTCAGTCCAAGCCACTTGCTTAACCTTGAGCTCATAAATCAACTGCGTCTGTCCGGCGTACGCAGCTACGACTGCACAGGGTCTTCCGAACCACACAAATTAAAGTGGTCAAATTCATCACGACATTACTCTCGACGGCAATGGCTTGTTTTCAATCGTAGTGCCAAGGGTCAGTTTTCGTTCCTGTCACACCAGCTTCGTACTTCTTCGAAATCCGCCCGAAATGAAAAAACGGATGTGGTCAGTGGCGCTATTTAATTATTTAAACCATTGGCACAAATTGCCACGTTTTCTTATGCCAAAAAAAAAGCAGCCAACTCAGGAAATTAAGTGCCAGCCAATTCCTCGTATAACTTTCGCGAATGCGCAAGCTATGCGTGAATATCTGATCACCGCTTCTGGTCCATTCATCGCAACGGGCGTTCTGGATGGATGGAACATCGTTCGGGCATGGACGCCCAATTATTTCTCCAAGCGCTTCGGCGACCTGGAAGTTGCCGCCTTCGTCGATCTGCCTGTACACGGCGCTCCATACGATATGCGTAGCGAAGATCATCTGCTGCGTATGACGTTGCGTCAATTCGTGGAGCGTATCGATAAATCACAGAAAGCCAGCTACATCCACCAACTGTCAGCGGCCAAAATCCCCGATATTGTTGGTGAAACACATTTTCGTTCGTTGCTTCCACCTGGGGTTGGTAATGGCATGCTGTATTTTTGGTTGGGATCGGGCGGCACGCGTTCTGGCCTGCACTTTGACCGTTTTGACAACCTTAATGCACAGGTTTTTGGCTCAAAGAGTGTATTCATTGTGTCGCCAGATCAATGCGGTAGGCTCTATCCTTTCCCTGACAACGTCGAGAAAAGTCGAATTGATGTTGATACACCTAGTTTCGAACGGTTTCCGGCCTTGAGTTCAGTGCGGGCGCATACAGCGACCCTTGTTGCAGGGGAGATTCTATATATTCCCAAGCTTTGGTGGCATCATTTTCATTCTCTGTCGCCTGCAATTAACGTCAATCTCTGGTATGGAGAGCATATTTCGATGCGCTCTATCCTTCGTGTTGTTGCTCAAAGTGGGGTGGGGTGCTGGATTCAGGTCGCCCGAGATTTCCTGGTTTGCGGATTGTTTGGTCGGCCGTCCCGTGCACGACTATTCAGTGATGTTCCCACTGGAAAGTTTCTCTACGAAACGATTGCTACGGGCATCCGGCGGCGCATGTTTTGATAGAGACGATGTTTCTTTCCAAATAGTCCCGTCTCTGATGTTGGTCGACTTAAGCCTTAAAGTTGATTAAAGAATTTCCTGAATTGAATATATTTGCGTTAAGTATCAATATGAGCGCCGTGAAGATCGCTGCATTCTCGTAGCATTGTTTAGCTTACTTGCTTAAGCCCCACATTCTGAACCGGAATTCGAATCCAATCAGCGCGGTCATTTCTTGACGAACGCTGTTTCAGTACTGATAATTCCTTATTTGACTCGTTAGTGTCTGTAAGCTAAGTATTACCGGTCGTAGCGCGCGGCCCAGCACTTCTCTTAAAAAACTTGCAGCCCCACCCAAGGTCTTCGGGTTGTAGGCGACGATTCCCCAGCGCTCCCTGCGATGACTCATCCAGTTTTTTTTGTATGCGTCGTCACCCGTTAAAAAATCAACTTCAGTGACTTTGTCATGCGCAAGTACATGCTTCATCAGCATGGCAGTCACCAGTGTTCCTGGTGCATATGATTTAAATCTTTCGTCGTATGCAACTTTGAAAATATAGGATTTTTTGTTGGATACGACCCACAACTGGGCTGCAATGGCCTGCCCATTTATCCTGGCAATTCCCAAACGCAGCGCACCTTGATCGGCGCACATTTGGATAAGGCCGGGCATGAATTCAGGGTAGGGCTCTGCCTTCTTCCATCTGCTAGCGTAAACTTTATGGAAGGCCTCAAGCGCCTCATGTAGATTGTGGGCATCCCGATGCAAGTCCATGGTTCCCCCATCTGCCTCAAATTTTTTTGTCATTCGCTTGATCGTGTTGCGAAGTGTTCCAGAACGACTTTTAAAATAGGCATCCCAATCACCGCTGACGTCAAGATACCAGTTGCCAAAACAAAAAAAATTAAATGGGTGTAGTCCATTGACGAGCAGGGCATTTTTCAATTTCTTATATGTCGCTGACGCAGGATTCATGGGTGAAAATCGCATTGAAACTACCGGTGCATGCGCCTTCAGCACCGCTTGGATGAGCGGAGAAATATCGATCTCTGTTTCGATGATTGGTTCGTAGAATGAGGTGTAGTAGTTGGACAGTCCTTGGACCTGCCAGCCGGTGGCCATTTTTGTGGCAAGAATCGGTAGTACGACCATGGGGCGACCTAGTCGCCTGAGAACGTAGAGTCGTATGCCCTCATGACCCTTGTACACCGTCTTTACCAAGTTAATCAGCCAGGGCAAACCCAGCTGAAAGTTCACCTGTTCTGAATTTTCAAATAGTTGAATCACATCGGTGGGGAGATCATCGAGATGCCTGTAAACCTCCACACTATGGCGCCCCTGGTATGAAGAGTTGAGCTGGTCAGTGGGCAAGAATTTTTTCTCTTGGTTTAGCATTGAGGTACAACTGTGTCAGTTGTTCCGTACGTATGTTCAAGCCACTCAATACTTGTATTTTCAGCCAACTTACGGGATGCGGCGCAGGAAAATGTGTGATCCACGCCGTTTAAGTCCCGGCATTGCAGATTGACTCGAGCCAGTGCACCGCGCCAGGCGGGATCGGTTTGTGCAACCTCCCTGAATTCCTTGGCTACCAAATCCCCTGTGCTCAAAATCAGTAAAATTTTTCCATTGAAGCTTTCCCAACCCATCGCCATACGATTTTTAAAGGGCTGCTCGCTTCTATTCAGCCAGCCCGAGCCAGATGCTGATAGCCGTATACTATGAGACAAGTCGTTCAGGGCCCCGAGCGACATTTTCCCACTCAGTAATTTTTGCCAAAAATCTTTTTGTAACAAGCGCTGTGCGTAGTAATGCTTGATGTGTGTGCGCGCCAGACTGACTTCAGAGCGTACCCACGGATTCAACAAGCATAAGCCGCTGACTCTGGGGTCACGGGTCTGACCGCAGTACAACAGGGCTGCTGATGCGCCGTCACACAAACCCCATAAAGTAACTTGTTTCACTGAAGGGATGGATTTTTGCAAAGCGTTGATAGCCGCTTCAATATCGTCGTTCACGGTTAGAAAATTCTGCGACTCCCCACTGCTGTCTCCCATGCCCCGGTAGTCAAACCGAAGCACCGCGTAACCCTCTGCTGCAAGTGAACGGGAAAGGAGTACAAACTGCCGGTGACTACCCGCTCGGTATTGCGGACCGCCCACAATCACCACTAAGCCGGTCCTGGCGGGGGACTCCGGTCTGGCCAGAATGCCTACCAGCGTTTCGTCCACACATTCAAAGAGTATGACCTCCTCCTTGTAGTTCATATGGAGATATGCTCAACAAGGGGGGCGGTAGAAGATGCCTTTATCGCCACCGTGCTGGCTGCAATCAAGGCGGGTACTTCTTCTATTTCACTGGCTTGCCAAAAAGCGGGGCCACGTATCAGTTGGCTAGATGTTTCAAACCCGGCCTGGTGCCACGTCGCGAGTATGCGTGTTGATGCGGGGCTCAAACAGGGGTCTTCTTGAGGTGATACCTCCAGCCAGACCAAACGTTGTGTTGTTGTCGTGCTGAAGGGCGGTGCCAGACTAGCCTGCTCAAACCCGCTGGCGAGCGCTGGCGAAAGCATGTATCCGGCAATCTCTTGTGATGCACCACTGGCCAAGTTGCGTCGCATATCAGACATTACGTTGCTGGTATTGCCATTGAGCATGTCGCTAGCAACTTTAAGACGCAAAAATTGTTGCAGCAGTAACTTGCCAGATGCCGGGGCTTGCCAGAAAATAAAGTGGCAGTCTTCGTCTAGCTGTTGGGCAGCCTCAACTGCTAAAAGACAACCCGCACGCAATCCCCACAGCCATAGCGGTAACCGATCAACAAGCTGGTCGTGTACCACATGACGCTCGCGTAGCCATCGGTTCCCCAGTACCACATCGTTGACCCAGTGTTGCCAGTTCGCGTCTCCAAAGCCGCCCGAGCTGTCACCGCACCCATGCAGATCAATCTGCAGCACAGCGTAGCCAGCTTGAGCAAATGCGCGTGCCTGCAATGCGGCCATTCGGCGGGACTTGTTCATCTCTTCTGCCAATGGGTGAATGTAGAGAACAAGCCCGTGAAGCTTGTCACCTTGGGCTGGGTAAAACAGGCAGAACCTCTGGTCTCCTGTTGCTGAACCTACCGGAATAAAAAATGCCTCTGACCTCATGAGCTTAGCTATTCAGGCCGAAACTTTGCTACTGACAAAGTCAGACAACGAACCAATGGTGGCAAAGGTCGTACCATCAATGTCGTCATCGTCTACCACCAGTCCAAACTGTTCTTCAAGTGTGGCGATGAGCCCCACCACGGCCATTGAGTCCAACTCTGGAATAGCCCCCAACAGCGGTGTATCTCGCGAGGCGTTGACTAAGCGCCCACGCAGACCTAGAGAATCATCAAGAACGCGAACAATTGTTTGTGTGATATTCAATTAAAACTCCCTTGCAATCGAGCTAAACAGTTAAATTATTCTAGGTCGAAGGACTCCAAAGTGTGATTGATGAAAGTACCTCTGTTTGCGTAATCTCAACTTTTGGTAGTGTTTGATTTCCATGATTGAATCCATTTTTTTGTCTGA
>Ga0114974_10002184_pt1 | contig 15104 bp, 14 predicted proteins | sample S_130206_EF_Meta_FD_87318 | JGI IMG/M metagenome (GOLD analysis project Ga0114974, IMG submission 87318) | Freshwater microbial communities from Lake Simoncouche, Canada to study carbon cycling - S_130206_EF_MetaG | ecosystem: Environmental > Aquatic > Freshwater > Lake | place: Lake...
GCAAAGCCCATCTTGGTCGGACGCCCGGCTGTACTCAAAGCACGTATTGAAAAATTTGGTTTGCGTTTGCGTGTCGGTGAAGATGTCGAGGTGATTGATCCCGAGTTTGATTCGAGATTTCATCAATATTGGACAACCTACTGGGAAACGATGTGTCGCAGTGGCATTACAAAAGAGATGGCTCGGGTTGAAATGCGCCGTCGCTTAACCTTGATTGGTGCCATGATGGTCAAGATGGGCGATGCCGATGGGTTGATTTGTGGAACGGTGAGCGGTTACGCCAACCATTTGCGCTATATCGATCAGATGATCGGCAAGCAACCGGGTACGTCGACCTATGCTGCGATGAATATTTTGCTGTTGCCCGAGCAGACCCTGGCTTTGGTCGACACCCATGTCAACGACAATCCGACGGCTGAGCAAATTGCTGAGTTTACGATTGCCGCGGCCGCGCAAATGCGCCGCTTGAATTTGGTGCCCAAGGTGGCGCTTTTGTCGCGTTCAAACTTTGGTTCGGGCAGCTCAGCCTCGGGCGCCAAAATGCAGCAGGCGCTGGCGTTAATTCGCGCACAAGCCCCCGAGCTTGAGATTGATGGTGAGATGCATGGCGATTGCGCACTCGATGAGGCACTTCGCCTGAAAATTTTGCCCTCGTCTACGTTAAAAGGATCGGCAAACTTGCTGGTTTGTCCCAATGTCGACTCAGGCAATATTGCCTATAACCTACTGAAAACCGTTTCTGGAGGCAATGTGGCGGTGGGGCCCTTCTTGCTTGGTGCAAACGCACCGGTGCATATTCTCACCACCAGCGCGACAGTACGACGCATCGTCAATATGACGGCTTTGACGGTTGTTGAGGCTAATGACCTAGCTCTTGGGCGGCAACAGGCTAAGCTACTGTAGTTTGTTTCAAACACTTGTTTTTTTACTCTGGACTGCGAATACTTCACAATCGGCAAGACCCACGTTATCGTCGTATGCTAAAACAGTAGAACAAACTAGTGGCCTTGTTCAAGGAGCCCTCTGAAATGAGTAAGGCGGTTGATCCAAAATTGAAGCTGTTGTTGCGAAATGGTGGGGATTTTGATCCTGACACCGGTAGTGACTTGCTGTCTGCTGCTGCCGTAGACAAAGGCTTTGCCTGGTGCGTGGCGCAGTGCGACAAGGCTCGTAGCCGTTCTGCGGTCTTTCGGGCAGTGGTCAAAGCGGTCGATTACCCCCAGTTTTTTGGCTCAAGTTTTGACTCGTTCTTTGACTGCCTGTGCGATAGCCTGCTAGATCAAAAAGCTGGTCTGGTGCTGATCTTTGAAAAGCTTCATTCGGCCGATCCTGCCATCGTGATGGACGGGGTTCAGTTCATGCAAGTACTGAATGATGCGGTGGGCTTTGCGCGCGATAACGGTCGCGTGTTTATTTTTGGTATCCAGCATGCGGGTAAGCATCCCGATGCCAAGCCAGGTGTGGTCAACAACTGGAGTGACGAACCCGCGTAATGTGTTGGTTCAGGGTCTTACCAACCTAGTAGCGCGGCCGTCGCAGCTGCGAGTGCGATCCCAGCCGTTTCTGTGCGCAGCACCCTCAGACCAAATTTGACAGGTACAGCCTGTTGCGCTGCCGCGACAGAGGTCTCCTCTGGGCTCCAGCCTCCTTCGGGCCCGATGAGCAGGCTCACCGAGCGAATATTGTTTTGTGTTTGGTCCTCTGCCGCGAGCTGTTCGGCCAGGGTGTGCTCGGCCTCTGGGTCGCACAAGAGGCGCAGGCCGGCTGGGGTGGCCAAGATGGCCTGCTCGAAACTCTGCGGAGCGCTAATTTGCATGAGGCGATTGCGGCCACATTGCTCAGAGGCTGACACAATGATGGCTCGCCAGTGTTCGAGTCGTTTTTCAAGGCGAGGGCCTGCAAGCTTGAGTACGCTGCGATGCGCTGCGACAGGAAAGATTCTGGTCACGCCTAATTCGACTGCTTTTTCAATAATCCAGTCCATTTTGTCGCCTGCGGGAAGTCCCTGTAGCAGGGTGATTTCTCCGTTGAGTTCGGACTCCCGCTGCTGGTGTTCCCCAAGCAGAACCGCAGCTGTTTTATCTTGAAAGAGTAAGGTGCCCGTAATTTCGCCGCCTTTGCCGTCAAAAAGAATCACGGTGCTGCCTGCCTCAAGACGTCTGACCCGCACGTGGTGAGCCAGCGCAGCCGGTAGTTCGAGGGTTTGGCCACTAGAAATCGGCTCAGAACAGTAAAAACGGGGATCGGCCATTCGGGCGCTCGGGTAGAGGGTAAGGGGTTGTACGGGTGCTAAACTCCTACGTTTTGTAACCTATTTTTCCTGCGCTTGTTTAGACGGGATCCCTCGCATGAATTCAACTACTGCTGTCCCCGTTAAATTGGCCGATGCCATTCGTGCCCTTGCTATGGATGCAGTCCAGCAAGCCAACTCTGGACACCCCGGCGCCCCGATGGGCATGGCTGAAATGGCGCAAGCGCTGTTTACACGTCATTTGCGCCACAATCCGGCTGATCCGGCCTGGGCTAATCGCGATCGCTTTGTGCTGTCAAACGGTCATGGCTCAATGTTGATTTACGCACTGCTACATCTGACAGGTTACGACCTGCCGATGGACGAGTTGCGTAAGTTTCGGCAATTGCACTCTAAAACGCCGGGGCACCCTGAGGTTGGGATTACGCCTGGCATTGAAACGACAACGGGGCCGCTTGGTCAAGGCTTAGCCAATGCAGTGGGGATGGCGTTAACCGAAGCGCTGTTAGCCGCCGAGTTCAATCGCCCCGACCACACCGTGGTAGATCATCACACCTATGCCTTTGTGGGCGACGGCTGTTTGATGGAAGGCATTTCGCACGAAGTGTGTTCGCTGGCGGGCACGCTGCGTTTAGGCAAACTGGTTGTCTTGTATGACGACAACGGGATTTCGATCGACGGCAAAGTTGAACACTGGTTTGCGGACGATACGGCCAAGCGGTTTGAGGCCTATGGCTGGAACGTTTTACGTGTGTCCGATGGGCATGATGTGGCGGCCGTCGATCAGGCAATCAAGCAGGCGCAAGCGGCAGGAAAGCAACACGCTCGGCCCAGTTTGATTATTTGCCGTACGGTGATTGGTAAAGGCGCACCAACGGTTGCAGGTACCGACAAAGTACACGGCGCGCCCTTGGGTGCAGATGAAATCGCGGGTACGCGTGCAGCCATCGGCTGGCCCCATGCGCCGTTTGAAATCCCCGAGGCGGTTTACAAAGGTTGGGATCAACGAGCAGCGGGCGCACAGGCGCAGTCGGCCTGGCAAAAAAGTTTTGCTGCGTACAGTGCAAAATTCCCTGAGCTTGCCAAAGAGTTCACGCGCCGTATGCAGGGTAAGTTACCCGCTGATTTTGCCGACGCTGCCCAAAAACTTTTGGCAGCCACCAACGACAAAGCTGAGACAGTGGCTTCGCGTAAAGCGTCGCAACAAGCGATTACCGCCTTGGTTGATCTTCTGCCTGAAATGCTGGGGGGTTCGGCTGACTTAACAGGTTCGAATTTCACCGACTGGAAGGGTGTCGCCCCAGTGCGTGCGAGCGCCCAAGGCATTCAGTTTGGTCGACACATCAATTATGGCGTGCGCGAGTTTGGCATGGCAGCAATCATGAACGGGATGGCGTTGCATGGGGGCTATTTACCCTTTGGCGGCACCTTCTTGACGTTCTCTGATTACTCGCGCAATGCATTGCGGATGGCGGCCTTGATGAAGCAGCGTGTCGTGCACGTGTTTACGCACGATTCGATTGGCTTGGGCGAGGATGGTCCAACCCATCAATCGATTGAACATGCGAATAGTTTGCGCTTGATCCCTAACTTGTCCGTTTGGCGCCCTTGTGACACGGTCGAAACAATGGCAGCCTGGCTTGCGGCGGTGGGTCGCCCCAGTAGTATCGGGATGGACGTTCACGCAGGTGGCCCTACAGCCTTGTTGTTGTCGCGGCAGAATCTACCCTTTGTTGCCCGCAGTGCTGAAACGCTTAAGCAAGTCGCCCGTGGTGGCTATGTGTTGCAAGAAGCAAGTGGCGCGAAGGCTGCGATTATCGCGACGGGTTCAGAAGTCGCGCTCGCGATCGATGCACAAAAACTCTTGGCCGCCGAGGGCATCGCAGTACGTGTGGTGTCGATGCCTAGTACAGACGTGTTTGATAAGCAAGATGCGGCTTGGCGTGCGTCGGTATTGCCCAAGGGAATGCCGCGCGTGGCGGTTGAGGCAGGTACCACGGCGCTATGGCATAAGTATGTTGGATTAGATGGTGCGGTGGTGGGTATCGATACGTATGGTGAGTCAGCGCCGGCCGGCGCCTTGTTTAAACATTTTGGCTTGACGGCTGAGAAAGTCGCCCAAGCCGTTAAAAATCTTTTATAAATTTTTGAAAACCAGGAGATGAAATCATCATGACGATTCGCGTTGCTATTAACGGCTATGGCCGTATCGGCCGTAACATTCTGCGTGCGCACTATGAAGGCGGCAAAAAACACGATATCCAGATTGTCGCTATTAATGATTTGGGCGACCCTAAAACCAACGCGCACCTGACCCAATACGACACAGCCCATGGCAAGTTTCCGGGCACGGTCGGCGTTGAGGGTGACTACATGGTGGTCAATGGCGACAAGATTCGTGTGCTGGCAAACCGCAATCCCGCCGAATTACCCTGGGGCGAACTTAACGTTGACGTCGTGCTTGAGTGCACGGGCTTTTTTACCAGTAAAGAGAAAGCATCGGCCCATATCAAAGGCGGCGCTAAAAAAGTCATTATTTCTGCGCCGGGCGGTAAAGATGTTGACGCCACGGTTGTGTATGGCGTGAATCACGGCGTATTGAAAAGCTCAGATACCGTCATTTCAAATGCGTCATGCACAACAAACTGCTTGGCACCCCTGGTACAGCCTTTGCATGAAGCGCTAGGTGTTGTGACCGGTTTGATGACCACGATCCACTCGTACACCAACGATCAAGTCTTGACCGACGTGTATCACGAAGATCTGCGCCGCGCGCGCTCGGCCACTATGAGCATGATCCCCACAAAAACTGGCGCTGCTGCCGCAGTGGGCTTGGTGTTGCCAGAATTGAATGGCAAGCTTGATGGGTTTGCGATTCGCGTGCCCACCATCAACGTCTCCTTGGTTGACTTGTCGTTTATTGCCAAGCGTGACACCACCGTGGATGAGGTCAATGCCATTCTCAAGACCGCCTCTGAAGGCAAGTTGAAAGGGATTTTGACCTATCAAACTGAGCAACTGGTCTCGGTCGACTTCAACCACAATCCCGCCTCAAGCAACTTTGATGCAACCTTGACCAAAGTATCAGGTTCGCTTGTGAAGGTGTCTTCTTGGTATGACAACGAGTGGGGCTTTAGCAACCGTATGCTCGACACCACGATTGCATTGATGACCGCAAAATAAACATTACGCATCACACAAGAGGCCCTTCGGGGCCTCTTTGCTTAGGGAATTTATGACGACTGTTCAAACTCTTTCTGGGCTGGCGAAGGCTGGCAAACTGTCTGGTAAGCGTGTTTTTATTCGCGCTGACTTGAACGTTCCTTTTGATGACGCTGGCAATATCACCGAAGACACGCGCATTCGTGCTTCGGTCCCAGGTATTCGCCTGGCGCTTGATGCAGGTGCTGCGGTCATGGTGACCTCGCATTTAGGGCGCCCAACCGAGGGCACGCTCAATCCTGAAGATTCTCTGGCACCGATTGCTAAACGCTTGTCGGACTTAATGGGCATGCCTGTGGCCTTGGTGCAAAACTGGGTAGACGGTGTCACCGTTGCTGCGGGTCAGGTCGTGTTGCTTGAAAATTGCCGGGTCAACAAAGGTGAAAAAAAGAACGACCCCGAGCTGTCTAAAAAAATGGCGGCGTTATGTGATGTGTATGTGAACGATGCCTTTGGTACGGCGCATCGCGCAGAGGCTACTACCCATGGCATTGCGCAGTTTGCACCCATTGCGTGTGCGGGCCCCTTGTTGCAAGCTGAGCTTGAGGCCTTGGGTCGTGCCCTGTTGGCGCCCAAACGCCCCTTGGTGGCGATTGTGGGTGGCTCAAAGGTTTCAACCAAGTTGTCAATTTTGCAATCGCTTGCTGATAAGGTTGATCAATTGATCGTGGGCGGCGGGATTGCCAATACGTTTATGCTGGCCGCAGGCTTGCCGATCGGCAAGTCGTTGGCCGAGCCTGACCAGTTAGATCAGGCGCGCGACGTGATGAAAAAAATGCAAGAGCGTGGCGCGGCAGTACCAATCCCCACAGACGTGGCGTGTGCCAAAGAGTTTTCAGCGCAAGCGCCGGCCACAGTAAAGTCTGCTAAGGACGTATTGGCTGACGACTTGATTTTTGACATTGGGCCACAAACCTCGGCACAGTTGGCTGCGATATTGAAACAGGCAGGCACAATTGTTTGGAATGGCCCCTTGGGTGTGTTCGAGTTTGACGCCTTTGCTAAAGGCACTGAGGTCGTGTCGCGCGCCATTGCCGATTCGGCAGGGTTTTCAATTGCAGGGGGCGGTGACACCTTGGCTGCAATTGCTAAGTTTGGCATCACTGACAAAGTTGGATATATCTCGACCGGGGGCGGGGCCTTTCTAGAATTTTTAGAAGGCAAGACCTTGCCAGCGGTTGAGATTTTGCAACAACGCGCGGCGGGGTAAAGCGTTTTTGGCAACTGACGTGATTACGAATAACGACTCGATGTCCAAGCATTGAGTCGTTGTTTTTCAATCAACAATAAAAAGCGTTGCCCCAGTTGCAGTTGAAGATTGATGCGGTTCAGCATGATCTGCAACTTGATAGCTGGTGCCGGGTGTTAGATCAAAATGCCGGCCATCTTTGAGCTCGGTATGTAACGAGCCTTTCAAGCAAAATAAGATGTGGCCTTTCTCGCACCAGTGGTCTGCCAAGTAACCTGCACTGTATTCAACCATGCGCACGCGGATCTCGCCGAATTGACGCGTGCGCCAAAATGCTTTGCCGGTCGTGCCTGGGTGTTCGGTGACTTCAACACTTGACCAATCTGTCGTGCCGAACGGAATATTGTTTATTTGCATGATATCCCTTGAGTTTTAAAGGTTTTAGCCCCATTGTGAAAGGGTGTCCACCTTTTTGGCGCGCCTCGAGCCGCCACACATATGGAATTTAAAGACTACTACAAGATTCTTGAAGTGCCGCGCGAAGCTTCGCAGGATGATATCCGCAAGGCGTATCGCAAGCTTGCGCGCAAGTATCACCCCGACGTCAGCAAAGAGCCGAATGCTGAGGCGCAGATGCGTGACATCAATGAAGCCAATGACGTGTTGCGCGATGCTGAAAAACGTGCGGCCTACGACGGGGTTGCTGCTCAGGTGTCAGGCGCCAATGGGGCTGCGCCCGGGCCCGGCTGGGATCAAGGGTTTGAATTTTCGGGGGCAAATGGGGCTGAGCCGAGCCAGGCTGAGTTTCGAGACTTCATGGCGGGCCTGTTTAAACAGGCAGCGCAACAACGACGTACGCAAGAGCGTGGTCAAGGATTTGATGCAGGTCGAGGCCAGGCACAAAACTTTCGTGGTGAAGATCATCACGCAGATATTGAAATCACGCTTGAGGACAGCTTTGCTGGCGTCACGCGTGAACTCAGTCTGCGCTCAGTGCAGTTGGATGCTAAGGGGCAGCCCCAACTTGTTAATCGCACGCTAAGCGTCAAAATTCCTGCAGGCGTGAAAGCGGGGCAAATGATTCGTTTGGCGGGGCAAGGAATGCCGGGCGAGGGTTCAGGTGCCGCAGGTGATTTGTTCTTAACAGTGCATTTTGCTGCTCACCCCGTATATCAAATAGACGGCCGTGACCTCACGATGAAGTTGCCCATCACGCCTTGGGAGGCCGCGCTTGGCGGTAAGGTGCACGCCCCAACAATGGCCGGAGCCGTTGAAGTCAACATTGCTTCGGGTAGTAAGCAGGGCGGAAAATTACGTTTGCGTGGCAAGGGTTTGCCGGGCGACCCGCCGGGTGATTTGTATCTAGTGCTTGATATTGTATGGCCCCCTGCAGACAGCGAAGCCACGCGCGCCGCTTACGAGCAGTTAGCGAAGGCCGCGGCATTTAATCCCCGCCGTCATTTGGGAGTTTCAGCATGAGCAACGTGACAGTATGTGCAGCGGTATTGGTCGATGAGCAGGCGCCCGTCACGATTCATGAGCTGGCCAGGTTTTGTGATCAGCAGATTGAATGGGTCGTGACCTTAGTCGATCACGGCGTATTGCAGTCCCTTAAGCAGCTCGAGCAGCCTGAGCTGTGGGTGTTTACAAGCCCGGCGGTGGCCCGTGCGCGGCAGGTGGCGCGGTTACAGCGCGAGTTTGATGTCAATCTTGATGCTGCAGCGCTGATTGCCGATTTGATGCAAGAGATTGGTCAACTACGGGCAGCGTTAAGTAATCGTTAACTCAAATAAATCATTCATTTTGTAATAAGCAAATGACTTATTAGTCGTTTAAGAAATATAGGGCCCTATCCTACACTTCCAGTCCGAACCCGCATGGCGGGGATGAATAGACTGGATTGAGTGATGCTTGCCCCACTGACCAAACGCGCTGATTATGTCTTACAAGCCAAGGCTCTGCGCCTGCAGTATGGCCTTGAGAAGCCCTTAATCGATGGCCTGGATTTTGCAGTGTCGGCCGGCGAGATCGTGGCGATTCTAGGCCCGAGCGGGGTCGGCAAATCGAGTTTGTTGCGTATCTTGGCCGGACTGCAGTCGCCCGCACAGGGCACTGTGCTCGTTGATGGTAAGCCGCTTCTAGGCACTCACCCCCGTGTCGCGATGGCGTTTCAGGATCCAAGCCTTCTGCCATGGTTAACGCTTGAAAAAAATGTTGCCTTCGGTTTGGACTTTAAACATCAACCCCATTTAACGGCCGCTGAAAAAAAACAGCGTATCGATGTCGCCATCCGCGAGGTTGGCCTAGAGCACGCGCGCCACTTGATGCCGGCTGAGTTATCGGGTGGGATGGCGCAGCGGACAGCGCTTGCTCGCTGCGTGGCGCGACAGCCCGAGGTTATTTTGTTAGATGAGCCATTTGGGGCGCTCGATGAAGTGACGCGTGCGACGATGCAAAAGCTTTTGTTGAAACTGCGTGAAGATCTAGGAACCGCCGCTGTACTGATCACACATGATATCGATGAGGCGTTGCAAGTTGCCGACCGGATTGTGCTGTTGGGTGGCGCGCCAGCGCATTGCCTGGGTGAGTGGGAAATCGCTTATTCGCAACCGCGTGATGATCTTGTTGAAGAACTCGGTCAGCTACGCATTGAAATTTTACGAACCTTGCAACGTGCGTTGCATCCGAAACCGGCGGCAGTGTCCGCTAAATACGCTTCAAAGGAATTAGCAGATGTGTCTTGAACATGTCTCGCGTCGCGAGATGTTGAAGTTAGCCAGTTTATTCACGGTGGCCGGCGCTGCTCCGCTACTGTCCACGTTTAATGCGCAGGCCCAGTCAGCTGTAAACGGACCGGTACGCATCGGCTATCTGCCAATTACGGATGCTGCACCCTTGTTAGTCGCGCACAACAATGGTTACTTTAAAGACGCAGGCGTCGAAGTTGAAAAGCCCACACTATTGCGCAGTTGGGCCCAACTGATCGAGGCCTTTATTGCGGGTCAGGTTAATGTGGTTCATCTGCTATCGCCAATGACGGTTTGGGCGCGTTTTGGCAGCAAAGTGCCGGCTAAAGTTGTGGCCTGGAACCACATGGGGGGTTCTGGCCTGACGGTCTTGCCAGAGATTAATGACATTAAAGCGTTGGCCGGTAAAACGGTTGCGATCCCCTTTTGGTATTCGATTCATAACGTCGTATTGCAGGCGATGCTGCGTGAGTCAGGCTTGGAGCCCGTCTCGCGCAAGCAGGGGCAACCTGCAGCAAACGAAGTGAATCTAGTGGTGATGGCACCGTCAGATATGCCACCCGCACTCGCCTCGCGCAATATTGCCGGCTATATCGTGGCCGAGCCATTCAACGCGTTGGCTGAAACAATGGGCATCGGCAAAGTGTTGCGCTTTACGGGCGACGTTTGGCGCAACCATGCTTGTTGCACGGTGTTCATGCACGAACGTGACCTCGAGCAGCGCCCGGAGTGGTCGCAAAAAGTGGTGGATGCGATTGTGCGTGCTCAGTTATGGATACGTGAAAATCGTGCCGAGACCGCACAGCTCTTGTCTAAAGAGGGCGTGAATCGGTATACGCCGCATGCGTTGCCTGTACTGAGCAAAGTCTTGGCGCCAGCGGCGAGCGATCGTGAATCGTATTTGTCGTCTAAGGCAATTCGTCACGCAGACTGGCAAGACAAGCGCATTGATTTTCAGCCATACCCGTATCCAAGCTATACCGAAGAGTTGGTTGCACGTTTAAAAAATACAGTGATCGAAGCGGATCGCGGTTTTTTAGCGACGCTTGATGGCAAGATGGCGGCGACCCAATTGGTCGACGATCGTTTTGTCAAACGCGCGATTGAAGCGGTGGGGGGCTTATCCAAGTTTGGCCAGTCGCCTGACTACACGCGCAAAGAAGTGATCGAAGTCTAATGGAGAGTCAGTCACAAACGCTCGCCACCTGGCGTGTACTGCAGGGCGTGTTGGGAATCGTACTGCTCGTGGGTCTCTGGTGGCTTTTAACAGTGCCATTTTCAACGCCAGGTTCGATGGGGATGCGCTTTGCCCCCGGACCTTCTTTGACGACCTTGATCAGTTTGTTGCAGAGTGGCGAAATCTGGATTCACATCGCGGTCAGTTTGCAGCGCGTGGCGATCGGGCTTGGTTTGGCCTTGTTGGTTGGTGTTCCGCTCGGTTTACTTCTTGGCGCTTCTGCGGGTGCGAATGCGACGCTGTCTCCAGCCTTTCAGTTTCTAAGAATGGTGTCCCCGCTGTCGTGGATGCCCATCGCGGTGATGGTGTTTGGCGTGGGTGATCGACCTGTTTATTTCTTGTTGGCCTTTGCAGCACTGTGGCCGATTATGTTGAATACGCTTGCAGGGGTGCGTGCGCTTGATCAGCGCTGGTTGCAGCTTTCTCAAAGCTTGTCCGCCACCGGTTGGGAAACCTTGAAAGGCGTGATCGTGCCGGGCATTTTGGGCCATGTGTTAACGGGCACACGTTTGGCGATTGGTATTGTATGGATTGTGCTGGTGCCTTGCGAAATGCTAGGAGTTTCTGCAGGACTTGGTTATTTTATTTTGGATACGCGCGATCGACTCGCGTATCACGAGTTGATGGCAACGGTTGTGTTGATTGGTTTGCTAGGATTTTTGCTGGATACGGCTTTTAGAAAGTTATACGAAGCCTGGAGTAAAAGCCGCTAGCTTGGTTGGGGGCTGTGCTGCGTGCTGGGCGCAGCAAAATTCTCGCGGTTTACAGAAAAATTCTGGACGCGCCCCAGAACAGGCCTGCTGACAACAGCATTGACGCTGGCAAGGTCAAGACCCAGGCCGTCAAGATCGTACGTACAGTGTTTTGGTGTAGACCACTTTTATTGGCCACCATCGTACCTGCGACGCCCGAAGATAAAACATGGGTGGTGGATACGGGCAAACTATAGAGGTTGGCAAAACCAATTGCCAGCACTGCGGTGACTTGCGCGCACATGCCCTGCGCATACGTCATGCCTTGCTTGCCAATTTTTTCCCCAACAGTTTTGACGACTCGGCGCCAGCCAATCATGGTGCCAATCCCCAAGGCAAGTGCGACGAGCAAAATCACCCAAAAAGGAGAGTATTCAGTCGTGGCAACGAGATCTTTGCGCAATTTTTTAAGGTCGGATTTTTCGCGCTCGGGTAAGCCGTGCAAGGCCGCGACCTTGCGGGCGGTGTCATCCAAGCAAAGTAGATAGCGACGCACTTGAATTCGGCTTTGAGAGCTGAGCGTATCGTAGTCGCGCACTCCGTCGAGCATCGTACGCAGGGCTGTGATCGTTGCCATCGTGGTCGCGGGGTCGCAGCGATAGACCTTTGGCAAGTCTTGTATACGATCAGCTTTGTCGAGCAATAAAAACTCACCTAGGGTGTGGGTATTGCGTTCGTAAAAATCGCTGAGATGTAGTGCCGCATCGTAAGAGCGTTTGATTTCGTATGGGGTCGCGTTGATATCCAGAACAAACTTGGCCGGCACAATCCCAATTAATACGAGCATGATGAGGCCGATTCCTTTTTGCCCGTCGTTTGAGCCATGCACAAAGCTCATTCCCATCGCCGACATGATCAATACGACGCGGTTCCAAAATGGCGGGCGCTTTTTATCAGCTAACTCTCGGCGCTGGCTTGGGGTGACATGCATTTTTGAGAGTGGCCACCAGTACTTGAGCATAATCAGAAATACGCCCGCGATTAAAAACCCCACGAGCGGAGACACGACCAGCGACATGCCAATTTCAATGGCCTTGCGCCAGTTCACGCCCTCGCTTAAGGGGGCATGTGTCACCCAGGCGTTGGCTAAACCGACGCCCAAGATCGAACCAATTAAGGTGTGTGAGCTCGAGGCGGGGATACCAAAGTACCAAGTGCCGAAGTTCCAGGCAATGGCTGCCGCGAGCATTGAAAACACCATCACCAGACCGCGCCCGGTATCTACATCAATCAGAAGCTCAACCGGCAACAGGTGCACGATGGCATAGGCCACGCCCACGCCGCCCAACAGCACACCTAAAAAGTTAAAAATACCCGAGGCCACAACGGCCAAATGGGCGGGCATTGCCTTGGTATAGATCACCGTTGCGACGGCATTGGCGGTGTCGTGAAAGCCGTTGATAAATTCAAAGGCCAGCACAAAACCTAAGGCAAGGACCAGGGAAAAGGCGACCCCAGGCGTTAATCCTGCAAAGAGATCAAACATAATGGCGCCGTAAGTAAAAGTTTCCGTATATTACTTGTAATAAAAATGCCATGTTGTTGGGTCCAGTGCTGTTAAATTAACGTTTAATTTCAACGTCTTGTTTTGGCAGCTTTTATGACTCAGCCCCCACTTTCTTCAGAAACCCTGCGTGTTGGCATTGTTTCGGTGTCAGATCGCGCTTCAAAAGGTATTTATGAGGACCAGGGTGTTCCTGCGTTACAGGCCTGGCTTGAGCGCGCGGTGTCAACGCCCGTGCAGACGGTTGCGCGCCTGATTCAGGATGAGGCTGCTGAGATTTCGGCTTCGCTAATTGAATTGGTTGACGTTGAGCGTTGCCATTTGGTGTTGACAACAGGTGGTACAGGCCCGGCACGGCGCGATGTGACCCCCGAGGCCACGCAGGCTGTGGCAACTCGCGAAATGCCAGGTTTTGGTGAGCAAATGAGGCAGATTAGTTTGCAGTTCGTGCCCACGGCGATTCTGTCTCGTCAGGTCGCGGTGCTGCGCGAAATCGAAGGCCATGCGGCCTTGATTATCAACTTGCCGGGCCAGCCTAAAGCGATCAGTGAGACCCTTGAAGGACTAAAGCGCGAAGACGGTAGTGTGGTGGTGTCTGGGATTTTTGCTGCGGTGCCTTACTGCATCGACTTGATTGGTGGCCCGTACATCGAAACCCGTGACGCAGTGGTCAAGGGTTTTCGGCCTAAGTCTGCGCGGCGCCCGCCCGCGGTTTAAGCATCCGGGGCGGGTCGGTTTGTGCTCAGACGTCAGGCTTGCGCTGGGTCGAGCGCCAGTCGCCATAAAGACGTCACTTCGGCGCGCCGGGCATCCGCAAGTGGATCAGCCTCTTCTTTTGCCTTGGGGTGCACGGGGCGCGTATCCAGACGCTCAAGGACGACTAGACCGGCGCGTTCGATAGCCGCCAAGAGCGCCGCACGGCTGCGTAAGCCAAGGTGTTCGGCCAAGTCTGACAAAATCAACCAGCCTTGGCCGTGGGGCGCCAGGTGTTTGGTTAAGCCAGATAAAAATCCTAACAACATGTGCTGATCTTGATCGTAGACCGCCTGCTCTAAGGTCGAGGCGGGGCGCCCCGGCAGCCAGGGCGGGTTGCAAATCACCAGATCCGCCTGGCCTTCAGGAAACAAATCAGCCTGCTGTACCGTGATTTGCTTACCCAAATTCAGGCGATTGATATTGTCTTGCGCGCAGAGCAGGGCGCGTGCACTGGTGTCGGTGCCCACGACGTGCTTGACGCCTTGCTTGACCAAAAGCGCGGCCAGTACGCCTGTACCCGTGCCAATGTCAAAGGCCGTGTTGATCGCGAGTGGGCTCGCCCGAAAGGCTTGGTTCACCAAATCTAGATATTCAGAGCGTATGGGGGCAAAGACCCCATAGTGAGGATGAATACGATCTTGTAACGCGGGCACGTCGACGCCTTTTTTGCGCCACTCGTAGGCGCTGATGACGCCGAGCAGTTCGGTCATGGGCATGACGTAAGGCTCAGCGTTGTCACCATAGGCAGCCAAGCAGGCGGTGGCCACTTCTGGGGCGCGGCGTAAGGTCAGCGTGTGGTGAGGCTCAAAAGTTAGTAACAACATGCCCAGCGTGCGTGCACGTTGTGCACGGGCGAGTCGCACTTGATGGAAACGCTCAGGGTAGGGCTGCTCAGCGTATTTGACGCGCCGCTTCGCGGTACGTCGCCCAAGCGCTTGCAGCAATTGACGGGCATTTTGAAAGTCACCGGTCCAGATGAGTCCGACGCCTTCACTGGCCAGGCGGTAGGCAATATCGGCGGTCATCGTGTCGTCGGCCACCATCGTGCGTTTTGGGGGTGCCCAGTTGTTCTCAGAGCGCCAGGGTAGTGACTGTGTCTGCTCGTTTTGTTCCCAGGAAATCACTGGGGGCAGGGTCGAACTTGGGCTGCTAGGAGGCATAAAAGCGTCTCGATTGTTTGTCTGGATAAGGCGAAACCCGGATTTGGGGTGTTTTCAGGGCAAATACTGTCATGCTGCCGTAAAATAACGGGTTAATTCATCCTCCATCCCGTCATTTTGCTCTAAAAAAGGATTTCTTATGGCACTCGTCTCTATGCGCCAGCTTTTGGATCATGCCGCTGAGCATGGTTATGGCATCCCCGCCTTCAACGTGAATAACCTCGAACAGGTGCAAGCCATCATGGAGGCGGCCGCTCAAACCGACAGCCCAGTGATCATGCAAGCC
>Ga0114974_10002186_pt1 | contig 15094 bp, 18 predicted proteins | sample S_130206_EF_Meta_FD_87318 | JGI IMG/M metagenome (GOLD analysis project Ga0114974, IMG submission 87318) | Freshwater microbial communities from Lake Simoncouche, Canada to study carbon cycling - S_130206_EF_MetaG | ecosystem: Environmental > Aquatic > Freshwater > Lake | place: Lake...
ACAGTAGGATTTGATGTTTTTCCTATTAAACTGTTACTTGAGATTCTAACTCCTTCTATTGTTGACATATTTTTTTATTTATAAATATTATGATTTATTAAAATTTTATTTATTTATTTATTAAAATTTAATTTTGAATTATGGCGTATAGTAAATCACCATTAGGTATGTCCAATGCCGACAAATTATCCAAAGGAATTGTTTCATACAATAATTCACCATTAGGTATATCCAATGCCGACAAATTATCCAAAGGAATTATGTCATATAATAATTCACCATTAGGTATATCTAAATTTTCTAAATTATTTAATGGAATAGTAATATATGATAACTCACCATTAGGTATGTTTAAACTTACTACATTATCCAAAGGAATTATGTCATATAATAATTCACCATTAGGTATGTCTAAACTTTCTAAATTATTTGATGGGATAGTTGCATATAATAATTGTCCTATAGGAATTAATTCATATTCTTCTGATGGGCACGGAACAGGTGTATATCCTAAATCATTACACGGAACTGAAATATAAACTAAATCATTAACAGGAATTACAATTTTACAATCAGGACAGTTAGGGTCTAATAGATTATATTTGTTTTTCAATAATCTAAAATTGTGTTTGATTTGAGAAGCATTCAATGGTTCTGTATACATTCTAAATGCACTCACATCTCCAATCATACTTCCACCAAATATTTCTTCTAATTTAATCTGTGTTGTCAATCCCGAGTAGATTGTATGTTCAAGGTCATAATCAGTCAAACATTCAGGGTCTTGTTGATATGTTAAACCACTTAATGAGTCAGGACACCCTCCCGAAAAAGTAAGGTTATCGTGTAGGCCTTGAGTTCCTCCACCAAGGGATATATTATACCCAACACCAATTTGTTTTTCTCTTGGCGTATTTAAAAGTCTTGGTATTATTTCTTCAAAATTTTCCGCAACCATGAATAACTTTCCATTCACATAAAATTTAAGAGTTCCCAATCTATAAATTTGTTCTTCAGTCCACATATCAGTAAAGGTTACGACTTCAGTTGTTTTTGGGTCATAATCTTTATCATGTGTTGTTGGAGGGACTACGAGGCTAATACTTCTATCTTCTAATGTGGCATAATATTCTGTCTTAACTAATAAACCAAGCCCACCTTTGTCATATAAATCGCAAGTGTCAAACCATTCCCTTCTTTGGAAGACAGCGTCTATTTGAACCCAATGTTCCAAATTGATATATGGTGTTACTTTACATTCATCAAAAATACCTCTTGATGAACACCATTCAGTTACCGATGTACCAGTAACATAAGTAAGACCTGTTAAACAGGTTCCTGATGTTTCACAATGTCCTGTAATCCTATATGTCTTTACACAAAGTCTTGGATTACCAGTGTTCCCACTTAATCTTAATGAAAGTCCATTAGATACTTCATCATATAGAGGGTCCTTTTCAGGATACTTTGCAGAACTTTGACAATCACAAGGACATCCACAAGTACAGTGTGTTATTGTTCCACCTGATGGTTGATAAACCTGAAGACAAGTTGAAGACGTATTTGCACTACTTGCACATCCACAAGTATGCATACATGTTAAACCTGAAGTAACTCTTGTATAACCTGAATCTTGTTTTGGACTACCATCAGCATAGTGGTAAAATTTATTTTCTGCTCTTGCCCCCATGTAAAAGAATGTTCCTTTATTTTGAGGATAACGATTGTTAAGACCAACGGAAGTATCTCCTGTCCATCTATATCTTAATAAAAATTCTGCTGTCCACCCTAAATTAACTCTTTGTGGAAATATTTGATAATCATATCCTGGTATCTTGTAAAATCCTTGGAAAAACCCTCCATTTAATTTTGCAACATATCCAATGTCACCGCCAACATTGTCATAAGATAAATCATACGTATATGAATCATCATTCCAAAGTCTGTTTTCTGGCGTGGTAAAACCTGTAATAGGATGCATTTTCATTCTCCTATCATATTTGTATCTACTGTATTTGTCTGAAGGAGATGTATATAAACCCGTTGTAATTTCTATTGTTTCACCTGACATGTTTTGAACTAATCCATTATCAATTCCTGTTAAACCAACATCACAAAGTGTGGTTGCACACACACAAAAATTAGGGTCAACCAAATCAGGATTCCAATAATTTTCAGAAACAATTGTTTGATAATCAAACGAACATGCGGATGTCTGACACAAAGTAGTACCAGAACTATTGAAATTAAATTTAAACGGCATTCTATTACCATCTTCCTCTCCAATTAATAATGGAGAGAAAATAACCTCTTGGTCATAGTCTTTTTCATCTGAAGCAAGGCATATATCAGTTATTTCATTAACTGGTTTTAAGCCAAATCTTCTAAAATTATATTGATTAATATTCTGATATGCCATAAACTAATGATAAATACCTTAACAACAAGTATTTATAGATTAAAAAGAAGAGATGATTAATATAGATAAAGAATTTTATTCGTCGCCATACTATTTTTTCCTCAGAAATAAAGGAAAAGACTATTCATTATATTTTTCTGCAGAAGAAACTTTAACTGAAGCAAGAAAAAAAGATGAAGTTATTAAGATACCAAAAGGAAAATTAGAAGCTGTTAAAAATTTTATTGAAAAAGTTCTTAAATCAAAAAAGAAAAAGTCTACTAAAGATATGAAAGGTGAAATTGAAGAGTTAGTTAATGCAGATGGTGCACTATCAAATTCAAAATTACCTATACTTGACCCACACTTACACCCAAAGAAAACAATGGACCAAACAGTTGCTGCTGCTAGTATTACAAATGACCCAATTGCTCGTGGATATAGAACATATTATGGTGAATCAGTTGAGGGAGCAGAAGTTAGTGAAATTGATATGTCGGGAGCGTTTGGATATGAGGAGACTGAAGATTTGGATGGTGAGGATACCTATAAGTATTTAGTTAAAAAAATGGGTATGGAACCTGATGATGCAAAAGAAAGAACAAAACAACAAGGTAAAGACCCTTCAGGTAAAAAAGATAAAAAATCAAAATACTATAACGATAAGAATTTTATTACAAGAGCAACTTTATCAGAAATACAAAGACAAAAAGCAATCAAAATGGTTGAAGACCTTTTAATGAAACAAAAAAATAAGGATAATTCTGAAGTTGGCGAAAAGAAAAAAGAAGATGTTGAAAAACAATTCTCAAATATTATCAAAAAAAATATATCATCTTTAATCAAACAAGCCGAAAAAGAAGGTTTGTCGAGACAAGATATTATTAAAATGTTAGGTAGTGAATAAAGAACTTTACGATAAAGAATTTGAGTTTCCAAAGAAACTGCAACACCATATGAAGAAATCATTTCATATGGTTAAGGGTGCGAATTCAAATACCGAAGGTTACAAAAGAAACAAGGAATTACAAAATAAAAATTATATAACATATAAGCAATTAAAAAGAATAAAAAACTTTTTTGATAATTTTGAAGGTAATCACAAAGAAAAAGAATTCATTTTAAACGGTGGTGTTGAAATGAAAAATTGGGTCAACTATGAATTAGATAGAATGAGAAGAAATTTGAAAATGACAAAAACAAACAAAATGAATACTGGTATGCAAAACCAATTCATAGACCCACACGAGAAAAAAGATTTTACAAACGTGAGACCTTCACAAGAACATTCATCAACAATTGAAAAATATGATTCTGCGGTTACAGAATCTTTGAAACGAATAAACGAAATAATGTCAAAACTATAAACTATGGCAAACGAAATAATAATTGACCTATCGCAAAATGAACCTAATGCAATGACTGCTATTGCCGATGCTGAAAGAGCTAAGTTAATCCCTAAAAACGATTACAATGCTGTCGGTAACCAATACTCTTCTGTGAATAGAGATGCCGTTGCAGACGGTGATTCTATGGGTAGAGGTACTGGTGCATTCTTAGATGTTTACAATGTTAACGCAGGAACTATTGACGATGTTCTTGAAAGAAAAAATGAAGTTAAAATAAATAAATTTAATTCATCTAAACCTTATCCTAATTTCTAATGAAACTTCAAAGTTCTCTAAAAGGATTAATTTGTGAAATTGCGGCAATGGATTCTATCATTAACGCAATTAAAAACAAACATAAAGTAATCATTTACTATGATGGCGATGAACCAGGTGGTAGAGGTATTAGAGAAATTGAACCTGTATGCTTAGGTGTAAGTAAATCAGGAAATAAAATATTAAGAGCTTGGGACATGGAAGGTTCTTCTCATACAGCATATAAAGGTGAACAACCATTACCAGGATGGAGACTTTTTAGATTAGATAAAATTTTATCTCATAAACCTACAGGTGAAGTTTACTCTGAGCCTAAACCAGGTTATAATTTCAACGGAGATAAAAGTATGATTAGTGTGATAATAAATGCAAAGTTCGGCAACGAACCACAACAAAACTTAGCGTAGTATGGACCAATTAATGCAAAAACTTGTTGCTTCAAAAGCAATCATGGACAAAATGGACGGAACTAAAGGTTCACCAAGAAATTCTTTACCACAAAATATGGTCGAGCAATTTGATATGCCTCAAGCAAAATATAATATTCCTCAAGAATTTTTACAAGAAACACAACAAACAAATCAACCGTATCTTTCAGAGCTGCCAAGAGTTAATACAAAACCAGTCGGTGTTCCAACGGTTGATGCTATTAAAAATTCTAAACTTCCTGACGAAATTAAAAGACTTATGATGGAACACCCAATTTCACAACCACAACAACAAACAGCTACTCTATCCGATGATTTAATTGAAAAAGCATCAAGACTAATGAAAGATAAGGGAAGTTACATTCCTGAATCTGCTGTTCCAAAAAAAGAACAACAATCCACTTCAGCTCCAATTGATTACAAGTTAATCAAAAAAATGATTAATGAAGCAGTAAATGAAGCATTACACGAAAATGGATTGATTACAGAAAGCACAGAAAAATCTAATGAATTTTTCAGTTTCAAAATGGGAAAACATATTTTTGAAGGTAAGATAAGTAAAATTAAAAAGTTATCTTAACCCCTTTCTTTATTTGACTTAAATTACTATATTTTTTTAAATATATTAATTTATTATGTCAAAAATCAAATTACTCGTAGTACCCTCAGATAGAACAGGAGTTGGTAAATTTAGGTCAGTAGACCCTCACATTTTTCTACAAAACATGTACGGAGATGATTTTCATGTGGACATTGTTTATGATGTTCCGTATGACGATTTAAATTTTTGGACTCAGTACCAAATAGTTTCTTTTCACAGAAGCTTAGGTCCTGATTTTGAAAAAGCAAATGCTTTAATCCAAACATTGAATTCTTTAGGTATTGCAACGGTTTGTGATATTGATGATTATTGGATGCCAGGTAAAGAGCACCCAATTCATGACATCATTAGATTTAATAAGATTAATGAAAAAATTATTGCAAACTTAAAAGTTGCAAAATACGTTACAACAACCACATCTATTTTTGCTGATGAAATAATGAAGTTAAACAAAAACGTAACTGTTTTTCCTAACGCAATTAATCCAGACGAATCTCAATTCAAACAACCAACACCTGAGTCTGATAAATTGAGAGTTGGTTGGTTAGGAGGTTCATCTCACTTACACGACATTCAATTATTAGACCAATCATTCAGTAAATTGAGTCAATACAAAGACAAATTACAATTTGTCTTATGTGGATTTGACACAAGAGGAACTATCACAGAAATAATCCAAGAGACAGGAGAACACAAAAAAAGAAACATATTACCTCACGAAACTGTTTGGGCTCAATATGAAAAAATATTTACACAAAATTTTTCATATGTTACTGAAGAATATAAAAATTATTTGTTGAAATATAACCAAGAAATTTATCCAAATGAAAACCAAGAGTCATACGTTAGAATTTGGACAAAACCTGTAACATCTTATGCAAAGAATTATTCAAAATTTGATGTATCTTTGGCTCCGATTAAAAATACTATGTTCAATAGAATGAAATCTCAATTAAAAGTTATCGAGGCAGGATTCTATAAAAAAGCAATTATTGCATCAGATTTAGGCCCGTACACAATCGATTTAAAACATTGTTTGAAAAATGGTGAATTTGTTGATGGAAATGCTTTGTTAGTTGATGAAAATAGAAATCATTCTGATTGGGCTAAGTTTATTGAAAAGTTAGTGAAAAATCCAAACATGGCAAAGGATATGGGTGAAAGATTATATGAAACAGTGAAAGACACATATGATTTAAAAGTTGTAACAAAAACAAGGGCAGAATTTTACAAATCAATTATATGATAAACATACCATTAACAAGAATTTTATTTTTAGACATTGAAACTGTTGGATGTGAATCTGATTGGGAAACGTTTAAGAAAAACAAAAAAGAATTGTCTTTTCAGTTTGAACATATTCAAGACAATTTAAGAAAAAGATTTCCTGAAGAATCAGAAACTCCAATTGGTGATTTGTTTGTGAACAGGGCTGCTTTGGTTCCTGAATTTTTAAAAATAGTTTGTGTTAGTGTTGCGTTCGTTATGGATGACGGAACTATTAAAATGCAATCATTTCATAGTGATGATGAAGGTAAACTATTAAAAGATGTTCAAAAACTTTTGAATCGTACTGGGGATTTAGGATTTCATTTATGCGGTCATAATGTCAAAGGATTTGATATTCCAACATTGGCAAAACGAATGATGATTCATGGATTGAAACCACCAAAATTATTACCAAGTTATGATACAAAACCATGGGAGGTAAAGGCTATTGATACCAAAGATATTTGGCAATACGGTGGATATGGTCAATTTGCATCTCTTGAATTAATGTGTGTATGCATGGGAGTCGAGTCATCAAAGAACACCGAAGTAACGGGAAACAAAGTTCATGACGCATATTGGAATAAAAAAGACATCAATGGTATTGTGAAATACTGTGAGAAAGATGTTGCGGTATTAATAGATTTAATCAGAAAATTAATAAAACTACAATAATGGAATACAACGGAATAGACCCAAAATTATGGGAACAAATTCAAAATCAATTTAACGAAGTTAAAAAAGAAGCTGGTGTTGAACCAGATGAAAATTATCAAGAAGAATTTGAAAATATTTTAGGAATGTCTCTTGATGAATTAGGTAAAGAATTCGAAGTAATGGGAAAAACAAAACAAGTTTTAGTTAAAAAATTACATGAGGATGCTGTGTTTCCAAAGTACAATTATCCGACGGATTCGGGATTTGACTTGCATTCAGTTGAAACGATTGAAATTGCTCCTTTCGGTAGAGCATTGGTTCCTACGGGATTATCATTTCAATTTGCTGAAGAACATGAGATTCAAGTAAGACCTAAAAGTGGATTGGCAATTAATATGGGTATTACAGTTCTAAACACACCAGGTACAGTGGACCAAGGATATTCAGGAGAAATTAAAGTCATTGTATTTAACACAAACAATCATTCAGTAATAATTGAGAAGGGAATGAAAATTGCCCAAGGTGTTTTATGTCCAGTTATTAATGGAAGATACGTTAACTTAAAAGATACCGACCAATTTGAAGAAACCGATAGAGGTGATAATGGGTTTGGTAGTACAGGAATTTAAAATCAGCATATGGGAAAGTATTATGAACATTTATCAACCCTTATAGAACTAATTAAAAAATTAGATAAAAGAAATATTTTAGCGGAATTTATTTTGGATTGTATTGTTATTGCAAAAGAAAATCCTGATAAATCGACAAATGAAATAATAAAAGAAGCAAAGAAAAAAAGACTTAAATAATGTTAACAGTAGGATACTCAACAAGAGAACATAAACCTGAATTTATTGAATACCTAAAAAAAAGTTCGGGATTCAAAAAAATTAATGTCATTGAAAAAATAAACAACGGAGAAAAATCTTTATCTCAAGTTTACAATGAAATTTTAGAAGAATCTACAACTGACATAGTTGTTCTTTGTCATGACGATTTATACTTTGACACAAATTCTTGGTACCATAAATTAATGAAACATTTTGATAAAAGTGATTTTGGTATCATAGGTGTTGCTGGCACAACCCACTTGGCTGAAACAGGAAAATGGTGGGAAACAAAGAGAAGAAAAAACATGACTGGAATTGTCAATCATGAAAGTGATGGAAAAAAATGGACTTCGAAATATTCTGACGACTTAAATAATAACATTAGACAAGTTGTTATTGTTGATGGACTTTTTATTGCCTTGGACAAAAGGAAAATCAAATCAAACTTTAATGAAGACTTTAAAGGATTTCACTTTTATGATATTCCTTTTTGTTTCGAAAATTTCCTCAAGGGGGTTAAAGTTGGTGTTATTACCAATATCAGAATTACACATAAATCGATTGGTATGACAAACGACCAATGGGAAGAAAATAGAATTTTATTTGTTGAAAAATACAAATCGAATCTACCTGCAAAAGTTCCATTTGACCCTAACAGAAGATTAAAAGTTTTAATCTCTTGTTTGTTTTTTAGAGAGTTTACTGGTTCTGAATTATATGTTTTTGAACTGGCAAAAAATCTAATGAAACTTAATTGTAGTGTTACCGTTGTTTCCCAAATTGGTGGACCATTAACAGACATGGCAAAGAAACTTGGAATTAAATGTTTTTCTTTTGAAGAAGCTCCTGGTTTTAAACTTGGTGATGGTAAGTGGGGATTTGAAACTCCTGAAGGAATCAAACCATCAACAGTAAATTCTTTATATAGAATATCAGAAGTTGATTTTGATATCATACACATTCAACACAAACCCGTTACAGAAAGAATTCTTGGAATGTATCCTGAGTTGGATAAAATTTGTACAGTTCATTCAGAAATTATAGGTATGGAAGAACCTATCAAAGATGAAACAATAAAAAAATATATTGCAATCAGACCTGAGATTAAAGAACACATCGTCACTAATTTTGAAATTCCTGAGGAGAACGTTGAAATTATTTACAACCCCGTTGATAATGAAAAGTTTAAACCAAGTAATGCTGAAGTTAAAAACGCTCTTTTGTTTGTAGGTACAATAGATTATTTAAGAAGAGAAACCATTTTAGATTTGATTGATTATACCAAAGAAAATGATAAAGAACTTTGGTTGATGGGTGATGACAAATATAATTATCTTCCTTCAATAGTTGGTCAATCATCACATGTTAAACATTTCAAACCTTCTTGGGATGTTGAGAAATTAATAAATCAATGTAATGAAACTGCGGGTATTCAGTTAGGAAGAACTACAATCGAAAGTTGGATGTGTGGAAAGCCAAGTTGGATATACAAAGTGAACTCTAGTGGATTCATTTTGTCTAAAGAAAAATTTGACCCGCCTAGCGACCTTGATAAATATAACGCAATGAATGTTGCTAAAAAGATAAAAGAAGAATATCTAAAAATACTTTAATGAATATTGGAATAATTGGATTAGGTAATGATGGATTATTATTTGGTCTCTTGTGTGAAAGCAAAGGACATAATGTAATTGTTACTGACGAGAATGAAAACTTACTATATAATTTAAACAATAAATTATTAGTTGGAAAAGATACAAAAATTCAACAAATGGTTTTTGAATCAAAAAATTTCAGTGCAACAACTGAAAATATTGAAGTAATAAAAAAATCAGATGTTATTTTTACTTTTGTTCCAACCCCATCTTCAATGGATGACAAGTATGACACAACCAAAGTGTTTGAGTCCATTACAGGTTTTTACTCAGCATCGTCTTTAGAAATACCATTATACAATAAAAAATTTATTGTGTGTTCTACAACAAACCCAGGTGAAGTAACACAACTACAACAAAGACTTTCAATGTTCAACATACAAGTCGGATATGTTCCAACCTTCCCTACCGATTCATCATTATTGATTATTGGTACCGAATACCAAGAATTAGCCAGTGACGTGATTTCTATTTTTAACGACATCAAAGGAATTTCATTAAATGCGTTTGTGATGTCTATAACATCTTCTGAGGTTGCGAAAATTTTTATAGAATCTTTTATTACTTTAAAGATAAATTACGCAAACATGGTTGGAGAAATGATGATGAAATTAAATCTACAAAAAGAAATCGATTTAGTTTTAAACAGTATTGGCTCCGACACTAGAATTGGAAATAAAAATCTAAAATACGGTTTTGGTTATGGGGGACCTTCATTACCTAAATCAAATAGAGCCATTATTGCAAACGGTAAAGATTATGATTTGAACACATCTCTAATTAAATCAAATGAAGAATTTAATAAAAGCCACGCAGAATTTTTAAAAAACCACTACATCAAACTTAATCCAAATAAAAACATTCCTTTTGTTTTATACGGTTTGTCATATAAGGTTGGTACTAACAATATTGATGAATCACAAAAATTTCAATTGTGTATCGATTTACTAACTGAAGGATATTCGGTTAATGTGGTAGATTCTTTTGAAATAACTAACACCTTAAATAAATTAAGTGAAACCTATGATGGAAGATTAAAATTCTATAATCTTTCAACTCAACCTGAAGGTTTCAAAATAGACTTGATATGAAATTATTAATTAAGTTCCCAACTCGTGCAAGAAAAAATAAATTTCTTGTCACGCTTAGAAAGTATTATACTTTTCTTTCAAAAAAACATGACGTTCATTTTTTAATCAGTATGGATGAAGATGATGTAGAAATGAATAATGATTTTGTAAGAGAAGTTCTAAACACATATGAAAATCTAACATACTATTATGGTAATTCAAAAACTAAAGTTGAAGCCATTAATGTTGATTTAGATAAACACACTGATTGGGATATTGTTGTTTTGGCATCCGATGATATGATTCCACAAGTCAAAGGATATGATGATGTCATAATTGAAAATATGAAATCTAATTTTCCAGATACTGATGGGATTTTATTTTTTAATGACGGATTTAAAAAAAACGAGTTAAATACGTTATGTATTCTTGGTAAAAAATATTACGATAGATTTGGATACATTTATCAACCAGACTATAAATCTGTGTGGTGTGATAATGAATTTATGGAAGTTGGTAATCTTTTGGGAAAACAAGTTTACATAGATAATGTTATCATAAAACACGAACATCCTGATTGGGGTTATGGAAAAAGAGATTTTATTCACACAACAAATTTGAATAATTTATCTCACGATGAATCACTTTATAGAAGAAGGAAAGAAAATAATTTTTATATTAATTAATTATGGGAGTATTTTTTAATACAATGATGAAAAATGAAGAGGACCTTTTAGAACAGGTCCTTCCTATTTGGGAAAAATATCCTGTTGATAAGTTTGTTTTTTACGATGATAACTCAACTGATAATTCTGTTGACGTAATCAATAAATTTTTACCAAAAGATAGATTTGTTATTTTGAATGACAAAAGAGATAATTTTTCTGAATCACACAACAGACAAAGAATGTTGGATTTTAGCAGAAACAAAAAAATTGATTATGTATTTTCAATTGATGTTGATGAATTATTATCATCAAATATTGTTTCTAACTTCGATGGTTTTTTAAGTCTATATAAAACAACTAACGTTCTATTATATTGGTACAACGTAGTTAATGGGAGTTTGAAATATTATAGGAATGACCCGATGTATCTCCAAAACTATAGAAGTTTTGTTCTACCTATGAATAAAACAAGAGACTTGGATTTATCACAATGGAAATATCACACACCTCGAGTTCCTACAATTGACTTACCATCAATGATTTTAAAGAAATACGGTATAATACATTTACAAGCATTAGACAAAGAATTTTACGCAATAAAACAATTATGGTACAAACACCATGAATTTGTGCATTATGGTCACAGTGTTGAATTTATTAATAATAGATATGACGGTGTTGTTCACCAACTCAATTTCCAAGAGAAAGAAACACCTGAAGAAATCATAGACGGAATAGAATTTGATTCATCTGTATTCAAAAAAATGATAGAGAAAAAAGGGTATTTAAATTTCATAAAAAATAACTATAATAAAGAATTAATAACATTTGGAGAAGATTATGTTAAATAGAATTGTAACCAGCACTAACGAAGACAAAACTTATTTAGAGTTTTGGAAACTTCAATTATTATCAACGAGGGCATTTTTTCCTGATAAAAAATTAACTATCGCATTTTACACTGATAGAACAGATGATGATGAGTTAGTTAAAGAAATGAGAAGCGAAGGGATTGATGTTCGATTATATAAAATTATACCTAACCATCCTGAAGGGAATGTTGCAAAAATATTGAGATATATTTGTGCATCAGAATTTGGTGATGAGGTTTGTATATCCGTCGATATGGATACAATACCATTACAATCAGAATACGTTAACCGAATAACTTCTGTAAGAGAGCCAGGTAAGATGCTTGGTGTTGGAAAAGAGGTTTTGGATGGTACGGAACATGCTGGTAAATTTCCAGCACATCATATGTGTGCCGAAGGGTATGTTTTCAAAAAATTATATAACCCACAAGACAAACCTCTAAAAGAATTATTAGATGATTTATCTGGTTCAAGAATGTTTGACCATAAAGAAGATATTGACAACGACCCTTTTTCTGACGAATCGTTAAACAGAGCGTTAATTTCAAAAAACTCTGTAGATGTGCATCATATCACAAGAGATATTAATATAAGTTCTGATTGGTTGGATAGGAGTTGGTGGAGTATGAATTTAGATAGACTACATTCAGGAAAATATATTGAGGCAAATCTTCTAAGACCTTGGTCCAACTATACTGAAAAAATAAAACCAGTATATGATTATTTAAAATCTTTAACTGATGAAAAACACTAAACAATATATTGAAGAGGCTTGTGATTATCAGGAACTTTGGCAAATAGCTGAAGAATTATTATCTAGATATCCTGGTAATATTATTGAAATAGGTGCTGGAATTGGTGAAAATACCGTTGCACTTTTAGGACTTGCTTCTACAAAAAATTCTAAAGTTATAGTTATTGACCCGTTTGAAGATGGTTGGAATGAAATGCCACAAACTTACGGACAACCTTATCCATATAATCTGTTTAAATCTAATACAATTGGATATAAAGATAGTTTAATTCTTCATAAAGTATCATCTCAATCAGATGGTCTATACAATAAATTAATTAAATCGTCTCCATATACTTTCGCATTTGTGGATGGATTACAATATGAAGAAGCCGTTTTAAGTGATTTAAATTTAATGCACTCTGTTGGGTGTAAAGTAATTTGTGTGGATGATTACAAACGATTAACCGAGTTGAGTCAAGTTCCCTTAGCAGTAACTAAATTTTTAGAAAACGGATTATATGATTTAGTTGTAGAAACATTGAGTACCGATAGATGTAAATCATACTTAATATTAAAAAATTTAATATGAAAAAAACAAAAATATTCAGATTCGATGATGTTTGTATAAACGCAGACATGAAATTAATCAACGACATGACAGACTTCATGTTTAAAAAATTTCCAAGTTGTATTGTACTATGGGGAGTTTCTCCATTAGTTCATGACATGAGCAATGAAAAATCTGATGTGGAAAAACAAAGAATATTTCCCAAAATATTAAACGCACATTCAGATTTTAGAAACTACTACCAAGTTGATTTGGCGGGTCTTCCCAATTTAAATCCAAAGGCAACATTAGCCGCGCATGGATTAGTACACGTTGACCACAGATTATTACCAAAACCAGCACAAGAAATGAGTATTTTAATAAGTGCTTCGTTAGTTAAATCAAAAATATTCATTCCACCATTTAATAAATGGAATAAAGATACCCAAGAAATATGTGATGAACATGGTATTGAACTTATTAAGTTTGAAGATGGTTGGTTAAGTATGGAACATAATAACTATAATGATGTTCACGATAAATGGTATTTACATGCTCGTGAATTTGAATTAGATAACTTTTACAAATGGTTTAAAAATGCATAAAACAATAGGAGTCATAGGAATGGGATTTGTTGGGAAAGCGGTTTTCCACGGATTTTCATTACACACAGAAACGAAAGGATACGATATAAATCCATTAAAAAGCCCGAACTCATTGGAGGAAACTTTGAATTCTGATTTTGTATTCATTTGTTTACCAACTCCAGAGTCTGAAGATGGTAGTGCTGATTTATCTTTTATTCACGCTTTTTTTAACAACATAGACAATAAAGAACCAATTTTCATTTTGAAGTCTACAGTTCCTGTAGGAACCACATCAGAATTAGAAAAAAAATATGGTATCAAAATAGTTCATAGTCCAGAGTTTCTATCTGCGAGAACTGCTGATATTGATTTTATTACATCTTCAAGAGTTATTATTGGAACCAATAGAGATGACATTGGTGTAGAAACATTAAATTTATTCAGAAAAAGATTTCCAGGTATCAACGTAGTTGTTGTGAAACCAAATGAATCCGAAATAGTAAAATATTTTCTGAATTGTTTTTTCTCAACCAAAATTACATTCTTTAATGAAATGAGGTTGTTAACAGATAAATTAGGATTAGATTGGGGTAACGTTATGAATGGAGTTTTAAGTGATGGTAGAATTGAAAAACTTCACACAGATGTTCCTGGTCATGACGGCAATTTTGGGTTTGGGGGTGCATGTTTCCCTAAAGACACCAAAGCACTTTCAAAAGTTTTTGAAAAAAATAATATTAACCCATTACTATTAAACGCAACAATTAAACAAAATGAATACATTAGAAATAGTAAATAACCCAACTCCTCTACACGGATGGGGAGGTTCTGGAATTGAGCAATGTACTTTCAAATACATCTCAGAAAAAATCCCTGCGGGGTCAACAATGTTGGAAATAGGTGCAGGACTTGTTTCCACAAAAGTATTTTCTGAAATATACAACTTATATAGTATCGAACAAAACGAAGTATACTTAAACACTTTTAATTCAAAATACATATATGCACCAATAAAAAATAATTGGTATGATGTCGAAGTTTTAAAAAATGAACTACCAAAAAAATACGATGTAGTATTTGTTGATGGTCCAACGGAAGTTTTAAAAAAACCT